>OUWB010002032.1_pt2 | contig 36662 bp, 32 predicted proteins | sample 1779821 | NCBI WGS metagenome assembly OUWB01 (sample SAMEA3914806, study PRJEB12502) | metagenome | biome: forest; material: soil | place: Canada | collected 2011-08-03 | depth 0.1 m
AGCAGATGGACTACACCAACTATTCGCGCACCCTGTACGGCCAGTACTATGAGTGCACCGGCGGCAGCTCCGGCCTGCTCACCAAGGGCAACCAGCCGATCACCTGCTATTCGCCGGTCACCAACTGGAACGACACGATCAAGAACACCCACCAAAGCCACGAAGTCCGCATCAGCTCGCCGGACGACTGGCGCCTGCGTTTCGTCGCCGGTGCCTACTACGAACAGTTCATCATCAAGGACGTGATGAACTTCAACTACAAGACCATCATCTCGTGCGACGATCCGGGCGTGCTCGCGGCCGCCCAGGCCGGCACCGGACCCGTCTGCGTCGGCAACGACCAGCCGTTCCCGGGTTCGACCACCAGCGATCCGGGCATCCGCCCCGACATGACCGGCTTCGGTGAAGACACCAAGCGCGGCTATACCCAGGGCGCATTGTTCGGCTCGGTCGATTACGACATCATTCCGGGCGTCCTGACGGCGACCGCCGGCACGCGCTATTTCAACTACAACGAATACGAAAAGGGTTCGGTCTACCACACCAACGGCAAGTGCGTCGACGTGCTGGTCTGCCCGGCCAAGGTCTCCATCGACGCCGAAAACGAACGTGTGAACTACCACGGCTTCAAGAGCCACCTCGGCCTGACCTGGACGCCGATGGAACACACGATGTTCTACTACACCTACTCGGAAGGCTTCCGTCCGGGCGGCTTCAGCCGCTCGCCGAATACGGCGGCCTTCGCCACGACCAGCACCGACACCAAGGGCCCGGCGCAATACAGCAGCCCGCTCGGCTACGCGCCCGACTCGCTGGTCAACAACGAAGTCGGCATGAAGAAGAACTTCTTCGACAACAAGCTGCAGCTGAACCTGACGGCCTACTACATGAAGTGGACCAATGTTCAGATCGCGCTGTACCAGCCGTGCTGCCTCGGCAACACGACCTTCCTGGTCAACGGCCCGAACTACACCATCAAGGGCCTGGAAGCCCAGTTCACCGCCCGTCCGGAAGAAGGCCTGACGTTTGACGGCTCGGCGACCTATAACGACAACAAGCAGTCGAACTCGCCCTGCCTGAAGGGTGACATCGCCGGCACCGCGTCCGACGGCCAGTGCATTACCTCGGTCTTCACCTCGAACGGCACGGTGCCCTTCACCAACCCGTTCGGCGTCGAAGGCGGCACGTCGGCCTTCTCGCCGAAGGTCCAGGCCAACATCCGCGCCCGCTACGAGTGGCCGGTCGACACCTACCGCGCCTTTGTCTCCGGCGACGTCAGCTACACCGGCTCCATGTGGACCCAGCCGGCCAACTACGTCCTGGGCACGGACCCGACGCAAAACCCCGTCCCGAACACGACCTATACCCGTTGGGAACTGCCGGCCTATACGACCTTCGGCGCGACCTTCGGCGTGACCAAGGGCACCTGGACGGCGCAACTCGTCGGCGCCAACCTCGGCAACTCGCACGCCTCGACCTTCACGAGCACGGCGCAGTTCATCAAGTCGGAAGTGCCGCTGCGTCCGATGACCATCACCCTGCGCGTCAGCGACGCTTTCTAAGACTCTGGCTAAAACTTCAGGCTTCGCCGTCACAAAAGGTGACATAAACTGACATAGAGAAAGGGGGCGGACGGCGACGTCCGCTCCCATTTTTGTTGAAGAATTCATGCCCGATACTCTCCCGGAAACGCCGAAAGATACCGCGTCCCCGTCCGTCGAGGCCGAGGTCGCCCGGCTGAAAGCCCTCTCGAAGGCCGGTCAGCACGAAGAGGCCCTGGACCGCGCCACGGCGTGGCTCGCCGTCTATCCGGACAATCGCGACCTGCTGCTGACCGCGGCGCTCAGCCTGCGGCACCTGCGCCGTGTCGACGAGGCCTTTGCCGTCCTCGACCGCCTGGAAGCCGGGCATCGGGGCTTCAGCCGCCTGCACGAGGAACGCGGCCTGTGTTTCGTTCAGCTGAAGGACGCGCCCGGCGCCACCCTTGCCCTGCTGCGCGCCGTGCATATCAATCCCGCCCTGCCGGTCAGCTGGTCGATGCTCGAGGGCCTTTACCGCATGACCGGCAATACCGCCGACGCCGGCCTGGCGGGCGAGCACGTGGCGACGCTGAAGGCCCTGCCGCCCGAAGTGGTGACGGCGACCAGCCTGTTTTCCGACGGTGATCTAAAGCCGGCCGAGGACATCGTCCGCGCCTTCCTGCTGACGCACGGCAACCATCCCGAAGCCATGCGGCTGCTGGCGCGCATCGGCCTGGCCTGCGACATACTCGACGACGCCGAAACCCTGCTCGAAGCCGTGCTGGGGCTGGCGCCCGACTATCGCGCCGCGCGCTACGACTATGCCGAGACCCTGATCAAGCGCCAGAAATACCTTCTGGCGGTCGAACAGCTCGAGCGGCTGCTGGCGATCGACCCCAAGAACGTCGACTACCGGACGCTGGCCGCCACGGCCGCCGTCGGCCTGGGCCAGAACGAGCGCGCCATTGCCATCTATCAGGACATGTTGTCGGACGAGCCCCACTCGTGGGACGTGCCGCTGTGGATGGGACACGCGCTGAAGACCGTCGGCCGGGTGCCGGAAGCGATCGAGTCCTATCGCGGCGCGGCGCGCGCGCGGCCCAATTTCGGCGACGCCTACTGGAGCCTGGCCAATCTGAAAATGTACCGCTTCTCAGACGCGGAAATGGAGGCCATGCACCGTGAGGAAGACGCGGCGACCACGGGCCTGGTCGATCGCTACCACCTCTGTTTCGCGCTCGGCAAGGCCTATGAGGACCGCGGCGATTTCGCCCGATCCTGGACCTTCTACGACCGCGGCAATGCGCTGAAGCGCTCGGAAAGCCATTATCGCGCCGAGGTCCTGGAGACCAATACGGCGCAACAGATCGCAACGTGCACGCGCGATTTCTTCGCGGCCCGCGCCGGCTGGGGCGCCCAGGACGCCGATCCGATCTTCGTGCTCGGCCTGCCGCGCTCGGGCTCGACCCTGATCGAACAGATCCTGGCCTCGCATTCGCAGGTCGAGGGCACGCACGAACTGTCCGACGTCCAGCGCACCGTGCTCGAGCTGCAGGGCCCTGATTCCGAGCTCGACCGGCCGCGCTATCCGACGATTCTGAGTGAGCTGACGGCGGACGATATCCGCGCCTTCGGCCAGCGCTATCTTGACGACACGCGCGTCTATCGCAGCGGAAAGCCGCATTTCATCGACAAGATGCCCAATAATTTCCGCCACATCGGGCTCATTCACCTGATGCTGCCCAAGGCGAAGATCATCGATGCGCGGCGCGAACCGATGGCCTGCTGTTTCAGCAACCTCAAGCAACTCTTCGCTCAGGGCCAGGAATTTACCTACAGCATCGAGGACATCGCGCGCTATTACCGGACCTATGTCGAGCTGATGGATCACTGGGACGCGGTGCTGCCGGGCCGCGTGCTGCGCGTCCAGCACGAGGACGTCGTCGATGATCTCGAAGGCAGCGTGCGGCGCATTCTCGACTATTGCGGCCTGGCGTTCGAGCCTGGCTGCGTCGATTTCCACAAGACGCAACGCCATGTGCGCACGCCGAGTTCGGAACAGGTGCGCCAGCCGATCTTCCGCGACAGCCTGGATCAGTGGACGAACTACGAAACCTGGCTCGACCCGCTGAAGACGGCCCTGGGCGACGCACGCACGCGATATCGCGCATAAGGCTCGGCCCAAAAGCGGATTACCGCTTTTGGGCCGAGGCCTCTATCCCAAACCTGGTCCAACAGGCGTGAGCCTACTGCTTGTTGCGCCAGTCGTGCATGTGCACGGTGTTGTAGCCATCGGCGTGGTCGCGGCGGAAGTGGTGCGCGTCGTCGCGGACGAACGGCCGGTCGCGGGACGGACGGTAGTAGTACATGCCGTCATCGCCCCAATAGCCGTCATAGATCGCGCCGTAAGCGTTGTCGTACCAGACGTCGTAACCGCCATCGGCGACGGCGGCCATGTGATCGTGGTGATGGTAATAGGGACCGTCTTCGCACGCGGCCAGACTGACCGAAGCGATCACTGTGCCGGCGACAAGCCAGAAATGGATGGGCTTCATGTGGGTTTCCTTCCCCTCGACAGGGTTCTTACCGCGGGAGCATGCGCAAGAAATTGGTAAGGGAAACAGACCGGGTTGCAATTATTCCCATAAGGAAGAAATAAGGATCAGTCTTCGTCGATGTCCGCCGGCCAGTCCGAGCGGTCCTCATTGAGGTCCCAGGCGGCGAAGTCCAAGGCGTCTTCCGGGTCGCCCAGCTCCAGTTCGGAGAGGGTCTGGCCGCGGATGCTGACCCCGGCGCGGTGCACGCTCTCGCGATCGCCGGTGATCAGATGATGCCAGGCCGGCAAGGGCTTGCCCTCATGCAGCCGGCGATAGGCGCACGACGGCGGCATCCATTGCAGATCCTCGATATTGTTCGGCGTCAGCTTGATGCAGTCCGGCACGAATGTCTTGCGCTCCGCATAGTTGGAACACTGGCATTTTTCGCTGTCGAACAGCTTGCAATGCACGCGGGTCGGAATGACCTCCAGCGTTTCCTCATCCTCGAAACGCACCAGACAGCACAGGCCGCAGCCGTCGCACAGGCTTTCCCATTCCTGCGCGTTCATCTGGTTTAAGGTCTTGGTTTCCCAAAAAGGCTTGGCGCTCATGGCGGCGCTTATAGTCGCAACCGCATGACTTTGCACCCTCTTTAGAGCAAACGGCGCGTGGTAGCGTCGACATCAAAAGTGGACGAACCCGGCAGCGCGACTGGACTCGCCCGGTGCCTACCGGACCTTGCTTGAGTTGCTGGTGGACACCTTAGGCTTTAGGGTCACTTTCGGCCGGTTTTGCCCACGAGCGGACGTTCATGGGTTTCTCCCGGTCGTCGGCTGGATCTGGCAATTGATCAAATGCAACTTCACCTCAGGCACGGCGGGCAGGAATACCTACGGACCGCCGTCGATGTGGAAGTGAATTCGTTCAATGTGGGCGCGAAGGCGCCGTGTAATGCAGGATCGCTGTTGCTACTCGCTCTCGACGCATGTCGAAGCCGGTTATGGTGTGTAGTTACCATAGTAATCACATTTCTCGCGCACTCGGCCCGGAACTCCGGTTGCATCCAAGCAGAGCAATTTTGGATATATACCCATGAAAGCGCTGCGCTTCATCGAGGGAATAATCCATGCGACCTTGTCGGCTTTGACGCCAATCAAAGCCGTGTCATCGGTATTGTCGATATGATTGCTTTGACGCGCACCCATATCGATACTCAGCACGGCAAAATCGCGATTTGAACCCGACAACAGACGCACCCCTTCGCGAGTGCCGGCAAATTCTTGGGCGCTTTGCGGCAAAGCCTCCCCGATGTTTAAAATGTTCAGCAAGGCGTGCCCGTTTTTGTAAGCGGTCGCACGATGCGCATTGTCAAATGGCACAAGGACGATAAGCGGCGCCAATACGACATCAGCGTCAGGTTGAAAATGATCCCTAGGCGCGGGCTTAGGCGCAACAGGGTTCACGATATGGCATGCCGTTGTGATGTTGGCCGATACAGGTAGGGCGACTTTCGTCCATCGCGTTAGAAATCCGAGACCGTCGTCGAGCAGGAGAGCACCTGGCTTTGACAGGTAAGGTGAATGTTGGGCCACCTTCCATCTTTCGACCTTCTTGGACGCGTCAGGCGTGGCACCCGAAACCGGTTCTGGCGTCGGCACATACCAGGCTGGCTCAACAAAGAGCGCGGCGAGTTTGTTGTTTTGGAACATCAGCAATACGGTCCCCGCCCAGCTCTGGTCCCATACGGCACCAGGCTGCACCAGTTTCTCTCCACAGTCTTGATACGGCGGTACATCGTAAGGCGGGCCATAGTCGCCGTCGCCGAAACGCTCCTGGCGGTCGATTCCCGCCTGGTCCAGGAACAGGTCGTCCAGTCTGAGAAAGGTTACCGGTCCTTCCGGTGTGGCCATAATCATCATAGGCCGGACGGGGGAGGTTTGCGGAAGACCGGATAAGCGAGCCCGGACTGAGCCTGGATCCAAGCCGATCAAGTCACCGATGGGTGTGGTGATCACCTTCGGTGTGTCCGTCGCGGCGGGCGGTTGCGCTTGAGCAGTCGCTCGATCAACGGGCATAGCGAGATTGAGGAAAAATATGAGGCCGCAAAGCCAGGGCCGCGAACCTCCACTCGAAGATTTGGCATATGCCATCGGATCCGCTGCCTTCGTGAACAATGTTCAATATCGATACTCCGTTGCACGCGGGTGCACAATCAAATTGAGTAATGGCCTTCGCATTTTCCGAATGACTGCAATGAGCGCAAGGTAGACACTCCGTATCGCCGTTCGCAATCTTCGTGCGGGCCCTGTCCTATCGGGATGCCAACGCTACCTGATAACCCTTTCTTTTCAACCGCACCGCAGTGTCCGCCGCCGCACCTAGATAGTAAATTCAGCGCCAGCAGGGGCGTCGCCTCGGTGAAAAGGGGCTTCAAGGGTTCGTCGCCGCCATCGTCGGTGTGGACGCCATCGTCGCTGTGATCAGAAACGCAATCAATCCCACATGAGTCTCGCCTCGAACCCCGCCGGTTACGGGCTGGGTGCGACGGGGTTCAGATGGCTGAAATGCCGCGTCAGGGCGATGTAGAAGGTCGGCGCCTCCTGGCTTCCGGCGGCGTATCCCTGGATCAACGAAGTCGCCGTGATCCTTGGCGCCTTGGCGGTGCGCAGGACATTGTCGAACGCCACAATGAGATCGAGCTTGGGCATCAGCGGACGCCTGTATTGCAGCGACGTCACGGACGAGGCGCCGACATATCCCTGGCCGAAAAACGACTTGCCGTTCAGTTTGTAGGTGACGCTAAGCTCGTGCGCGTCGGCGAAGCTGTAGGTCATCGTGGCGCTGCCGCCCAGCGAAGTGCCACGTTGCGCTTCGATGATATCCGGGTTGCGGATCGCGCTGAATGTCACGGTGGCGTCGCCGCTTAGCGTCAGATGGCCGTCGACGCGCGTGTTGAAATTTCCGGACAGGCCGTCCGCCGTCTGGAAGCGGTAGTTCTCGTGCGTGCTTTCCAGCACCAGATTGCCGGTGTTTTGCGGGTCCGGGATGAAAAAGCTGTTGCGGGCGATCAGGTGGTCGTCGCGACGATAAAAGCCGCGAAGCGCATAGCTCAGCCGGTCGTCCTGATATTCGTAGGCGCTTTCGAACGTATCGTTCTGCTGCGGCTTGAGGCCCGGATTGCCCAGCGTCACCGAGGTCGAGGCGTTATAGACCAGGTGCGGGTTGAGATCCGCCGGGTCCGGCCGCTGCTGATGGCGGACATAGCTGAACCTGAGCTTGCGTTTCGGCGACAGCACATAGGTGGCGAACAAGCTGGGATTAAGCTGCGTATAGGTCAGCCGGTTGCGCGTATCGGCGGTGGCGTCCAGCGTGTTCAGCGTCCACGTCTCCGCGCGCAACCCGCCCAGCACCGTCAGCGCGTCGGTGAATTCGCGTTGATAGGTCCCGTAGACCGCGCTGACCGTCTGTCGATATTCAAAATCATTGTCCAGCAAGGTCTCCGGCGCCAGCGGCGTGCCCAGCGCGTCCGGACCGAAGGCAAGGGCCAGCCGTCGACTCTCGTCGTGCACGATCTGCATGCCGACGGCCACCTGATCGTCGCCCAGCACCGTATTGTAGTCGGCGCTGAGCCGGCCGCTGTGAACTGTATCGTCACGCGACTTGGTGTCAACGCGCGTGCCTGTATTGGCCGGCACCGGCGACCGCGCATAGGTCACGTCGTTTTCCGTTCCGCCTTGGTCCCGTGACGACGCCAGGCTTCCGTCGATCTTCAGCGTCTCATCGGGCTTTTTGCCGTAGTGCGTATAGCCCAGGGTCAAGGTCTGGCTGCCGTACATGTAGTCCCCCAGCGACGCCGTGTCGTGGATGTCCGTGGCCTGGCCGGCGCCGTCATAGATGCGTGTATGGCCTTGGCCGGTATAGGTGCCGGTGCCGTGGTCGTAGTTGAGCCCGGCCGAGACGACATCGTCCTGACCCAGATCGTCTTCGAGATTGGCGCCGACGAAAACGCCGCGGTCTCGGGATTGCGACGAACCGTTCGCTTGCGTCTCGGCCGTCAGGATATGGCCGGAATCGAAGTCTTTCAGGTCCATGCCGTACCGGCCGTGCGATATGGTGCCATAGGACGAGGGATAGACGCTGAGATTGGCGTCGCCGGCCGTATAGCTGACCCAGGCGCTGAGCGCGCCGCGGCCAGTCGAATTCTGTCGCGCGGTGGCGCTGCCGAACACGCCCGTCGGCCCCTTGCGCTTGGTGACCAGGTTGATGATCGGATCGGAACTGTCCGAGGCGAATTGCGCGCCCGGATTGGAGATGACCTCGATCGAACCGAGATAGGCCGAGGGCATGGCCTGCAGCGCCTGGCCACGATTGTCGCCGGACAGCATCAGCGAAGGCCGCCCGTTGAGATAGATGCGGACATCCTGGCCGCGCAGGGTGACATTGCCGGAGGGATCGACGCTGACGCCCGGCACCTTGTTAAGCGTGTCTGCGACGCTGGCCGTCTCACTGTCAGGCTTTTGCGTCAGGTCGTAAACCTGGCGGTCAGCCTTGTTGATGGCCTTCTTGCCCTTTATCGTCACCGTGGTCGTGTCGTCCTTGGCGGGCGCGGCGTGGGTCGGCGCAGCTTGGGGCGTAGCCGCCAGTGTTGCAGCCGCCTGCCGGGCCATCGCGGGGACAGCCGGGAACAGGGCGCCCGACAGGGCGCCGACCGACAGGTAGACGAGCGCGTTGCGCCTCACGTTGCACCTCAGAGCTCGCCGAAAGCACATATGTTTTATGGGAGTGCAGCTACTATTAGCTGTATGCGAACGGCGCGCAAGTGGGGCCAGAAAATATTGTTCGCGGCCGGTCACCAGGGATGGCGACCGGCGAGTTGTCGCTGAAATTCGTCAGGTCGCAGGCGATGACGGGCGCCAAAGGCCGCGGAAAGTTGCAGTTTTCATCCAGTGTTGGCTAGGTAAATGTGCTGGTCCTCGCATACCCCAAAAAGCACGACAGCGCCGAACGTCTTTGCCACTTGGTCAAGCGCCTGATCAACCGTCATGTTCGAGAGCGTTTCAGGCAGGTGAGGCTGGTCTGTCGCCGGGCTCACGACGAATATACTTATGTCCTCAACGGGTGGAAGATCATAACCAAGCCGCTGCGTCGCAGCTTTTACGTCCGCATTATTTTCGATGGCATCGATCGCGAGCGCTTCATTAAACTGCGCGTTGGGCGTGAATTTCACCACGCCTATTCTTGTATCCAAAATACCGGTGGGAATGCGGTCGAGCTTGATCGAGATAATTCCGGCTCTTCTTTCAAGAATAGCCCCCTTGGGAAGTATATCCTCAACAGCACGATCACCGGCCTTTTTGTCCTGGCCGGTCTGAAGGGTTACAGTCGGGGAATTTAACGTATAGAAATCACCTTCCTTGGGGCAATTGGCTCGATAATAGACGCGCGCACCAAGATTCGATTCTTTAAGGAACGGATGCAAACGCGCAACAAAATCTTCCATTGAGACGCGACCATCGTCTATGGGAGCGGCCAGCCCGCACGGACTTACACACGCCATAGCGGCCGCGAGCGCCGAAATGAGCGGTATCCATCCCCTTTTTTTCCAATAGAACATCCGCCGCCGCCCCATTTGCGTTGCCAGGTGACGGTTTGACCGAAATCCCACCCGGCACATCCCCTTCGAACGTCAGATTGACGCTCGGCTAGCGTCAGGGTAGCCCACTGCCTGGACATTGTGAAGCCGCGGCGCGAGTGAGGCGGGCCCGATTCCAGTTGTCGATATGCATTCCGGAGCGCCATTCGGCTCGAATGGTCTAAATCGACACCGTTTGCGATTCAAGGGCACGAAATTCCGTGCCGTAAGTCAGATACCCGTCCCTGCGCCGTCATGACAAGCCTGGGGACGGCGCTCGGCCTGCGCCATTGACGCCCGTCGCCGCGTGAGCCACAGACGGACCATGCATACCCTGAAACAGCTTCGCTCGGGCGCCCTGGCCGGAACCAAAACCCTGGGACTGTCGGGCGGCCTCAGCGAATTTCCGCGCGAGATCTTCGACCTGGCGCCGACGCTTGAAATCCTCGACCTCGGCGGCAACGCCCTGTCGGCCCTGCCCGACGATTTCCATCGCCTCGACAAGTTGCGCATCCTGTTCTGCTCGAACAATGCCTTCACCGAACTGCCGCCCGTACTGGGGTCGTGCCCGTCGCTGACCATGATCGGTTTCAAGGCCAACCGGATCCGTACCGTCCCCGCCGAGGCCCTGCCGCCCGGCCTGCGCTGGCTGATCCTGACCGACAATGCGATCGAGACCCTGCCCGACGAGATCGGCCGCTGCACGCGGCTGCAAAAGCTGATGCTGGCCGGCAACCGTCTGGAGCACTTGCCGCGGACGCTGTCCGCCTGCGCCAACCTCGAACTGTTGCGCCTCTCCGCCAACCGCCTGACCGCCCTGCCGCCGTGGCTTTTCACCCTGCCAAGGCTGTCGTGGCTGGCCTTTGCCGGCAATCCCTTGACCGCCGCACGCGACGAGGCACCGTTTCCGCCCGGCCCGGCCATTGCCTGGGACGCGCTCCATCTTGAGTCCGTGCTAGGCGAAGGCGCCTCGGGCGTCATTCACCGCGCCACGCGCCGCGACGGCGCGGCGGTCGCCGTCAAGGTGTTCAAGAGCGCGGTGACCAGCGACGGTCTGCCGCACAGCGAAATGCACGCCTGTCTGGACGCCGGCCCGCACCTCAACCTCATTCCCGTACTCGGCCGCGTCACCGGCCACCCTGAAGGCCGCGACGTCCTGGCGATGCGCCTGATCGATCCGGCCTTCGTGCCGCTGGCCGGGCCGCCCAGTTTCGCGACCTGCACGCGCGACGTCTATGCCGACGACGCCCGTTTTACGCGCGATACCGCCCTGCGTATCGCCACAGGCATCGCCGCGGCGGCGCGCCACCTGCACGCCCATGGCCTGATGCACGGCGATCTCTACGCCCACAACATCCTCTATGCCCTGGGGCATGAGCCCCTGATCGGCGATTTCGGCGCGGCGACGCCTTACGCGGGCGAAGACGGTCCGGCGTTGCAGCGCCTCGAAGTCCGCGCCTTCGGCTGCCTGCTGGAGGAATTGCTCGCGCGTTGCGACGCCTCATCCGCCGTCGAAGACTTGACCCGCCTGGCCGCCGCCTGCCTGGGCGAAACCCCGGCCGAACGGCCGCTCTTCGAAGAGATCGAAGACCGCTTGCGCCGGCACCTCTCCCGCCCCATCTAAAACCTCGTCGGTGATCGATGAGGGAATAGGTCATGGCTTTTGAAATCGCGGCCGCGGTCGCTCTCGTGCTGATCGGCGTGCTGATCGGCTATGCCGTCTTCGTCAAACGGGCCGACCCGTACAAGCTGGAGATCGACCAGGACTTCGTCGACTGCCAGGATACAGCCGGCAGCGCGAGCGAATTGATCGTCTGCTACACCGACAAGAAGACCCGCAAGGTCAAAGACTATCTAAAAGCCAGCGAAGCGGGCCAATAGGCTCCTTCCCGCCAGAAACCCTTTGAAAAATCCGGGCCTACCGCCTACATCGGCGGCATGAAAGCCCCCGCACCCTTGCTCGCCCTGAAAGACGTCCGCCTGATGGACGGACAAACGCCCCTGTTCGACGGGGTCGACATCGCGGTCGAACCGCGCGTACGCGCCTGCCTGGTCGGGCGCAACGGCGCCGGCAAATCGACCCTGATGCGCATGATGGCGGGCCTGATCGAGCCCGACAGCGGCGAGCGCTACGTCACCTCGGGCGTACGTTTCGCCTTCGTGCTGCAGGAACCGGAGCCCACGGGCGACACCATACTCGACTGGGTCTGTTCCGGCGGCGCCGAGCACTATACCGCCGAGTCCGAGCTGTGGGCCTTCGGCATCGATCCGTCGGGGCCGACGGAGTCGATGTCCGGCGGCGAAAAGCGCCGCGCCGCCCTGGCCAAGGCGTTCGCCGAGGACCCCGACCTCCTGTTCCTCGACGAACCGACCAACCACCTCGACATCTTCGCCATCGAAACGCTCGAAGACCGGTTGCGCGCGTTTCGCGGCGCCGCCCTGATCGTCAGCCACGACCGCACCTTCCTCGAGCGCGTCACCCAGCGCTGCTACTGGCTCTACGACCGCCGCGTGCTGCGCCGCGACGAAGGCTATGTCGGCTTCGAGGAATGGCAGGCCAAGATCGAGGCGGAAACCGCCGAATCCCTGCGCCGCCTGACCAAGGCGATCGAGCGCGAAACCTACACCTTCTACCGCTCGATCACCGCCCAGCGCACGCGCAACGAAGGCCGCGCCGCCCGGCTCGACGCCATGCGCCAGGACCGCGCCGAACGCGTGCGGCTGATGGACAAGCCGATGGAGATGATGATCGACTCCGGCGGCACGTCGGGCAAGCTGGTCGCCGACCTCAGGGGCGTCGACAAGGCCTTCGGCGACAAGGTGCTGCTGAAGAATTTCTCGACGCGCATCGTGCGCGGCGACCGGCTGGCCATTGTCGGTCCCAACGGCGCCGGCAAGTCGACCCTGGTCAAGCTGCTGATCGGCCAGGCCCCGGCCGACGCCGGCGAGATCAAGCTCGGCACCAATCTCGACGTCGCCTATCTCGACCAGGGCCGCGATGCGCTCAAGGGCGAGGAGACCCTGTGGGACGTGCTGGCCAATTCGGGCTCGGATTCCATCATGGTGCGCGGCCAGCCGCGCCACGTCGCCGCCTATGCCAAGGACTTCCTGTTCCGCGAAAAGCAGTTGCGCCAGCCGGTCAAGTCGCTGTCGGGCGGCGAACGCAACCGTCTGCAACTGGCGCGCGCCCTGGCCAAGGCGACCAATCTGCTGGTGCTCGACGAACCGACCAACGATCTCGACATGGATACGCTCGACCTGCTGGAAGACATGCTGGCCGACTATGACGGCACGCTTATCCTCGTGTCGCACGACCGCGACTTCATCGACCGGCTGGCGACCTCGACCCTGGCGCTCAACGGCAACGGTCGCGCCGCGGAAACCCCGGGCGGCTGGCAGGACTTCATCCGCCAGAATCCCGACTTCTTCGCCGAGATCTCGCGCCGTGAGGCCGCCAAGATCAACGCCTATACGCCGGCGAAAACAGGCGTGCCCCCCGTCAAGACCGCGCCGAAAAAGCTGAGCTACAAGGACCAGAAACGCCTCGACGATCTCGAAAAGCTGATGCCGCAATGGTCGGCCGAGATCAGGAAGTTCGAGAAGGTGCTCGAGGACTCGACCCTCTATAGCCGCGACCCGAAACGGTTCGAGGCGACGATGAAAAAGCTCGACATCCTGCGCGTCGAGCTGGAAACCGGCGAAATGGAATGGCTGGAGCTCGAGGAAAAGAAGGCGGCGCTGGGTTGAGCCAACGTGCATAACTGAACGATCGAGCGCGTCCTTATTAGGCCTTAATTAAGTCGCGCCCCATAAGCTGTATGGGATTCAATCCCTGCGCGTGGGTCCGAATGACCGTAAAGGCTAAGAAAGTGTCTCTGCGTACCGCCGGCTATGGCGCCGGCATCGCCGTGCTTTGCCTTTCGACCCCGCTTTGCCTGTCGTCATTGCCCGCCGCCGCCAGCGACAGCCCTTATCTGACATGGCGCGCCAAGCAGACGCCCGTCCAGGCAACCGACGCGCCGCCACCGGTCCAGACACCGCAAGTCGCCGTGCCGCCCTCGCCCTACGGCCAGGTCGGCGACCCCTATGTCCACATGCTGAGCTGGAGCACCAAGCCGGGCGCCGCCCAGCCGCGACAGGTCGTGGCCACGGCCGCGCCGGCCCGCCGCGCGCCGGTGCAGCAGACGGCCCCCTATGCCACCGCGCCAAGCGAACCGGCGCCGACCTACCAACCGCCGCGGCCAAACCCGTCGACGCGCCTGACGCCGCAAGCCTATCGCACCCAGCCCATGGCTTCGACCTTGGCCGAACCGGCGCCGGACCTGACCGGGCAAGTGCCGGAGCGCCCGCCGGTGCCCACAGTCGCCGCCCAAATGCCCGCGCCGGCCGTCGTGCAGGCCCGCACCCCGTCGCCGGTCGTGGCGCGGCAGACCGCACCCCGGCCTCAGGTCCAGGCGCCCCCAGCCGCGCAAGCCCAGGCCCCCGTCGCCACGGCGGCGACCGACGGCGCCTATCAGATCCCGGCCAGCAGCCCCTATGCCGCGCGCATCGCCGCGGCCCGCGCCGAGCAGGCCAGGGCGCAGGCGCGCGCTCAGGCCCAGGCCGGCGCCACGCCGCAAGCCGCCGCGACCCAGGCCGCGCCCGCCCAATCCCCCGCACCGGCCACGGACGACGACAAGCCCTTCGTGCCGGGCCAGCACTATACCGACGCCGCCGACGCGCCGCGCATCTACAGCCTGCATCGCGCCTATGGGCTCAAGCCCGATCCGATCATGGTCGACAGCCACCCCTCGGGCGCCGTGCTCGACACCGCGGCGCTGGACGCCGCCGAAGCCAAGGCGGCCAAAGATGAAAAGGCCGACGAGGACAGCGCCGGCGACGATCAGGAGACCGACGGCGTCTCCGCTAAAACCCCGCAAAACACCTCCAGCGCCTCTGCGACGCAAAACGCGTCCGCCAGCAAGACAAACAAGGCTGACCAATGACCCGCGCGCCCACCTCGTCCCTTACCGATCTGATCGCGCTGGCCCAGGAACCGTCCAGCGCCAAGCGCCGCGAGCTGCTGCGCGAGATCACCAACATCTTCATGACCAGCCCGGAAGACGTCAACGACAGCGAAATGGCGCTGTACGACACGGTGATGAGTCAATTGTCCACCGACATGGAAACCGTCGTCCGCGCCGAAATCGCCAACACCCTGGCGCGCGCCAATACCGCGCCGCTGGGCTTGTTGCGCCGGCTGGCGTCCGACGATATCGACGTCGCCGAACCGATCCTGGAGCGCAGCAAGGCCCTGACCGAAGGCGATCTGGTGCACCTGGTCTCGACGCTCGGCCAGGATCACTTGCGCGCCGTATCGCGCCGCGAGGAGGTGCCGGAAAGCGTGTCCGGCGTCATCGTCAAGCGCGGCGACGACGATACGCTGCACACCCTGCTCAGCAATGACGGCGCACGGCTGTCGCGCGAGTCGAACGAAGCGGTGATTCAGCGCGCCCAGGCCAATCCGAATCTGCACGAGGTCGTGGTCAATCGCGGCGACATGCCGCCCGACCTGATGAACGAGATGTATTTCGTCGTCGAGACGCGGCTGCGCGAACGCATCATGCAGGAAAACGCCAAGCTCGATCCCGGCGTGGTCGAAGAGGCGCTGTCGAAGGGCCGCAACCGTGTGGCCGTCGCCCACGGCAGCCTGCCCGCGGACTACGAACGCATCAATGCCGATGTCGAGACCTTGCGCAAAAACGAAAAGCTCACGCCGAACCTGCTGGCGAAATACATGCGCGACCCCAATCCGACCTATTTCCTGTGCGCCCTGGCGCAACTGGCCGATATCGACTTTCTCACCGCGCGCCACGTGGTCAATAAGCGCGAGGTCGACGCCCTGGCCATCGCCTGCAAGGCGGCCGGGCTCGACAAGGCGCTGTTCCTCACCTGCGCCATGATCATGCTGGGCGAGCAGGAAAACGCCATGGGCCGCGCCGCCGAATACGGCCGGTTGTACATGGACCTGCCGCAGGACACCGCGTTGCGCACCATCCGCTTCTGGCGCCTGCGCCGCGCCGAAGGTCAACACGCAGCGTAGCTGCGTGTTGACCTTCGGCTTTTTGCTTTGGCGCTCAAGCGCCGCGCAGGCTTACGCGCAAACGTGCGCGGCGGGCAGTCGCCCTTGCCTCACGCTTCGCGTTCGGAAATCCGCGTTTTAATCTCACGACATTTTCCACAGCGCTAATGCGGCAGGCTGCTGCTCGATGACGACGAAGACGAAGAAGACGCTCCGGGCTGCGTGACATAAGGATTAAAGCACGACGAGGTCGTCCGCGACGTCGGATCGGGCTTGGGCGGCGTCGGGGTCGGTGCTTTCGCCGGGCAATCGGCGCTCGAAGACGATGAGGACGACGTTGCCGCGGTGGACTCGGACGACGAGGACGACGCGCTTTGCGCCGAGATACGCGCGATCGACAGCTCGGGGACGGCCGTCGCGCCGGCAAGGGCGGCGATCAGCACCGCCAGGGGGATCACGGACCTCATGGGCAAGACCTTTTCGGCAATGAAGCAAAGCCTATTCTAGGCGCCTGATTGTAGAATTCGCCGCGTTTCGCCGCCGATCTTGCAAGCCGACGATAAAATCTCGATCCCGGCCGGCTTGACCAATAGTACGTTTCGTACTATTGCTGCCATGGAGGCTGGAGGGCAAACCATGACACGCGCTTGGCTGATCGCATTGATCGTGCTCGTGGCGACGCCGGCCGTCGCGCAAACGCCCATGCATCCGCCGTTGGCGCGCCAGTATCAGGCCGGGCAGGCCCTTGCCTATCGCATGACCGGCGACAATGATGGCTGGCATTACACCGTCGAGGCCCGCGCCGTCGTCGCCAGGGACGCCGGCGGAACCTTCCATGAAGACTATGCCTGGTCGAACCTGGTATCCGATGGCCAGGCCGCAACCCTGAGCCCGGCGATGACCGCCTGGCGCCAGTCGCTATCGCTCGATCCCGACCGCATGCCGGCGCCGCCCGACCTCAGCCAGGCCGATCCGAGGCTTATCGGCCCCTTCACCGACCTGATGACCTTCTATGCCGACCTGTGGCTTGCGGCGAAGTTCAACCAGTTGAACGCGCCGGGTGACCATTTCTATTTTCCCAACCCGATGGTGCCGTCATGGGCGGACGGCACCCGCGTCCTCACCGGCGCGGACGCCATAGACTTCGACATGACGCTGAAAAGCCTCGACGCAACCGCCGGCACCGCGGTTCTCGAAGTCCGCCACGTGCCGCCGCCCCAGCCCAAGCTGCACCTGCCCGCGCCGTGGATGCAATCGGTCCTGGCCGGCGCCGCCAACAACTGGGTCGAGGTGCGCAAGCTCGACGACGGCACGTTCCGGGCGGCGGTTGGCGTGGAGACCTTCGATGTCGATATCACGGTCAGCACCGGCGACGGCCATATGCTGCGCGCCGAAATGACCAATCCGGTCAAGAGCGTCGAGCGGATCTGCACCGACGCGGCGCTGACCCAATGCGGCGACGCCAAGCCGCACGACATCCTGCGCAAGGTCGAGATCGAGCAAATACCCTGAGAGGTCTACGCGGCGCTGTCCACGGCGAAGGTGCCCAGCTCGACATGGGCATGCAGGGCGCGCGGCAGGGTCCGGCCGGCGACGGCGGCCAGGCCGTCAAGATGTTCGGGGCTGCGCGCGACCACGCCGACATTGACGACCTGTGGCTGCGACAGGGTGAAGCCCAGGCAGATTTCCTCGGCGGTCCAGCCGATTTCCTGGGTCAGGAACGAATACTTGTCCGCTCCGGCCAGAGCCGTGCCGCCGGTGTGCACGCTCGACAGGTGGGACCGGATCGACTCGCCCGAACGGCCCTCGATCAGGCGCGCCGGATAGAAGGTCTGCGCGAACACCGACAGGTTGCGGCGGCTGGCGTCCTCGATCATGCGGCGCCGGCCCTTGCTGGCGGTGACGTCGAAGTCGGTCAGGATGCCGGTCGGATAGCCGGCGTCGAGCACGGCCAGGTAATCGGCCGGTTCGACCTGAGCGCCGACCTGGCTGACCATTTGGGTTTCGCCGAGCCGGCGCAGGAAGGCGTGGCCTTCGGGCGGCAGGGCGCGGAATTCCGCCGATTGGAAGGTGACCATGTCCAGCCGTTGCAGGCCTGGCAGGCGCACGGCCTCGGCCAGGCGCTGCTTGAGGGCGGGCAAGGCCAGCGGACCGGCGTGGCTGGCGCCGAGATCGTCGCGGGCGGTCAGGCTGACGAACAGGATGCTACGGTCGACGACCTTCAGCACCTGCGAAATCTGGGACAGGAAGCCGATGTCCGCGCTGTCGATCTGAAAGGCGTTGATGCCGTTTTCCAGGGCACGCTCGACGATCCCGCGGACATCCGCGGGATTTTTGCGGTAGCTGTGAGCGGAAAGCCGCAGCCTGACCACCGAGAGGGCCAGGCCGGAATGAAGGCAACGCCTGTACAACATAACTGAACATGATCCTGAAAACGGGGTTCGGTATCATGTTAAACGGAGACGGTTAAGGCGCGGCTAATTCCCCACGGAAATAAGGGCTTTTATGATCTATTCCACAGCGCGCGCGCTTCGCCGTCCGGGTCGTCGACCAGGGTGCAATCGACATCGACCAGCATCACCGGCCGCCGGTCGGTGTCATAACGCGGCCAGTCGGGCACACCCTGGGCCGACGGCTTGCCGTCGCGGGCAAAGCCGGCCCATAGCGCGCTCAAATGCGCCGACGCCGCCTCGACGCCCGGACCATCGCCGTGCAGGCCCTTTTCATCCCAATTGTAGAAGGTCGGGCCGATATCCGTGGCATGGCCCGAGCCCAATGTTTCCGAAGTACCGGGGATCGGAAGGTTCGAATTGTAGTCCCAGCGATAGCGATAGACCGGCGCCCGCTGGGCCGACTTGCGGTCGGCCAGAGTCACGGTTTCCATGCCCATGGACTGCGCCGTCGCGATGGCGATGAACAGCTGCGAGGGCGTCGCGCCCGGACGCAGGCGGCGGTAGACGTTGATCACCTCGTCCGTACGCGGCCCCGCATGGGGCTGCACCCGGGCCCTCAGCCCGGCCTCGTCGAGGTTGAAAACCTCCGGCTGGCCCATGAAGAAGAACCGCGCCTCCTCCTTGTTGTTGGCGATCAGCAGCGGCACATCGGCAGCGAGCGGCGTCACCGCCGGATCGAGCGGATCGGCCGGCAGGTAAAGGCCGTCGATCACCGGCGCGAACCGGCCGGGCAGGCGATCCTCGCCGAAACTTTCCGGACTTGCGGCAGGCCCGACATAGCCCGGCGTCGCTTGCGCCAGGGGTCCCTGGCCTTTCTCACCCAGCCACTGCAGGGCTAAAAGGGTGTCCGCCGGCACGTCGATCAGTTGATGCGGGTCGCCCAGGTTCAGCGCGCCCACCAGCCGCTTGGCGGTCTCGGCCGCGGCCTCGCGCGGCATACGCTTCAGTTGCGCCCCGCTCTGGATGCCGGCCTTGTGGAACAGGCCTTTCGCCTGCGGCATGCCGAGCAGGGTGCCGACCTTGGCGCCGCCGCCGGATTCGCCGAAGATGGTGACATTGCCGGGGTTGCCGCCGAACTGGGCGATGTTGTCGCGCACCCAGCCCAGCGCCGCGATCATGTCCAGCATGGCCTGGTTGCCGGAGCTGGCATAGTCGTCGCCCAGCACGTCGCCGAGCCACAAAAAGCCGAGAAGGCCCAGGCGATGATTGGGCGCGACGACGACGACATCGTGCACCGCGGCCATGCGGCCGCCGTCCTGGGCCGTCGAGCCCGCCGATCCGGTCGCATAGCCACCGCCGTGCAGATAGACCATGACCGGCCGCGTCTTGCCGTCGAGCGCCGGCGTCCAGACATTGAGGAACAGGCAGTCCTCGCTATAGGCCGGTTCGTCCTCGCCATAGGTCTGATGCGGCGCCTGCATCGTCGGCGCGCCCAGGCGCAACGCGTCGCGCACGCCGGCCCACGGCACGACGGGCGGCGGCGCCTTGAACCGGTTGGCGCCGGAGACGCTGCCGGCATAAGGAATGCCCCTGAAACTGAGGGCCCCGCGCGCCGTGCCGCCGCGCACCTTGCCGGCGGTGGTCTCGGCGATGACGAAGGGGGCCGTGGGGATGGTCGACAGCGACAAGGTCTGCGCCCGCGCGCCCATCGCCGGCAAAAGGCTCGCGGCCAATCCCGCGCCGAGCACGCCGCGGCGGTTCCATCCCTGGGTCATGGCCGTCTCCCTTGTCGATTGTCAGACCATTTATAGGGCGTGCCCTGACAACCGGCAAGGGTGGCAGCGCATTAAGAAAGACACCCCACCGCCGGCCGGCGCGATCGATGCCAAGCCATGAATGGCCGGTGGTGGAGGGGTTTCTTACTTGTTTAAGCCAACATGGCTACCGCACGCGGTTCATTATTCGTCACCGCCAGGACCGAAGAAATGTCGAAGACAACTTACTCACGTTCAGCTTCGGCACGCCGTTCGGCTATCAGCTCGTCAACAAGACTGGTTCCCTCGGGAATACATTTCCGGACCATGGCTTGGACCTCAGCCAAGGCCGCATGAATATTCGCCGAAGCGACGACGCTACGGCTCGCGGTCACTGTCAATTTCGCGGATAATTCCGGGATGCCGGTATTGTCTGTCATAATCCAAAATCATAACAGACGTTCTCACACCGTCAATGTTCCCGCACGCGGTCGAGATATTCCATCGCCGAGCGCCCCAGCGCCTTCATGCCGTGTTCGACGAAAATGTCGTGCGCCGCTTCCAGCGCGTAGGCGGCCTCGGCGCGCTCCATCATGAAGCCGGTAATATCGCCGCGCGCCACGTAGAGCCGCGCCAGATTGGTCTGCAGGATGGCCCACGACACCGGATCGTCGCCGGCGCGCACGCCGCGCAACTCGTCCTTGAACGTCATCTCGGCCGCATCGAGCGCCTTGAGGTCGCCCTTCAGCTCGGCGTGGCGCGCCAGGCAGCCGGCACGATTATTGACCGCCTCGGCGCGCAGGCGCAACGGCTTCTGCAGCGGACGCTTCAGCGCCTGGTCGTAAACGGCCATCGCCTTGTCGTAGATCTCCTGGTTCATGGTCAGCTCGGCCAGCGCCTGCAGTCCCACGGCCAGGGCGTGACGATGCTCGACCCAGTCGAGCGGCGAATGCTCGTAGTCGATCGGCTCGTCGTCCTTGCTCAACAGCGCGATGCCCTCGGAGACGATGTCCGGCCGCCCCTCGATCTGGCCTTTCCAGATATAGGCCTGGCCCAGGCGCAGCATGACGCGGGCATAGGTCACCGGCTCATAGGCGGCGTCGAGCCGGGTGCGCAGCGCCTGAAAATCCTTGATCACCGCCGCCATCAGCGAGGCATCCGAGCGGTCGAGCCCGACCAGCATCAAAAGGTCGCCGCGTTCGAAACGCGCCTGGGCGGCGTCGATGCGGTCGCGGGCGGCATGGGTCTTGCGCACCTGCTGGTCGGCCCGCTCGATGGCGCGGTCGATATGCGACATGGCCAGCAGCGCCGGTTCCAGATCCTCGGCAATGCCCTGGCGCATGGCCAGGCGGGCCGCCAGCATGGCCTCGGCGCGGTTGAAACGGCTGCGCAGCGCCTCGTCGTCGGCGACGACGGCGCGGCCCTCGGCCAGCAGCTTTTCCGCCGAGACCAGCAGTTCCCAGGTCTCGAACAGGTCGACGCTGAGGATGCAGGTCAGGGCTTGTTCCAGCACGGCCTGGGCGCCCTCGAGCGCGGTCACGGCTTCCTTGCCGGCGTTTTCGGCGGCATTGGCGGCGCGGCGCACGGCGGCGGGATCGCCGGTGCGGCGGGCATATTCGCGCCACACCTGGGCGGCTTCGATATAGGGGCCGAACCGATACTTGGTCGAGACGCGGCCGCCTTCGATATCCAGCGCGCGCCCCTGGGTGATCAGAAGCTTGAGGTTCAGCAGTTCATACAGCGACGGATCGGTATCGACCCGGCCCTGGTTGCGGAAAATACGCCTCAGCTCGCGCCCGAATTCAAACATCTTTCGCTCGATCCCCCCGAAGCGAAAAACGTATCAGGACGATACGCCTTGTTCGGGCTCGGATGAGCAATTGCAAAGGCGAGGCCGCCGGTTAAGCTTTGGCTAAGCATGACCGGCCCACGCGCCGAAACTAGACGACGTGATCCGGCTGCAGGGAACAGGCATGGGCGTCGCCCATTTCGATCTGCACGGTCGCGTGGATAATGCCGTGCTTCGCCTTCAGGGCCTTGGTCAGGTCGTGCAGGAAGTCGTCGCCGGGATGGCCCTGCGGCATCGTCAGGTGCGCCGTCAGCGCCACCTCGGTCGTCGACATGCCCCAGATATGCAGATCGTGGACGTCGGCCACGCCGGGCAGGGCCGTCAGATAGGTCTTCACGCCGTCGAAATCGACGCCCGGCGGCACGCCTTGCAGCGACAGCTTGACCGCGTCGCGCAGCAGACCCCAGGTGCCCCAGATGATCACCACCGACACGACCAGGCCGAGCGCCGGGTCGAGCCACACCCATCCGGTGTTCATCATGACGAAGCCGGCGACGACCACGGCGGCCGAGACCACCGCATCGCTCAGCAGGTGCAGGAAGGCGGCGCGGATATTGAGATCCGCCTGCCCCTGGGTGAACAGCCACGCCGTGACGCCATTGACGAGAATGCCGCCGGCGGCCACCCACATGACGATGGCGCCCTGGGCGACCTCGGGATGCAGCAGGCGTTGCGCCGCCTCCCACACCACACCGCCGACAGCGACCAGCAGGAGCAGCGAATTGAGCAGGGCCGCCATGATCGAGGCGCCGCGATAGCCGTAGGTGAAGCTGGGCGCGGGGCCCTTCTTGCCCAGCCACCAGGCCGTCCAGGCCATGAGCAGGCCGATGGCGTCGGAAAAGTTGTGACCGGCATCGGCCAGCAGCGCCAGGGAATTGGCGCGGAAACCGAAAACGACCTCGACGAGGATAAAGGCCGCGTTCAGCGCCGCCGCCAGCAGGAAGCGCCCGCCGAAATTGGTCGGCGCATGGTGATGATGGCCGTGGTGATGGCCATGCGCGTGATCATGACGATCGTGGGCGCCATGGTCATGGTCATGCGCCGCGTGAGCATGGTCGTGGGCGTGGGCCCCATGATCGTGATCGTGATCATGATCATGGTCATGGTCATGGTCATGGTCATGGTCATGGTCATGGTCATGGTCATGCTCGGCATGATCGTGTTTGTGCTCGTGATCGTGGGCCATGGGTGCGCTGCAAAAAGAAACCGAGGATGTTCCCCTTTAGACTCTTTTGCGCCGGGAAGCCAGACGCCCACCATGGGTTCTTAAAAAAATATATTAGAAAACAATATGTTATGATTGTATAACATTACACACCCCGTGGAGGCCGTCGCATCGGTCGCCACCGGCCGCAGACAAATGGCCTTATCCGCCGCGCAGCATCACCGCCGACGACACCGTGCCGACACCGGACAGCGCCGAAAGCCGGTCGACCAGATCGGCCAGGGCCTGCGGGGTTTTCACGCGCACGACCATGTAGGCGTCGATCGGGCCGGTCACCGAATAGTAGTGGATGATTTCCGGCCAATGGCGAAATTTCGCCACCACCGGGAAGCACGGCCTCTGGCTGAACGTCAACGACAGGACGGCGCCGATGCCGCCCTCGTCGGCCTGGGTCTCGCCCAGCACGGCGCGATAGCCGACGATGACCTTGTCGCGCTCCAGCTTCGCCATGCGCGCCTGTACCGCGGTGCGCGACAGGCCAACCGCCTGGGACAAGGCCGTCAGCGTCATGCGCGCATGGGTCTGCAGCAGCTTGATCAGCTTGTCGTCGAGCGCGTCGCGACCGCCGCCGGATTTTTGGGTATCTTTTTGGCTATCAGGGCGGCCACCGCCGATTTGTCCGTCATCCATGGCATTTCGATCGTTTCGCCGGTCCGGCCGCCGTCTTGTTCATGGCGCGCGGAACATTCCGCCGCCTAAGATCAGCGCAGGTCGGGGAACTGTCAAGATTGGATAGAAAGGCAGGGCGGAATGGACGCGCTTCTGGTCATCGACATGCAGCGAGGCTTCGACGACCCGCGCTGGGGCCGGCGCAACAATCCGCGCGCCGAAGCCAACGGCTTGCAGGTGCTGGCGCACTGGCGCCGCACCGGACGGCCGGTCATCATGGTCCGCCATGACTCCACCGCCCTCGCCTCGCCGCTGCGCCCGGACCAGCCCGGCAACGCTTTTATGCCCGGCTTCGAACCGCAGCCGGGCGAAGGCCTGGTCGCCAAGACGGTCAACAGCGCCTTCATCGGCACGCCGCTCGAGACGCGGTTGCGCGCCGCCGGCATTACCGCCGTCACCCTGTTCGGCCTGACCACCGATCAATGCGTTTCGACCACGGCGCGCATGGCGGCCAATCTCGGCTTCGCCGTCACCGTCGTTGCCGACGCCTGCGCCTGTTTCGACCAGAAGGCCCTCGACGGCGCGATCGTGACCGCCGATCTCATCCATCTCGTCCACCTGACGACGCTGAACACCGAGTTCGGTCGCGTCGTCGACACCATATCCCTGATCGAGTCTTTGGAGACCGCTTCATGCGCGCCTTTCGCCTCCTGACCACCGCGGCAAGCTTCGCCCTCATGATGATCGTCGCCGCGCCGGCGGGCGCCGGACCGGCCGATCTCGACCGCGCGGTCGATCCCGCCGTCCGCCCCGGCGACGATTTTTACCGCTACGCCAACAACCCGTGGCTGAAAGCGACCGCCCTTCCCGACGGCCAGACGAACTACGGCACGTCGTCGATGCTGGTGGCGGAAAACGCCCGCCGCGTGCGCGCCGTGATCGACGCCGCCGCCCAGGCGCCGACCTCCGCCCTGGCGCGAAAGATCGGCGACTACTATTCAAGCCTGCTCGACACCCGGAGCATCGAGGCGCGCGGCCTGACGCCGCTGGCCGGCGACCTCGCCGCGATCGCCGCCATTACCGACCGCCACGCCCTGGCGGTCCGGCTCGGCCAATCCCTGACCCTCGACGACGGCTCCGACAGTCACGTCGACAGCCTGTTCGGCGTCTGGGTGCACCAGGGCTTCCACGATCCCGACCGCTATGCGCCGCATTTCGTGCAAGGAGGCCTCGGCCTCTACGACCGCGACGTCTATCTCGATCCGGCGCAAGCTACCGCGCGCGACGCCTACCGCGCGCACATCGCCGCGGTCCTGAAGGCGGCCGGGTTCGACGACGCCGAGGCCCGGGCGGCGCGCGTGCTGGCGCTGGAGATCGCCATCGCCCAGGTCCACGCCTCGGCCGCCGATACCAATGACATCTTCAAGACCGACCATAATTGGTCACCGGGCGATTTCGCGGCGAAGGCGCCGGGGCTCGACTGGCCGGCTTTCTTCCAGGCGGCCGGGCTCGATCGGCAATCGACCTTCGTCGTCTGGCAGCCCGGCGCGGTGACCGGCAGCGCCGCCCTCATCGCCTCGCAACCGCTCGATACCTGGAAAGACTACCTCGCCTTCCATCTGATCGAACACTACGCCCCAGTCCTGCCGTCCGCCTTCGCGCCGCCCGTCGCCGACCGCGCCCAATGGGCCGTCGCCGCCACGACGGATGCGCTCGGCGAAGGTATCGGCCGGCTTTATGTCGACCGCTGGTTCCCGCCGGCGTCGAAAGCGGCGGCCGACGCCATGGTCGCCAATATCCGCACCGTTTTCCGCGCGCATGTCGCCGCCGCCGCCTGGATGTCGCCGGCAACCCGCGCCGAAGCCCTGGCCAAGCTCGAGACCCTGAAGATCGGCATGGGCTATCCCGACGTCTGGACCGATTATTCGGCGCTCGTCGTCGTGCGCGGCGACGCGTTCGGCAATCGGCGCCGCGCCGAGGCCTTCGCCTGGCGGCAAAGCCTGGCCAAGCTCACCCGTCCGGTCGATCCGGCCGAATGGGCGCTGCCGCCGCAGACGGTCGGCGCCATCCTCAATCTCAGCCCCAATTCGATGCAATTCGCGGCGGGCATCGAGCAACCGCCGTATTTCGACCCTTCCGGTGATCTCGCCGTCAATTATGGCTCGGCCGGCGCCGGGCTGGCGCACGAGGTCAGCCACAGTTTCGACGAGGTCGGCAATATCTACGATGCGCACGGCAATCTGGTGCGCTGGTGGACGAAAGAGGACGCCGCGCGCTACGCCGCCCTGACCGCGCCGCTGGCCAGGCAACTCGACGCGGAGTGCGTGGCGCCCGACCTGTGCGTGCACGGCCAGCAGATGCTGGGCGAGAGCGCCGCCGACCTGATCGGCCTGCAGGTGGCGTACGAGGCTTATCATCTGGCGCTGCACGGCCGGCCCGACGCGATCATCGACGGGCTGAGCGGCGACCAGCGCTTCTTTCTGGCCTTTGCCCGCCGCTGGCGGCGGATCCAGACCGGCGACGCCCTGCGCCGGCAGATCGCCACCGATACCCACCTGCCGCCCGAATACCGCGCCGACGCCGTACGCAATATCGACGCGTGGTACGCCGCCTTCGCGATCGAACCGGGCGACCGGCTCTATCTGAAGCCGGAGGACAGGGTGAAACTGTGGTAATGGGTTTTCAGGCCGCCATGCGGTGCCAAACCGCCGCGTCGACCTTGCGCGCATCGAGCATGCCCGCCGACTGTTGCTGCAGCATCATGCCCAACACCATGTCATTGATCGACTGGAAGTCGGTATCCACCCCCGCGGGATCGCCGTCGGTCCGGGTAACATAGAACTGCGCCGCGTTGACCCTGGGCATCTTCAGACGGATCAGGTAGCAGAGGCGCCGCGCCCGCTCCGGGTTGGAACGATGCGCCATGGCGTCCTCGGCGAACATCTCCTTGCCCAGTTGCGCGATGTAGTCGATGCTCAGGGCCGAGAAACGCTCAGCATCCAACGGGTGCATCATGTGGTTCGAATCCACATCCAGGACGACATCGTTCAACAAGAAATACAAGGCAACTCCTTTACGCGGTGGCTAATCTCGACCACCCTAAAGCAAAGCCTTTGCCTTTCGGTTGAGGAAGACGGTTTAATCCCCCTCAACTTTCTCGGTTAAGAAAGTCCTGCCCTCGACGTCTTCGACTTCGACGACCCAAAGATCGGGGTCGTAGCGCACCTGGCGGGTAATATAGTCATCGTCCGCAGTCGCCACGCGCCGCCACAGTTCGTCCGACTCCGGACGGTAGAGTCGCGTCTCATAGGTGCGCAGATTGAGCACTTTCAGCAGCACCGTGCCCGCGCGCGGATCGCCCTTGCGCGCGATATAGGCGAAGCTGCCCGCCAGCTCGATGCGGCGGATCAGGGCGCTGACCCAGATGTCCGTTGACAGTAACATGGCTTTAACCGTCTTCCTCAACGCCGTTTAAAGCACGACGCGCTACATTCGCCTAAACAAGGCTGAGGGCGGCGTGAAGACAATTTTTGCAATTCTGGCGGGTTTGAGCGCCTTGACGGCGACATGCGCCGCGACTGGGGCCGCGCCGGCCGCGGCGCAGACCGATGCCTTGAGCGCGCAGATCGAGCGCCGCTATTTCTTCGCCCAGGTCGATGACCGCTGCCACCTGCTGACAGGACCCGCGGCCACCGCCTTGAAGGCCGGCTATGTTCAGGCGCGTAACGCCGCGCTGCGCGCCGGCCGCGACATGGCCGCCCTGGCGCCGATGCTCGATGGGGCCCGCGCCGCCGCGGCGACCACCGCCTGCACCGCGCCCCAGGTCACATCTGAATTGAATAATGCCGAGAATGCGCTGCGCACCTACCAGGTGCAGATGCGCCTCGACCTGCCCGGCAGCCGGGCCAAATGGACCGGCGTGCGTACCGACCAGGACACGGCCGAATGGCGGCTGGTGCAGTACCAGAATTCCGCCCAGGCCGATTTCGCTTTCGGCCTCTACGGCACATTGGGGCAGAACAGCCTGAGCGTCACCGGTCGTTTCGCCGACGGCGCCAAGCCCTATGCGGCGCGGCTTCTGGTGCGCAATGCCGACGTCTGGACAGCGGGGGTGATCGATCCCGCCCCCTCTGCGCCGACGACGCAAAGGCCGTTCGGCTTCGGCGACGCCGCCGCGCTCAGCTTCCCCGCCTATGGCGAGGCCGACGTCTCGGCCCTGGTCAAGCCGGTGATGAAGGTCAATTTCGCCGGCTTCGCGCTGGGCGGCCGTTATATCGGCGCCCAGGCGCCGGTCGATGCCCAACGCTTCGACTTCCCCAAGACGGCGGTCATGGCCATGGCTCGGCTCGACCCACGCGAGGACGTGGTGATCGAGTTCGACTGCGACGACGGCCCGCGCTATCAGCGGTTCGAGGTCGGCGACTTCATCCCCGGCATGGCCTTCGTGAGCCTTCCCTCGCCCTATACGCACTGATTTTATGCGCTCAAGTGCCGCGCGGGCTCCTCGCATAAGCTCGGGCGCGCAGTCGCGCTTGCCAGGGCTTCGCCCTGGAATATGAACCACTAAGGCTGGACCGCCGGCCGCACCGAACCTGGCCTAGCCCGCATATACATGTCCCAGGCGATGGTCTTGAGCAGGGCCTGGCGGTCATTGCCCACTACGAACAAATCCATATGCGTCTTGTTCGGCAGGAAGGTGAAGTCCTCGTGCGCGCCCAGGCCCTGGAACACGGCATCCAGCTTATGCGCCGCCCCGTCGAGATAGAAGGTGTCGGCGGTGCCGACATAGAGATGGATCTTGCCGTCGAGATCGGGCTTCAGCGTCGCCCAGTCGCGCGCCACGATATGGGCGACATCATAGTGATCGTGCCAGTATGCGACGACATCGGCATTGACCTTGCCGGTGGCGCGGTCGAACATCTGCATCGGCCGCCCATCGGCACCCTTCGGTGAAAACACCCAGTCGAACGAGGCCATCTGGCCGCCATAGGGCCCAAGCACCGCTTCCATCTTGGCGAACTGCTCGAAGGTGGCGATGACCTTGGCGTGGTCGCGGAAGAGCGGATAGGCATTGCCCGTGGCGTCGCGATAGACATTGGCGTTCGCGGCATAGAGATCGGGGCCGGTGAAGTCGTGGAAATCGCTGGGATCCGGCGAGGTCGGCCACGATCCGCCGAACACGGTCGGATAGCGCACCTGCAGCCACAGGGTCGCCCAGCCGCCCGAGGAATGGCCCGTAAGGAAGCGCGACGACGGTACGGCGTCCATGGCGTACTGCTTTTCGATCCACGGGATGAATTCGGTGGTCAGGGCCTGGCCCCACGGGCCGTTATTGACCGAATCGGCGAACTCGTGCGTGCCGGTCGGGCTGCTCTCGTCCAGGAACACCCAGATCATCGGCGGCGCGTCGCCCTTGGCCATCATCGTCGTCATCTGCGAGGCGCTCAGTTGCGCGTACAACAGGTTCGAGCCGAAGCCGCCGGTCGAATAGACGGTGGGGAAACGCGGGCCACCCGGTTTGTAGCCCGGCGGCAGGGCGACCCAGCCGCGGATATGGGTCGGTCGCCCCCAGAAGGCGGACAGGGCGGGGCTTGCGAAATCGACCGCCTGCACCTTGTCCAGCGACGAGCGGTACATGGCGGCGCGATCGGCGGGAAGTCCGGCCAGAATTTCGTCCAGGGACTTTTCCGGCAGCACCTTGTCCAGCGTCATGGCCGGCACCGGGCCCGGCAAGGTCGCTTCGACCACCGGCGAGACGATATCGCCGGCGCCGCGGCCGCTGTAATTATAGGTGTGATTGCGGTCGAGCACCGCCTGGAAGCGATAGGTGCCGGCCGGCAAGCTGGAGAAGGCCGCTGGAAAGGTGTCGGCGTCGCCATCGACGGTCGCCGTGGCGCCGGGCTGCAGCGCGGCGACCTCGCGCGCGGCGATGGCAGTGTCGGACGGGGCGAATTCCGTGGTGTCGACGCTGTCGGACGGCTTGTCGCCGGGATCGACCTTATGCGCGAAGACCAGAATGCGGCCCGACTGCGCGGCGCCGATCGACGGATCGAGCCGGACCGGCAAGGTTATCTGGGCCGACGCCTGCGACGCGACCAAAGCCGCCGCCAGCATCGAGATATAGATCATGCGCATATGAGAAGGCCCTCCCTTTTCAAAGACGCTAGAACGGAATGATTTCAACCACAACCATCATTGTGGTGTAATGTTGTGCGTTCCGCGGCGTCAGGACTTCGGCGGCCGGATAACGAAGTCGCCCGGCCCGTCGTGGCGCGTGAAATCCAGCGGCATATCGGCGAAGATCTGGCTGGCCGACAGGCTGAGCGCGTCGGACGGCGCGGTCGTCTGCGCAGACGACTGGGATTGGCCGATCTCGGCCACCGGAAAGCCCTGGCGCAACGGCAGGCGCACGCTGACCGTCGTGCCCTCGCCCAGGGTCGAGACCAGGCTCATGGCGCCCTTGTGCAGCGCCGCCATCGCCTTGACGATCGACAAGCCCAGCCCCGTACCCATCGACTTCTGGTCCGAGGCGCCGGCCTGTTCGTAGGGCTGGCCCAGCCGGCCGAGATCGTCGGGCGCGATGCCGACGCCGGTATCGGAAATCACCAGCAAGGCCTCGTCGCCCTCCTGGCGCAGGTCCAGCGTGACCGCGCCGCCACGCGGCGTGAACTTGATGGCGTTGGACAACAGGTTGAGCGCGATCTGCTTGACGGCGCGCTTGTCGGCGGTGATCTCCAGCGGGCCGGCTGGCAGGCGGCTCCTGATATCGACGCGCTTGTCGTGCGCCTGGCCGCGCATCAGGCGCAAGGCCGCCGACACCGGCTCGCGAATGTCGAATTCCTCGAGTGCCAGATCGTAGCGCCGCGCCTCGATCTTCGACATGTCGAGCACATCGTTGATCATGTCGAGGACGTGCTGGCCGGATTCCCAGATGAGCTGCGAATATTCGGCGTACTTGTCCGGCATGGGGCCGAACAGCTCCTGGCGCATGATATCGGAAAAGCCGATGACGGCGTTGAGCGGGGTGCGCAGTTCGTGGCTCATCGACGCCAGGAACTGCGTCTTGCCGGCGCTGTTGGCCTCGGCTTCGGCGCGGGCGTTGGCCAGCTCGTCCTCACGCGCGTGGCGCAGCGAGTCGTCGAACAGGATGCCGTAGACGTGGCCATCGGCGCCGCGCCTGAGGCCAAGATGGACGTAGTGGTCGAGCGCGCCGTGCGGGGTGAAGCCGATATCGGCGCGGCCGCTGGCGAAGGCGGCCTCCAGCGCCGCCTCGACTCCGGGACGCTCGGGCGTGTGGACGGCGGCGATCAGGCCCACATGCAACAGGGTGTTGACGTCGAGCCCCGCCGGTGCCTCGCCATAGGCGGCGATGGCCTTGCCGGTATCGTCGAAACCCAGGATCAGCGACGGCTGCTCGGTCAGCAGGCTGAGCAGGCGCGTGCGGGCCTCCTCGCTGCCGGCGGCGCGTTCCACCCGCTGGCGCAGGGCCGGCAACAGGGCGATGCCGAGGCCGCAAACCACCGACAGTACGGCGAAGGTCGACAGCCAGAAGCTTTCCTGCTCGTCCGGCATCTTCACCGCGTCCGACAACGAGATGAAGGTGGCCAGCAGCGCCACACCGACCGATTGCGCCGCGCCCAGCGAAACCAGCCGGCGTTCGTTGAGCACCACGGCGGCCAGGGTCGGCAGGGCGCACCATGCCGCCGCCGGTCCGGCTATGCCGCCGGTCAGGGAGACCGCCACGGCGGCGCAGAGGCTCCACACCCACAACAGGACCGGACGCATCGGCCCTTCGTCGCGCGACAGCAACAGGACGGCCAGCGCGCCCGGCACGGCGACGGCGATCAGGGCGCCCAGGATCAGCAGGGATGCCGGCAGCAGCAGGAAGCCGATCAGCGCCAGCAGGGCGAACGCCGCCCAGCCCAGATGCCAGGCCACCGGCAACAGCCGGTCGCCGGGGGCGGCTTCGGGAACCCGGGAGCTGAGATAGGCCTTGAGCGACACGCGCGGTTATATCCTTTACCAAATCCAGAGCGTTTTCGATCGAATCGATTCGAAAAATCGCTCTAGATCTTTGTTTTGTCGCACTTCTTATCCGAAAAGTGGCGTCCACTTTATCGGGAAGTGCTCGGGGGATTTTAGCGGGATTGGCCGGGGTGACGAGGTCTTGCCCGCTTTAAGGGAAGATTAACCTTGTTTCCCGATGCCTGCCCCCGCCGGCTTCCGTGCCTAACTGCTATCGCATACAGCTCGCCGACGCTACCTTTCCTCTTCTCGGGACGATTGAGCGCGCCAGAACCAATCTCCGAACGCTCTTGCGTTCGGCAAGGGCGACCGCCCGCCCGAGCCTTTGCGAGGAGCCCGCGCGGCGCTTGAGCGCACAAACAAGTAACGGACGCTTAAGCCCGGCCGTGTACATTGTGACCATAAGTTGTCCGCGCGCCCGCGCCCGCCCCGCGTTCCCACAGTCCCCATGGCCCAAGTCCAGCCCCTATCCGACCCGGCGCCCGCCTCAGGGGCGGAACCCGCGCATTGGGCGCTCGACCCGCTGACCGGCGGCCTGGCCGGCGGCGACGAGGCCGGACGCCGCGCCTTCCTGCGCATGGTCAGCCACGAACTGCGCACGCCGCTCAACAGCATCATCGGCTTCGCCGAGCTGATGCGCTCGGAGCCCTATGGCCCGTTGGGCGCGCCGGCCTATGTCGAATATGCCGGCATCATCCGCGACAGCGGCGCCAAGCTGCTCACCCTGTTCAACAACTTCATCGAGATCATGCGTCTCGAGGGCGGCAGCCACGGCTATGAACCGGTGCTGGAGCCGGTGCTGCCGGCGCTGGAGGAGGCCGTCGCCAAGTTCCGCGCCGTGGCGCGGGCGCGCGGCGTGACCATCGACGTCCGCGCCCTGGATGACCGCGTCTGCGCGGTCTACGATCCGCGCGGACTTGCGGCGTGCATCGACCAATTGCTGCGCAACGCGCTCGATTTCACCGCGGCGGGCGACGCCATCGAGGTCGATGCCCGTCCCGACGGCGCCTGCATCGAGGTCAGCGTATTCAATCGCGGCAACGCCCCCGACCCGGCCGAGATCGACCGCCTGATGCGGCCGTTCGAGCAGGGCGACGACACCTTGACGCGTACCCGCGACGGCGCCGGGCTCGGCTGGGCCATTGTACGCCTCAATGCCCAGGCCATGGGCGGCGTCTTCACCGTCGCCTCGCGCAAGGGCGAAAGCCTGTGCGCCAGCGTGCGCCTGAGGCGGATGTAGCGTCTCGCATTGAAAAGGGTGGGCAGCTTAAGTATATGCCGCCCATGTCTCCTGAATACCAAGCCCGCCTGACCGACCTGACCGACGAGTTCGACCTGTTCGACGACTGGGAGGAGCGCTATCGTTACATCATCGATCTCGGCAAGGACATGCCGCCGCTCGCGCCCGAAGAGCGCAATGACGCCACGCGCGTGCTGGGGTGCGCCTCGCAGGTCTGGCTGGTGATCGATTCCGTCGACGGCACGCTGCGCTTTCGCGGCGAGTCGGACGCGTTTATCGTCAAGGGCCTGATCGCGGTACTGATCCGCATCTTGAATGGTCTGCCGGTTGAAGATATCCGCGCATTTTCGGTGCGCGACCTGCTCGACCGCCTCGGTCTCAACGAAGCCCTGTCGTCGCAACGCACCAACGGCCTGATGTCGATGGTCGAGCGCCTGAAAAAGGCCGTCGCCTGAACTTCGTGCCGGCTGATCAAGAAAGAATATTTATCCACAGATGAACGCAGATAGACGCAGATGCTTTGGCCTGCTGAACCGCGCGAAGCGCTTCATCGCAGATGGATGGCTTGAGAACGCTTCCGAGGAGATCATCCTAAAATCTGCGCTTATCTGCGTGCATCTGTGGACCTCTTTACTCTTTGAGGCCGCTTCGCGGACTTAAGCCGCCTTGATGCCGCTTTCGGCCGTGGTCTTGCCGATGATGACATCGTGGCCCAGGATCATGTCGACCCGCGTCCCGTCCGACGCCAGGGGCAGGCGAATCCAGAACAGCGCCATGTCCTTGCTGCCGCGCCACGCCAGCGAATGCAAGCCGACACTGGGTTTCTTCGTTTCGACGACGCACGACAGCTCCTGCGCCCAGTAAAGCGCCTGATCCGGCATGTAGATTTCGCGAATCGTCTTGCCGGTAATTTCCTCGCCATAGGCCGCGTAGAGTTCCGTGCCGGCCAAACGCTGGCGGAACGCTTCGGGATCGTTGACCGGGTGGGGATTGGTGACGTCGATCAGGCTGATCAGCGGCAGGTTCCGCTTCATGGCCAACGGATCGATGTCGCGCCGCGACGGCAGCCGGCCACCCCGGCGCTGCGCCCTCCAGTAGCGGAACACCTCCTCATGGGCGCGCAAACCAGCCAGCATTTCGGACGCTAATCCAGCCATAAGTATTAAGGTGCGGGGTCAAAGAGAACGGAAGAGGAACGTCAGTGCGGCGAATCGTCCAAATTCACCTTCTCTTAACAGGCGACTCCGTGGCAAGCAAAAAAGGGTTAACGACCTGTTATAGAGTCAAATAGACCACAGGAAAAAATTGCCTAGCAGGTCTCTTAAAGCGACTTAACTGAGCGATACCAAGCATAGAAAAGGCCCCGGCGCGAACACCGGGGCCTTTTATTTTCATGCGCTTAGGCGGGAAATTACGCCTTGGCGGCGCGACCCTTGCGAGCGACCTGACGGCCGCCCTGGCCCAGGCCCATCTGCTTGGCGAGATCCGAGCGCGCCTTGGCGTAGGCTGGCGCGACCATCGGGTAATCCTTGGGCAGGTTCCACTTGGCGCGATACTCTTCGGGGCTCATGCCGTACTTGGTGCGCAGGTGGCGCTTCAAAGACTTGAACTTGCGGCCGTCCTCGAGACAAACAATATAGTCGGCCGAGATCGACTTCTTGACAGAAACGGCGGGCTCCTTGGGAGCCTCGACCTTTGTTTCTTCACCGCCGGAAATGGTGTTGAGCGCCTGATATACGCTTTGGATCAGGGACGGAAGCTCGCTGGCGGGCACCGAATTATTGCCGACAAAGGCAGAAACGATGTCCGCCGTCATGTCTAAGGTATCGGTCTTGTTTTCCATTAAATCTATCCTATAAGCAGCACGGGCTTTACCTAAGCTAAGCCGTAAGCTTATTCAAGCGCAAACATGAAAAAAAACGCGCGCAGCAAGTTCTGCGCGGGAATTACTTTGTCATGCGGCGTCACCATGCACGTGACGCTTGAATCTAGCCGGACTATGCGGGCTCAGCCCGATCTCAGATCCGCCGAGAAGGCTAACATGGCCGCGCGCTGCGGCACGCTTAAGCCATCCATGTCCATCTCCTCGCCGCGCGACAGGGCGCGCAACATGACGTGGGTCAGGGCCGACGACAGCGACCAGTTCCAATAGCGCAGGACCGTCTGCGCCCGGTCGACGGCCAGCATGTCATAGGCCATCAGCACATTGGCGAGGTCGGGATGCACCCGCCCCTCCTCGTCGCGCGCCGGGCGGCGAAGCGCCCGCCATAAGGCGCGTAGGGCCTTCTTGGACAGGCCGGTGGCCTTGCACAGCACCGCCAGCCCCTCACCGCCGGCGTCGCGCAGCAACTTGGCGCCGGTCGACGGCTTCAGGCCGGACATGTAGCTGATCTCTTCGGCCATCTTGCGCGTCATGCCGCGTTCGGCGGCGTCGGCGATCGCCGCCTCCAGGCTGACATAGGGGCTTTTCTCGATGGCGGCGCGGTTTCTCTGGCGCCGCTCGATGAATTGCAGCGCCTTGCGCGACAGCGGGTCCTGCCACTTTTCGGCGGCGGCCATGGCGAAGACGTCGGACGCCATGTCCTGCATGATTTCGCGATTGACGCCGAAGCGGCTCAATATGGTGCGGCGCACGTCGGCGTCGGCCCACCAGAACAGGACATAGGCCGAGGACGGACGCAGTTCGGCGCGGCGCAGGATCAGCGGGATCAGGGCGGCATGGGTCTGGCTCAGCGCCACGGCGCTTTCCAGGGCCGGCTGGGACACGATCGCCTTGGCGTTTTTCAGCAGCGCCTCGATCACCGGAATATCGATGCCGTCGACCAGTTCCTCCGACAGGATCGCCGGCAACCCGCGGCGCGACGCCAGGGCGATGCGGTGCGGCGAGCGGCCGTGGCGGGCGCAATAGAGCAGGTCGGCGTCGCTGAGCGCCTCGCATGTCTCGATCAACGGCCGCGCCACCTCGATCTCGTCGACGATCAGCAGGCGGACGAGGGAATTGGGCACCTCGGCCAGGATGCTGAGGCGGCGGGCGACCCGGGCGCGGTCGGCGATCTCGGCCTCGCGCAGCATCTCGACCAGCAGGTCGGCGGTGACGGCGCGTTCGAAGGCGTTGATGCGCGATTCAGGCAGGCACACGACGTCGGCCAGGCGCCGCATCAGGACGTGGCGGGCGCGAAACCGGGGGGCGTCGGGCTCGACGAGGTTGGCGGCATCGAAGGCCGGATCCGCCGCCGGCGCGGAGGGGCCCGTGGTCTCACCGGACAGGGACGTAGCTTCGGACGCGACGGGATGGAACATGCCGCCATTGTCGCCGTCAGGCGTTAATCATTTGTTATGGCGAGGGACGGGGGCGGTGAAGGAAGCAAGAAGCCCCTCCGCCACGCGCCATTCCGACCGTCCCCACCGATCGCGCCGGCTCGCGCCCCCCCCTCCCCGGCAAGCGGGGAGGAATGATAAGATATTGAATTCTCACGCCTCCCCGCTTGCCGGGGAGGGGGGCCGCGCGCCTTCTTAGGCGCGTGGTGGTGGGGTTTCTTGCTTACAAACCGTCAAACAACGCCGTCGAGAGATACCGCTCGGCAAACGACGGAATGATCGCCACGATCGTCTTGCCGGCATATTCGTCCCGGGCGCCGAGCCGGAAGGCGACCTCGAGCGCCGCGCCGGACGAGATGCCGACCGGTATGCCTTCGACCTGGGCGGCCTTGCGCGCCATGGCGAACGCCGCGTCGTTCGAGACGGTTTCGACCTTGTCGATCACACCGCGATCGAGGATGCCGGGCACGAAACCGGCGCCGATGCCCTGGATCTTGTG
>OUWB010000392.1_pt1 | contig 36636 bp, 37 predicted proteins | sample 1779821 | NCBI WGS metagenome assembly OUWB01 (sample SAMEA3914806, study PRJEB12502) | metagenome | biome: forest; material: soil | place: Canada | collected 2011-08-03 | depth 0.1 m
CGCCCTGGGCGACGGCGCCGATGACGCGGGCGGTTTCCGTGGTCGGATGGACCAGGTCGTCGATCAGGTCATTGACCGACTCGACCGAGCTTTGCCAGAAACCCGAGGTATTGCCGATATTGAGGCGCTGCGACAGCTTGCCTTCCTTGCCGACCGACTTTGACAGCCGGCCCAGTTCGGCGGCCATCAGCTCGTTCATCTCGACGACGGAGTTGAAGGCGTCGGCGACCTTGCCGGCGACGCCGGTCCATTCCAGCGGCAGGCGGACATCGGCCTGGCCCTTGCGCAACGCCGTCAGGGCGTGCAGCAGGGCGGCCATTTCGCCGCCTTCGCCCAGCGTGTCTTCGGGGGTCTGCAAGGCGGAATCGAGCGGCGCCATGACGATGTTCCTTCCGGGTAGGACCATCCGCGTGCCTGATGCACGTTTTCGTCCTCGCCCAAATATGAGGATAGGGGTCGGAGTGCATAAGCCGACGATACGTTCAAAAGGCGAATTTGTAAAAAAGGGATAAGGACGGCGCATATCGGCGTTCGCCGTTCGTTTCGCCCCCAGATTGTTTCCTTACTTTTTTTGCTGTCTTTTTTACATACACCGCCTTGCAAGTCTTCGATCACACCCGGCGCCACCCCAGCACCGGCCGGACCGGACCCCGACATGCCCCCACACGACGACATCTCGATGCTTGCGCCCGTCGAGGGCGCTGCCCTGACGGTGGACAATGTCATCGCGACCGCGCTGTTGTATGCCCGACCGGCCCGCGCGCCGGATTTCCGGGCCGAGAACGCGGCCCTGGCCTCGCTGATCCAGGTGATGAGCGAGACGCCGGACACCGTGCTGCAAAAACTGGCCGATACCGCCATGGCGCTGTGCGGCGCCGGCTCCGCGGGGATCAGTCTCGACGAGTCCGCGACCGGCGAGCCGATCTTCCGCTGGCGCGCGACGGCCGGCCGCTACACCGAATATCTCGGCGGCACCATGCCGCGGGACTTCAGCCCCTGCGGCGAGGTCCTCGACCGCAATGCGCCGATCCTGATGATCAATATGGTCAAGTATTACGGCTATGTCTCGCAACTGAGCGCGCCGCCCCACGAGGTGCTGCTGGTGCCGTTCCACGACAATGGCAAGCCCATCGGCACGGTCTGGGTCGTCGCCCACGACAACAGCCACCGCTTCGACACCGAGGACCTGCGCATCCTGCGCTCGCTGACCAATTTCGCCTCGGTCGCCGTGCGCGCCTTTGCCCGGACGCATGAGCTTGAGCGGGCCAATGCCGCCGCCGAAGCGGCGCGTGAAACGCGCGAGCAATTCATCGCCGTGCTGGGTCACGACCTGCGCAATCCCCTCGGCGCCATCGTCAACGGCGCCAAGCTGCTGGAGCGTGGGACGCCTTCCGAACGCATCGCGCCGCTGGGCCAGATCATCGGCCGCTCGGCCTACCGTATCGGCGAGCTGGTCGACAACCTGCTGGACTTCGCCCGCGGCCGCCAGGGCGGCGGCATCACCATTACGCGGCAGAGCCACGACACCCTGCAGCCGGTGCTCGACCACGTCGTCGCCGAACTGCGCAGCGCCTATCCCGGACGGGTGATCGAGACGCGCTATGCCTTCGGCGCGCCGGTCGCGGTCGATGCCGACCGCATCGGCCAGATGGTCTCGAACCTGGTCGGCAATGCCCTGACCCACGGCGCGCCCGACACGCCGGTGATCGTTCAGGCCTTCAGTACCGACGCCATGCTGGTGCTCTCGGTCGCCAATGCCGGCCAGCCGATCCCGCCGGCGGTCATGGAGCGTCTGTTCCGGCCCTTCGAGCGCGGCGGCCATGGCGGTGACACCCAAGGCCTGGGCCTGGGCCTCTATATCTCGTCGGAAATCGCCAAGGCGCACGGCGGCGCGCTCAGCGTCAACTCAGCCGAAGCGCAGACCGTCTTCCGATTTACGATGCCGCAGGGCTAGGCCGGCCTAGTTGCCGACCGTCAGCTGATGATCAAAGCTGATCGTCTCGGCCATCAGCCATTTGCCGTCGATATGCTTCCAGAGAATAATGAATTCGCTGATCTCCGTCAGCTGCTCGGGCTTGCCAGGCAGCAGGGCGTAGAAGCGATGGGTGCCGGTCTCGATCGCACCATAGCCGTTGAGCGCATAGACATGCTGCGTGCCCGGAACGAGCTCGCGCCGCGACCGGAAATCGGTGCCGGCCGCCTGGTTCCTGCACCCGCCCCTCAGCGTATCGACCAGGGTCGCGCGATCATTGGCGATCTGTCCCCACTTGTCGTGAATAAAGCGCACATCCTCAGTCATCATGGCGCTGGCCGTATCGATATCGCAGGCATCGAAGATGGCGTGGAACAGCCTGGTATCAGCCGCCTCGACCTCGGCGATGGTCTGCGGTGTGGTCACAGCACCCTCATTGAGGTGATAGGTCGTCCCGGGAATAAGGTGGTCGGCCTGGGCGTGGGCGCTTGTGGCCGACAAGGCGAACAGCAGGACGGCGATAAGGCGTTTCATGATGGCGCTCCCTTTTTATGAAAGGAGGCTTCCAGGCACCCGCTCAGATGCAGGTCCGCGCATTAAGTTTCGGTAATCCGTAGCCGTTGGGCAGAGCTTGAAAAATATAGCACTTGGTGCTACATAAATTCATAGCACAACCTGACGCCAAAATGCGGGCTTTCAAAACGGCTTGGTTCGCCAAAGCTGCCCGCAAGGCGCGTATCAGGGACGACGAACTCTGCAAGGCGATTAGCGAGGTCATGCGGGGCCAGGCTGATGATCTGGGCGGCGGTGTCTTCAAAAAGCGCCTGAACAAGAACATGCACCGCAGCATCATCCTCGCTCGGGGTCGCGGCTATTGGGTCTACGCCTACCTTTTTGCCAAAAAGGATCGGGCGAATATCGACGAGGATGAACTGAAGGCCTTCCGAGACTTGGCCGACGTCTACGCAGCGAAAACGGACGCCGAAATCGACAAGGAACTTCAGGCCGAAGAATTGGTGGAGATTTGCAATGACGACGAAGCCCAAATTTAAGAGCGACGCTTTCGAAGCGATCCATAGCGCCGCGGCTGGCATGCTGCGCGCAGGCACAATCGACAAGACGACCATGCGTCGTTTCGACGAATCTTGCCTTTCGGTTCCGGAAGAGATCGCTCCGGCTGAGATTAAGCGGCTACGTGAAAGCCACCATGTCAGCCAACCGGTTTTCGCGCGCTATCTCAATACCAGCGAGAGTACGATCGAGAAGTGGGAGACGGGCGCGAAAAAGCCGAGCGGCATGGCGCTTAAACTGCTCGCCGTTGTGCAGAAGCACGGGTTGCAGGTGCTGTCTTAGCTCTCACCGAGAGCTTTAGAACGGTCAGATATATGCAGTTGATAACCTGTACCCCGAAATCCCGTGAAATCTTACGCGTATGGGGTCTCCGTGCACGTTGGCCCGGCTTTGGGATGGCAACCTCCGAAAGCGCCAGGGCATTAAGTAGGCTTAAGCAACAGGCCAAATGCGTAGATATATGAAGATCTTGCATTCAATTAATCGCTACCAAAAGCTTATGTAGGATACAAACCCACATGCCGGAAGCACATCATACAACATCGTCCGCGGACGCCGATGAGGTATTGATCCAAGCCCTTACCTCCGCACTCTCCGCCCGCGACTTCGAAGTCATTCAGCTCACGAACTCCGCAAGGCCGGCCATCTACTATCGGCGCGGAGTACCACACGATCTTTATGCCGCAGCCGGCAATCACCCCGATTTTCGTGGCTTCACCTCAAAATACTTCGGTGAACAACAGTTAACGCTTGAGGCGGACGTTATGCGTTTGACGCGGCGCGGACTGGAGACAAATGCCAAAGAAGCTGTAGCGTGGCTTCATAAACTATACAAAACTGAAAAGGCCGATCTGTTATTGATCGCGGAGGTGTTCGGCATAGGGATTGATAGAAGTCTGGCGTTTCCGAATGGCGTCGATCTCTCACGAGTCGAAGACTTACCGAAATGTCAGCTTTCCGAAGAACTTCGCCACCAGGCGGCCCATGAAGGCGGCATCCCTTTTACACCGTCAAAAATCTTTGCTGTTTTCCAGATCCGAAACGTTAAAGCTGCAATTGCACCATCAGATAAAAACCTCCTCGAACATGGCTTTGTTGAAATCATCCGGGTAATGCGTGCCCTGACGTTGTTAGACGACGTCGCCCCGGTTGTTGGTGCGGCTTGGTTACAATTTGCAGACCCCGACCTCGACGCTTACCGGGGATGGATGGCTGCACGCCTCGCCCATCACGACGGCGTAAGGCCAACTATCGCTGCTTACAATGTATCAATCGGAGATGTCGCGAAAGTGCAAACCTTTTTTACGCTTCCCGCCAATTGCTTGAAACAGACTGTTGTTGTTATAGATCGCTTAAATCTGGCACGAAGACGCACGACCGCAGGCGACAAAGCGATCGACGGCTGCATTGCACTTGAGGCAGTTTTCAGCGACAAGAGCGGTGCAGTTTCTCACAAAATCGCTGTACGCGCTGCACGATATCTCGAAAAGACCTTTGCGCTCAGATCCATACTTGCCAAGCAAACAAAGGATTTTTATCACCTGCGCAGCCAAGTTGTTCATGGTTATAAACAGAGTCCCGAAGCGGATGCTGTCGCGGGTCATGGCTTGAAAATTTGTGCGAAGATGTTGCAAAAGATTGTCGCAGAACGACGCCTTCCTAATCTTTCTATGCTTGATCTTGGGCCCGATTCTGGAACCGCGGACTAAATACCACATGGTTAATGTATTGGAACAAAGAGTGGTTCCAGCCGCGACGGTTGGTTGCCCGTATTGCCGTTCCATTTTCCACTTAGAACCGTCGAGTGGAGAGACGGTTATATTTCTCGCCGGGATCCAGATTGGCACTTGGGGCACAGTGATGCCTTCGGAACATCAACTGCCTCCCGGTGAGTTTTTCGTACAAGCAGGTCGAAGTAGCGACTGCATGCGGATTTGCCAAGGCGAACGAGACAGGCCTATACCCGTCGAAAAGTATGAAGTGCCTGATTGGATGCCCCCCCTCTGCATGGAGGACTGTCATTATTTACATGCGAGTCTGGCCAAAGCCTTGTCTTTGCCCAGCAAAGGGGCGGACAGGGCTACTGTATCCGCCGCAGTTATTCCGGCAATTTCTTGCTGCTGGTCGCGAAAACTGCCGGTATTTGGATGCGACATTTGGGCAATGTTGGCTGCCCACAAAGTACCAGACTCCTACGAACGCATTATAGTCGAGGCTTTTGATTTCGGCATTGATCTAACCGTCAATTTGAATGGGCGCCCCGCTAATAAGCGACGCAGGATGGCCCCCATGTCACGCATTCGATATCTAACGAAGGCGCAAGAACCGTTCTGGACGAGCGTTACGGGCCATAGCAACCGCCCACTGGTTCAGCGATTCAGTGAAACGGAGATATTGCTTTTCTAGAACATTGGACATTTCAATACCATGATCCCAAATACGTAGTTGAAGAACGTCCCCACCTTTTTAGGCGCTGATCGTCACCCGCACCGGCTTTTCATCCGCCAACGCCACGCGTAAGGCCATCGCCTGGAACCCCGGCACCAGGTTGAAAATGCGCTGCGTCGGCAGGGGTTCGAAGCCGGTCGCGGCGTCGGTGACAATCCGCAGGCGGCCGGTTGATTTGATGACCTCAACCGTGCCCGGCCCGACCGGGGAGATCGCCTCCCCTTCCCCTACAATGACCGGCAAGACGAGCACGCCCTTACCGCCCGACAGTTGCGTCGTGATCGTCATCGCGTCGCCGAGCGTATAGCCGAGCTTATAAGTCCCGCCCGAGGCCTGGTGGCCGATCGTCTGCAATTGGCCATCGACCGCAAAGGCCACGCTGGACGCGTCGCCCGTTGCCTTGATGGTCGCCGCGAAGTCGTTGAGGCTGGTCAGGCCCTTGTCGTCCGCCGCCTCGATGCGCGGGCTCAGCACCTGGTGGTGGTCGTCCTTGGGCACCTGCTGGTTAGCCATCTCGACCACCTTGTACTTGGTCAGGCTGGCGGCAAAGATCGGCCCGAGCGTCTGGTGATACAGCAAGGACAGCGCCCCACCCGAGGCGTGGCCGCCCCCTTCGGGCGCCAGATAATCCCAGTCATAGCCGGTGACCGTGGCCCGCCACGGCCCGACCGAGGCCAGATGCGTCGCGATCTCGTCAAAGCTTTTCAGCCCATAGGCGCCGTCGCGCGGCAGGGCCTGCGGCGCCATCGCTGCCGTCTGGCCGGCATCGATGACCGTGGCCAGCGACTTGGCATGGCTGAAACTATGGTGGATGCACGACGCATAGCCCGCCGCCGCATAGGCCGGACCGCCCATCAGCAGGCCGTCCTTCGTGCAGCGCTGCAGCAAGGCAAGATTGCGCGCCGCCACCTCGGCAAAGCGCGGATCGCGCCCGGCCAGCAGGCGATAACCGCTATGGCAGCCGTCGCTGGTCCGGCTGCCCCACCACGTCCATTTGTAGTTGCGCGAGCCCCAGCTATTGTCCCAGCCGCCGTCGGGCAACATGAATTCCATATGGGCCCGCATCAGGGCGACCGTACGCTCGAGCACCACCTCGTCGCCGGCATGCAGGCCATAAAGCGCCAGGGCCGGCAGGGATTCTTCGACATTGTAGCCCAGATCGACCGCGCGGCAGCCCCGCGCCGTCACCGTGCGCTGCGGGTGGCCCTCGCCGAACAGCAGGTTATTGGGCGTGACAAAGTCGAGCGCCTGATGCGCCAGGTCGCGCGCATGCGCCTTGTACTCCGGCCGGCCCAGCACCTGCGCCCCCAGCGCATAGGCATAGGACGAGCCGACCGGATAGTTGATATTGCCGGTGTCGATCGTGATGAAGCGGTCGAGAAAACCATAGGCCAGGCGCAGGCGCTCACGCCAAGCCCGCTGGGTCGCGGCATCGATCAGATCGCCATGGTGCAACAGGCTTTCCGACAGGGTCACGCAGCGAAAGACGGTGATGCCCTGCCAGTCGCTGAGCACCGGCTCATTGACCCAGGAGCCGTCGTCGCGGCTGACATTGCGCTCGCTCCAGGCGTAGACGGCCTTGGCCGCCTCGACATAGCTGCGGCGCCCGGTCAGCTTGGCGGCGCACAGCAGCGGGTAGATGGCGTCGGCGCTGCGGCCATGCACGATGCCGCACCCCGGACAGAGGAAGCCGCCATCGACCGTGGCGTCAGCCAGCCCCCTCACCTGATGCGCCACCAGGGCGTCGCACCAGGTCAGCAGTAGGCTTTCATAAGCGCCGCGGGGCTTAGCGGGCGCGGTCCACGCTTCCGAAGCCAGCGCGGCAAAACCGGCACCCGTCGCGCCGGCAAGGATATCCCGGCGATGCGGGCCGGCTGTGAAAGGATGTCGCATGACGGCGCCTCAAATTGGCCTTACCACTAAGGCCGATCCATTGGCTGCGCCACCCGGATTGTCAAGCCAAAAGGCGAAGCCCTCGCCCCCGGATCAGAACTTCGGCTTGGCGCTATAGAGTTCGCACTTGTAGTTCGTGCCGTTCACAAACGACTTGTCCACGGGGAACTTGTGGATCAGGTTCATCGCGCCCGTCGTCCGGAAGACGATATAGACATAGTCCTTTTTATCGAACTGGTAGTGAAACTGATATTTTGTGTCGTCCGCTGAAAACACAGCCTTATTGACGCCGTTACCGTCTGTAACGGTCCCGTCGGCCGTGTTCAGAAGGACGTTTCCAAACGCGCCATTATTGTCCGGATAGTATTGGTTCATTTCCATCTTGCAGGTCAGAACCGGCTTCGGACTGGCGGCGACGGCCGCCGCGGCGGAATGCGACGCCAAAAGCGCCAGGGCCAGGACGGACGACCCGGCCATGCCGAGCTTCAATCCCCGCGGCGTTTGGCTTACGGCATAGTGATCGGACGATACGATAGTCATGTGATTCCCCCCGGGCCCTTGGTATTGGCTCGCCCATCTTGACGAATAGATGGGGCTGGAAATCGCCGGGAGTCAAGCCTCACGGGCGCGGTGGCGGCGGCTTGACCTCGACGAAGTTCACGATATGTTCGCGCCGGGTCGGCCATCCAGGGCCGGAAGGCAGGAGGGGGCCCGCCACGCCTCGCATTACAAACAATTAAGTTGCGAGCAATTACTTAAGCGCTTAACTAACTCGCATGAACCAAGGACATCGCATGAACCAGGGATTGGGCACACAACTTCGGCACTTGATCGAACTGCTCGACGGCGCGGTCGCGGACGCCTATGCCCGCGAGGGCCTGGCCTATCGCCCGCGCTACACGCCGGTCATGCGCGCGCTTCTGGCGGCCGAACCCAGCACGGTTAGCCAGATCGCCGAAGCGGCGGGCATCACCCTGTCCGCGGCAACCCAGACGATCGGCTTGATGATACGCGACGGCCTGGTCTCCTCCACGCCCGGCACGGCGGACGCCCGCCAGCGACTGATCCGCCTGACGCCGGCCGGCGGGGCCTGTGTTCCACAGCTACAGGCCTGCTGGCGCGCCACGGCGGCAGCGGCCGCCAGCCTCGATGCGGATCTGACCGCGCCTTTGTCGGCTGTGCTCGCCGAAGCCATCGCCGCCCTGGAACGCAAACCGTTCGGCGACCGCCTCGCCGAAGCGCGTCAGCGCGATTCCGAATAACCCAACACCAAGGTCACACACGTCATGTCGGAAATGCGTAAACCCAATATCCTGGCGGTCCTGCCGCGCGTCGGCGCGGTTCGCCTCTTCATCATGGGCTTCATCCTGCTCGTGGCCCTTGGCTTCACCCTGGCCTTCCACTACGAGGTCGGGGTCAAGCACTTGTCGCCCGTGGCCGATTTCGCCGCCACGCTGGGCCTTACACTTGGCCTTCTGGGCCTCTATGCCGTCCTGGTGCGCCTGTTCGAGGGGCGCTGGCCGCAGGAACTGGCGCTGCGCCCCGCCTTGGGCCGGCTGGCGGCTGGCGTCGCCATCGGCTTTGGCCTGTTCAGCATCGTATATGCGGTCTTCACCCTGATGGGGGTGGCGACCTGGCAGGGCTATAACGGCTTTTCCGGCGCGCCGGCGATGCTCCTGCTCGCCATCACCGCCGGCATAGGCGAGGAACTGCTGTTCCGCGGCGTGGTTTTCCGGATCCTGGAAGAAAGCTTCGGCACCACCGTCGCCTTGATCGCATCGGCCGCGCTGTTCGGGCTCATGCATGCCGGCAATCCCGGCGCCACCACCGTCAGCACGCTGGCGATCGCCCTGGAAGCCGGCGTCATGCTGGCCGCCGCCTATACATGGAGCCGCAGCTTGTGGCTGCCGATCGGCATCCACCTGGCCTGGAACTTTACCGAAGGCGGCGTCTATGGCGCAGCCGTTTCCGGCGGCAAAAGCGTCGGCATCATCGGGGTCACCCTGTCAAAATCGGCCTCCACCCTGATCACCGGGGGCGACTTCGGCCCCGAAGCCTCGGTTGTGGCCATCGCGATCTGCCTCGCCGCCGGCGCAGCCTTCCTGATTGCGACCCTGCGGGCAGGACACTGGCGCAAGGCGTCATTCCGCCTGGTGCTGGATCGTGCGTGACGAGAGGCGGTGACGGCCTTCGAAACAAGCCGCCACCACAGTCTGCGTTAACTTCCGACGGGTTGCTCAACGGCGCGGTTGATCGCGCCGTTGATATCCGCTTCCCAGTCTGCGCGCGGGCGCTCATAGACCAGTTCGACCTCATGACCGTCCGGGTCGCGCAGGTGGGCGCTGAAGGTGGCGCCGCGCTCGACCTGACGGAAGGGCGTGAGGCCCTTGCCGATCAGGAACTGGATCTGCCGCGCCCAGGCGTCGTGCGTCGGATAGGTCACGGCCAGGTGGTTCAGCCGTTGCGGATGCAGCGACAGATCGTCCGGTATGGCCGGTTTTTCCAGCAGGCCGATATCGTGATGGCGCAATTGGCCATCATTTACGCCGCTGTAAAAGCGCATATGGCCGCCCGACTCGCGCCAGGTGGCGACATGGCGAAAGCCCAGGCATTCGCACCAGAAATGATGCGCCCGTTCCATATCGCGGACATTGAGGACAAGGTGGTTGAGACCGCTCGGGGTCTCGGGCTGAAGCGACATAGCTGTCTCCAAAAAGGAGCGCTTCGGCCGGGACAAGCGTTTCAAGGCCACAACCGAAAGCGCGGCCGAACGGCCGGATCCGGAATGGACACGACGTTTCGGCACTGCGCGTTGGATGACGTTGAACGCTTACGGTTGCGAATGAGTTGCAACGCGGCCGTCTTACGCGGCGGCGATGCCGGTGTCAAGCCTCGGCCAGGGCGCTGACCAGGTCGACGATCCGGCAGCGCAGGTTTTCCCCCCGGATGCGGGGAAAGGCGCCGGCCAGTTCGACGCCCCGCGGCGTCGACAGGAGCTCGAGCACCAGCTTTTCGGATGTGGCGGTGCCCTCGCCCGCCTCCGCATCGTCCTCATCCGAATAACCGTCGAAAAAGTAGGCGATGCGAATCTTCAGCGCCTTGGCAATCTGGAACAGCTTGGACGCGCTGATGCGATTGGCTCCGCGCTCGTATTTTTGCACCTGTTGAAAGGTGAGGCCGATCAGCGCACCGAGCTCTTCCTGGCTCAGGCCCAGCATTTTTCGCCGCTGGCGAACGCGGTCGCCGACATAGATGTCGACGGGGTCGGGTGTTTTCATGGCTACCGGCATGGTTGGGGGCGTTCCTCGACCCGATGACGCCACCAAGCCCCATGAGTCGTCCGATATGCGTAATTTTCATCCATCCTGCGCGAATTTGCGAGGACTGGATACGTTTTTCTTCGGATAATGCCGCAATCGTGTGCGGAGGTCGGCCCTCAACCCGAAGGGTGTTCGCCCCGGCGCCGGGTTTCAGACGGCGTCTCGCCGAACAGCTGCAAATAATAGTCCGCGAACCGCCCGGCATGGGGCAGACCGCACGCCTTGGCGATCTCCGCCACCGTGCGCGAATCCGTGCCGACCTTCAGCAAGGCATGGGCGCGCTGCAAACGCACCGTGCGCAGATAGACGGCCGGGGTGATATTCAGATAGGTGCGAAACCCCAGTTCCAGGGTGCGTACGCTGACGCCCGCCCGCGCTGAAATGTCGGCGATGGAAAACGTATTGCCGTCGGCCGAATGCATGAATTCACGCGCCAGCCGGACATAGGAGGGCAAGGGTCCGATGCTGGGCCGCAACATCTGGTCGCTATAGCGATGCGGGATGGTTTCAAGGACCATCAGGGACAGCCCATCGATCAGGTTGCGCTGCAGCCTGGGCGAAGCGCGGCGGCTTTGGCCGATGAAGCCGTCGCTGCACAGGCCCGAGACCATGGCGAACAGGCCGCCCGTCTCGGCCGACCGGGCATCGATCGTCGCCGATATTTGCAGATCCGGATCGATCGGCAGGTGCAACGGATCGAACAGGATATGCTCGACGCTGCGGAAATTGAGCCGGATCACGCCAAGGCCGAAACCGTTTTCGCCCCCGCCGTCCGAAGGCCTGAAGCCGCTCAAGGCCAGGCCCTGGCAGACCATGGCCTGGCCGTGATCGACAACGACGGGACCGCCGGCGTCGAGCTCGACACGGCCACGCAACGGCATCACGATCAATATATCCGAGGGATGAAGCGCCGTGACCTGGAACGGACCGGGCGTGCAGACCAGGGTCGAAATCCCGACGGTCGAGGCGCCGCGCGGGTCGGGACCGCTCAATTCGATCGCATTGACGCGCCAGGCAAAAGGCGCGCCGGGCGCCGGTGGGGCAATCGTCCAGCCACAGGCCTGCGCGACCGCCGCGGCGAAGCCTGGACTGTCCGTTCCCTGGAGGTGTCCGCCGGACAGGTTAGCCGGCATAAGACCGGCCAAAACAGTGTCCGATTCGAGACGTGGCGCATAAGGCCTGCGAACCCTTTTTCCGCATCAAAGGGCGTGCCGGTTTCCGCCCGGGCAGGGAGATATCGGCTAGATGTCCAAGGATATGGGGGATGTATTTGAATAAATAAGCCACCGCGGATTGAATATTTGTCGCCGACAAAAAATATCGACGCAGATCACGCGGCATTTTCGACATATTTCCGGCGTGTATTCGATCAGGGCGAAATGGGAATCATCAATCTCGTATGGGAGCCCTGGCCGCAATGCAAAGTAATCCGCGGTTATTTCAACGATTTATTCGCAAATTGGATGTTTTCGACGCAAATCGTCAAGCCCGACAGATTCGGCCCACGGTTACCGCCTATGCCCAACCTCGCGACAATCGCCATGGCTGCAAACCAGGCGCCCATCGCACGCAAGCGTGTATACAATTCATCTTGAAATCGAACGCAATTTGGCCATTGAGTGCCCATGCGCACGCAACCGACGCGTGAAAACGCAATCCAATAAGATGATACCGCCGCGCGGCGGTTCGTTTTGACTTCCGGCGTAGTCCCTATGCTTGCAGGTTTAAAATGGAACTTTTGGACGTTGAGACCTCGGCGCAGGGGGGCGACCCGATCGCGCAGGCGCGCTCCGACGCGGACTTGCTCGCCGCCTTCCGCCACGCCGCCGCACGCTACGGCTTCGACCGGGCGGTCCTGTCGGTCATCGTCGATCCGCACCTGCCCCAGGATTGTCACGGACGCGGCGTGCTGGACCATTTCCCCGCGGATTTTCGAGCCTATTACGCGACCAATGACTGTATTCGCTACGATCCCATCCTGCGCGCCGCGCTGAAACGCAAACGCGCTTTCGCCTGGGAACAACTGGAAGCCGCGCCCTATTTTACCGCCAGGCAAGCCGCCTTCATGGCGCAGCTCAAGGCCTATCACCTGCATCAGGGCGTCGCGGTGCCGATCCGCGTGACCGGGACGCTGAATGCCATTGCCGGCTTTGCACGGTCGGCGCCAAGCCCGTCGGAACGCGCGCCGCTGGAGGCCCTGGCCCGCATCGGTTCCGACGTCTATGCCGCCTACAAGGCCATTCACCGTCTCGAAACCTCGCCCGCCACGGACTGGGCGCCACTGTCGACCAAGGAGCGCGGTGTCCTGAACTGGGTCGCCGGCGGCAAAACCGACGACGAAATCGCCGAAATCCTGTCGATCAGCCGCAATACGGTCGACAGCCATATGCGCAATATCTATCGCAAGCTGAACGCGCACAACCGGGTCAGCGCCGTCGTCGCCGGCATCCGCCAGGGCCATATTTGCCCCTGACCGGGCGCATGAGTGGAAAAAGCCTCACGTATTTTCGCCATGGATCGACCCGCCCAATCGTGAAATCATCGCGCTCTCTTGCGCGACGACAATGAGGTGGACCGTGCCACAAATGCCTTCGAAACCCGAAACGACCGCAGATGATGACGCCACCATGCGTATGCTGGTCAGTCTCGAAGCCCTTCAAAAACTGGCTGCCGAGGCGGGGAACAAGGTCCTGGCCGCCCAATTGAAGGCGACCTTCGACGAAACCCTGCAACGCCACTACGACGCCAAACGCGCCCAGCTCGAAGCGTCGATGGAACGCGCCCAGGTCTTCAGATCGTCCCGGCGCGCCTGACCGTCCTCATAAAACCTACGCCGTCTTCGCCCAAGTCCGGCACTTGGCGGCGGCCTCGCCCTGCTGGGCGCACACGCCCGTCATCTGCTTGTCGATCTTGGCCAGCACCGCAGCGCCATGGTGTTCGCCGCTCCACTTGCGCAGCAGGTCGCCCCAGGCCGTGACCTTGACCCGCGTACGCTGATAATAGCTGCCGGAATTCTTGCCGAGCTCGGCCATCACGGCTTCCGCGCTTTGCGCGACGGCCGCCTTGTCGTCGGGCGCCTGGCGCAGCACGGTCTTGGAATACTCGATCGCCCACTGCACGCGCGTCGCCTGGCCCTGCGAAGTCTCATAGGCCTGGCGCGCCCAGGCGATGGCGCCCGCACTATCCTTTTCGTCCTCGGCAATGCCGGCCAGGTCCAGCATGTAGTAATAGGGCGAGGCCGAGCGCTTGAGCTCGGCCTGCAACAGCGTCTTGGCGCCGGCATCGTCGCCGGCCTGGTGCAGCAGGTCGGCCGCGTTCGAAATCACCGACTGGCGCACCATGGCCTCGGTCGCGTTATGGTCGGCCCAGGCGACGCGGTCGCGCACCTTGGCCAGCACCGCCGGCGAGACATGGCCGCCATCGGCCTCATCGAGCGCGATATCGGCATTGACCGTGCCCAAACGATCGGGAATCGGCAGGCTCGCATTGTTGTAAACCCCGTCCAGCGCCTTGATCAGCGAGGCGCCCAGCGTGGCACGGCCGTCCGCGGCCGGCAGGGCGGCGACCAGGGACGGAATGGCATAGCTCAGATCCTGACGATCGGCGACGACCTCGTCCGGATGGCTCAGGACCTGGGGCAGGACCTGCTTGAGCTCCGTCTTCTGCGCCACGGTCAGGGTCTTGGGATCGGCGGCAACCGACAAGGACAATAGCTCGAACCGGCGCTTGACCGGACCGTCGGGCGCCGCCCCGGCCAGCCGGTCGAGCAAGGCCGTCAGGCGCGCACGGTCACCGAAATGCTTCTGGTCGTTCTGCCAATCGAAGGCCGCCAGCAATTGCCATTCCTGCGGCGTCAGGGCCTGTGGGTCTTTATCGGCCTTGGTAAACAGGTCGTCGATCGACGTCGTACGGCCGGCGGCGACGCGCAACACCTGCGCCAGACGCGGCGTGGCGCCCGACAGGCGCGCGATCTCCGAACCATCGGCGCGCAGCACGATCACGGTCGGATAGCCGCTGATGCCGAAGCGTTCGCCCCACTTCTGCGCGCCGGCCGTGTCGCCATCGAGATGGACCGGCACGAAATTGCGCGTCTCGGCGATGAAGCTCGGATCGCGAAACAGGGTCGACTTCAGCTGGTTGCACGGCGGACACCACTTGGCGCCCCAATAGAGCAGGACCGGCTTGCCGCTTTCCTTGGCTTCGGCCAGGGCGTCGTCGACATCGCCGTCGCGCCAGGCGATCTCGACACCCGGCGGGGCAACCTGAAGCGCCGGTGCGGGCGTCTCGTCGACGGCCGGGGTCTTGTGACAGGCGGTTACCCCCACCGCCATTGCCGTCACCATCAGTATCGACGTCCACCGCATGATCTGCTCCATCCTCACAACGGCAACGACTATAGGCCCGCTTTTCGCCGATTGTCTACCAAGCCGGTAGAGTATGCCGAATTAGCCCCGGCGCCAAGCGGCATACCAGGTCAGAGCCTCGCCCGGCGGCCCGCAGCGGCCTTCGACGGCCTTGCGGCGGCGCATGGCGCCGGCCTGGCGAAAGGTGATGGCTCGCGCGCCATGTTCAATCGCCAGGTCGCGCCGCGTGGAGGGCACGTCGTAATGATCGCCCTGGTACCATTCGCGCTTCATGCCAATGGCGGCCGCCACCGCATGCAGCTCGTCATCGTCATCGGCGATCATGTGCGACATGCGATGGCCGCGGAACTCGCCGATCGAATAGCGGTACATGTCGTCGATATAGACGGTCATCCAGGCAGAACCCTCAGCCCCTGAATACCGGCACGGTGCCCTGCGTATGCGGATCGACGGTCAACCGCGCCTTCAGCCGCTCGATGCCGGCCTCACCGATCGCCAGGGCTTCGGGGCTGGTGTGCACCGAATAGTATCCGGTCACCAGGTCGTGAGGATGCGGCATGGCCGAGGCCAGGACAAAGGTCGCCGGCCCGTCGGCGCCCGCCGTCAGCGCGATCGGGTCCAGACCCGGCTTGAACACCGCCATTTCGCCGGTCTCGACGGTATTGATCCGGCCATGGCTGACCGCCAGCCACGCCACTTCGTGGCCGTGCGGCGGGACATAGGTCCAGCTTTCGCCGGCGGCCAAGGTCACCAGCAGATAGTTGAGGCCGTCGGGCGCGCGGACCGGGCTTTGCGCGTCGGCATAGCGGCCGATGACCAGCCGCGCCGGACCGACCTCAGGGATATGGCGGCTTTCGATATATTGACTGTCGACCGGACCGTTTTCCAGCTCCGGCGGCAGGGCGATCCACAGCTGGAAGCCCTTGATCGACGGCGACGTACCCGGGCTCATTTCCTTGCCGTGCCACACGCCGCCGCCGGCCCGCATCCATTCGACGCCGCCGTAATCGATCGTGCCCGAACCGGACACCGGATCGTCGAAGCGCACATCACCCTCGGCAATCACCGTGATCGTGGCGATGCCGGAATGCGGGTGCAGCGGCATCGAGCCCATGAACTGCGACGGTCCCCCGAACAGGTCGAGAAAGACGAACGGCTTCAACGCCGCGCCCAGGTCGCCCGGGCTCATCAGCCGGACAATCGGGCCATGACCGCGGCCCCTGGTTTTATAAACGATCGGACGGGCGGGGGCCTCGATAGCCGAGTGCAAGGTCATAACAAGCTCCATGACAGTTACAGTTCGCATGTAGGCGTGCCTGCGCCCCGGATCAAGGGCACGCCCTCGCATGGGCCTATTGCGCCGGCTTGCGGAACTTCATGGCGAACTGGTCGGTCTTGCCGCGGATCGACGGGTCGAACACGGTCACGGTATGGTTGTCCTGCGGATTGGCCAGCACGTCGCTGCTGCCCTCATAGACGAAGCCGGCGGCGATCACCTGCTGCTTGACCGTTTCGGGATCGATGCGGTGCAGGCCCTTGGGGCTGGTGGCGCTGGTCCCGGGCGCGGCGACATGGTCGATGACGATGAACTCGCCGCCGGGCTTCAGCATCTTGAAGACGGAGGCATCGAGCGCGGCGGCCGCATCGGCGCCGAAGAAGCCGTAGACGTCATGATAATTGTCCGACGTCCAGGCGACATCGAGCGGCTCGGCCACCGTCATGCTGGCGGTCGGCGTGATATCGACCGAGACATTGGCATAGGTCGGAATGGCCGCGACGCTCTGGATGGCGTCCTTGGCCTTGGGCGCGACCTGGGCCAGCTCAGCCGGCACGACGGCGTAGACATGGCCGCTATTGCCGACGACATGGCTGAAGATACGGGTGAAATAGCCGCCGCCCGGCATGATGTCGGCGACCTTGTCCCCCGGCTTGAGGCCGGCAAAGGCGACCAGTTGCGCGGGCTTGCGGTTGACGTCGCGCGCCGTATCCGCCGCCGGGCGATCGGGCGCGGCCACCGCGGCCGCGATCTCGGGCGAAACCGTCGACTGCCCCAGGGCGACGGAAGAAAAGGCAAGGCACGCAACCAAAGCAGAGCCACTCAAAAGCCGATACATCTTCATGGTGTTTCTCCCGTTTAACCCGTTATAGCGAAGGTCTTATAGACGGACTTCGCCCGCCCGTTAAATCACGAACTGAATGCCCGTCAGCGCTTCGCAGGTTTCCCAAAGCCGCGCCGCAGCCGCCGGGTCCCGCGCCTGGGGCGCCACCTGGGCCGGGCCAACGCGATGGCCGCGCGCTTCGAACAGGCCTTGCGGGCCGTAATAGCCGCCCGGTTCGACCGGCGCGGTGGCGGCATAGAGCGTCGGCAAGGCGCCCGCCGCATCGGAATTCAGCAGCCAGCCGATCAGCGGACTGAAGGCGTCGCGGGCGGCCTTTTCCAGGCCCCGATAGTCGGCGGCGCGGAACAGGTTGGTGGCGGCGACGCCCGGATGGACGGCGACCGAGATGACGGGCGAACCCGCCGCGCGCAGGCGCCGGTCGAGCTCGAAGGCGAACATCAGGTCCCCGAGCTTCGACTGGGCATAGGCGCCCATCGGCGAGTAGGATTTGAGGGATTGCAGATCATCGAAATCAAGATGTCCGCGCTTATGCGCGATCGAGGCCAGGGTGACGACACGTGGCGCCTCGGCCTGCTCCAGCGCCGGCATCAGCTGTGCCGTCAGGGCAAAATGGCCCAGCACATTGGTGCCGAACTGCAGCTCGAACCCGTCTTTGGTCTCCAGCCGTTTCGGTGGCGTCATGACGCCGGCATTATTGATCAGGACGTCGAGCGGCTGGCCCTGGGCCAGAAAATCATCGGCAAAACGCTGCACCGAAGCCAGCGACGCCAGGTCGAGCACGGCCAGCGCGACATCAGCCTGGGGCACATCCCGCCTTAAGCCATGGACCGCCGCCTCCCCTCGCTTTGGGTCGCGGCAGGCCATAACGACATGCGCGCCCTTTTCGGCCAGGACCAAAGCCGCGCGATAACCGATCCCGCTATTGGCGCCGGTGATGACGATGGTCCGGCCATCCAGCGACGGGATGTCGTCGATCGTCCAGTCGGTCCTGGCCATAGCGGTTCCTTCATGTTCAAAACTACACTGCTATTCCATTTATTGCGCATTGGTCACCCCTTCGCCCGCCCCGTTTACGGGGAGGGGGGACCATGAGCGGAGCGAAACGAAGTGCAGCGAAGCGAATGGTGGGAGGGGGGCCGCTGTAGAATCCGCTTCAACACGGCGTCCGATATAGCTCAAACCCACCGCCCGTCCCCCCTCCCCGTAAACGGGGCGGGCGAAGGGGGAGCGAGCTTAGCTGCCCTCAACGGCCTACGCCGGCGCCTTGTCGTGAACCGGATAGTCCGTATAGCCCTTCTCACCGGGCGTATAGAAGGTGTCCATATCGATCTCGTTCGGCGCCGTACCGTCCTGCCAGCGCTGGACCAGGTCCGGCGTCGCCAGCAATTCACGGCCGACCGCGATCAGGTCGGCATGACCGGCGGCAAGGTCGCTTTCGGCGCGCGCCGCATCGTAGCCGCCCGACAGGATCAGCGTGCGGCTGAAGGTCTTGCGGAAAACGTCCTTGATGGCTTGCGGCACCGCCGGCGCGCCCATGGCCGAATGGTCGACCAGGTGGACATAGACCACGCCCGACGCGTCGAGCTTTTCGGCGAGATAGGCATAGTCGGCGCCCAGCTCGGGATAGTCCGGCATGTCGTTGAACACGCCATAGGGCGACAGACGCACGCCGACCTTGTCCTTGCCGATGGCCTCGCTCGTCGCCGCGACGATGTCCAGCAGGAAGCGCGCGCGGCCTTCGATACCGCCGCCATATTCATCGGTGCGGACATTCGAATTCGGACGGATGAATTGCTCGATGAGATAGCCGTTGGCGCCGTGAATTTCGATGCCGTCAAAGCCCGCAGCAATGGCATTTGTCGCCGCCTGGGCATATTCGGCAATCGCCGCCTTGACCTCGTCCAGCGTCATGGCTTCCGGCGTCGGTTGCGGCTGCATGCCCTCGGCATCGGTCCACATGTCGCCCTTCGCCGCCACCGCCGACGGCGCCAGGATGCGCGCGCCTTGCGGCAAGTTCAGCGGATGGGTGACCCGGCCGGTATGCATCAGCTGCACAAAGATCTTGCCGCCCTTGGCGTGGACGGCGTCGGTCACCTTTTTCCAGCCGGCGACCTGGTCTTGCGAAAACAGACCCGGAATCCGCGCATAGCCAAGCCCGTTGGGCGACGGCGAGGTGCCCTCGGTCACGATCAGGCCCACCGAAGCGCGCTGACCGTAATAGGTGGCCATCAGGTCGTTCGGCACATTGCCGATCGCCCGGCTACGCGTCATCGGCGCCATGACGACGTGGTTTTGCAGCTCAAGCGCGCCGAGCGACGCCTTTGAAAACAGTTTGGACATAAGGAAATCCCGAGGCTGAGAAGCGGAAAGTGTAACCGCGGCCCTTACATGGGGTCGCCCCGTCGCCTTCGCCACTGGGTCTGCGTATAGAGCCGACTTGTTTGCTTGCTTCCTTTTTCTTCGCCCGCCCCGTTTACGGGGAGGGGGGACCGCGCCCGCAGGGCGTGGTGGGAGGGGGAAGCCGGCGGTAGATTTTAGCTCTAATGGAAGCCGTTGAGAAGCGGACGGGCCGGTATCCCCTCCCACCACGCCCTTCGCGGCGGTCCCCCCTCCCCTTAAAAGGGGTGGGCGAAGAAGGGAAAAGCCTTAGCCTCTTCGCCCCATGGCAAAAGCCATCTGGCCCTCAAGCCACTTGTCGATCTGCATATAGATCTCGGCCGCCGCGCGATTGCCGGCCTTGCGGTGCGCATCGATCGACGCCTTCGCCCGGCCGCGCAGGCGGTACAGCATGATGATATTGCGGCATTGCTCGATCGGCATATGACAAGCCTACAGGATCGAGCTTAAGATTTACCCATAGGCCGGCGCATTTTCCGGCCGATTTCCATCAGCCCTTATATTACGCCTTATAGAAACTCTTCAACTGCGCGATCGCCGCCTGGGCCGCAACCGGATCGGCGGTCTCATTATCGTCACCGAAGCCGAAATTGTCGTCGGGGCCCAGGGCCTGGACGACGATGCCGTCGCGCCGCGCCAGTACGCTCAAACCCTGATGATACATACCATAATGCACGCCTTCCTGCGGCGTCAGCCAGACGATCTGGCCGCGCACCGGGGTGATGGTCTCATCGGTCCACAACGCCCGCGCGCCATAGCCGGTGCAGTTGATCAGCACGTGTTCCTTGAGCTTCAGCAGATCCTTCGGCGACTGGAAATCGGCCTGTTCGAAACGTCCGCCGGCCAATTGAAAATCGCTCTCCAGCTGGTGGCTGTAGTCGGTGACATTGAAGGTCATGATAACATTGCGCCTGACGCTTGCGGCAGCGAATGGAAAACCATCGGCCGGCAGATCCGTGCCGCGCGGCATGATAGGGCTCAGCCGGTCGGTCAGCTCGATAAAGCCGGGATCCGGCGTGGTGTCCGCGGGCGCCGGCTGCGGCGCCGGCGGATCGCGCAGGAGATAGTAGTCCATCCATTCGACCGGATTGCCGGCCACGCCGATAAACGACTGGTGCATGGCCAGGGAGGTGCGCGCCATGCGCTCCCAAAAGTCGCCGAAGCCCGGCGCCACGGCGGCCGTCTTGGCGACCCGCGAGTCCGGCGTCCAACTGCCGGTCGCCCGCGCCGAGCGCACATAGGGAAAGCGCTCGCGGGCATAGATGGTGACATCGGCGCCGGCGCGCTGGGCGGTAATCGCCGCGGTCAGGCCAAGCGCGCCGGCGCCGATGACAGCGATCTTCCTGGGCGAAGACTGCATGGCCAGCCGCACCGCTTCGGCGGCCGAACCCCAGGACAGCGACCAGCCGCTGCCGCCATGGCCGTAATTGTGCACCACCGTCTTGTGGCCCAGCGCCTCGGCCTCGATGCGCGGCCCCATGGCGCGAAACGGCCGCAGACAGACCGTGTTGCGAAAGACCTCCGCCGGATCGACGCGGATGGGGATCAAAGCCGGCTCCGCCGCCCGCCCCTGCCCGGCCAAAGCCAGCCCCCCAGACGCCAGGCCCCATTGCAGCAGCGTACGACGATCCATGACGGTCTCCCCGGTTTCAGATCAAGATCGCCCTCACAAAACCCTCTCCCCGTTCTACGGGGAGAGGACGAGAGCGGAACGAAGTGAACGCGATCGGGTGAGGGGCCAAAACGGCAGCCGCATTGGCCCCTCACCCGGCCATCTGCGCCCTACGGGCTTGCTGGCCGTCCTCTCCCTCGCCGGGCCGCGCCCGTTAGCACGGGGAGAGGGCTATTAGAACGATACCTGATTGGGTGTTCTAAAGTCTCCAAGCGCCGGCCGGTAGCCCAATAATTCTAGGGTCGCCTCCCCATTTAAATATTGCCAAACAATCGGTGATCTGGCCATTATGGATAAAAGGTCAGACCAACGACTGGCGAAAGAGGAAACCATGGTGAAGGACACTCCTGCCGCGGGGCGGCGCGACTTCCTGATGGCCGCGGGCCTGGGCTCCGCCATGCTGGCCTTTGCGCCCGGCGATGTCGTCGCCGAGGTCCTGGCGCCACCGCCCGCCGAAACCCCGAAATACCACGTCAAATTCGCCGTCATCGGCATGAGCCACGACCACGTGCTGGGCATGATCAATACCATGCAGCGCGGCGGCGGCGAGCTGGTCGCCTATTGGGGCCAGGAGCCGGACAAGCTGGCGGCCTTCGCCCAGCGCTATCCCGGCGTCAAACGCGCCATGACCCAGGACGAGATCCTGGGCGACCCGGCAATCCAGCTGGTGCTCAGCTCGCAGATCGCCAGCGAACGCGCCGGCATCGGCGTGCGGGCCATGAAAGCCGGTAAGGACTTCCTGGCCGACAAGCCGGGCATCACCACGCTCGACGACCTGGCCCGCGTCCGCCAAACGATCGCCGAGACCGGCCGCCTCTACGGCATCCTCTATTCGGAGCGGCTGGAGGTGCGCGCCGCCGTCCATGCCGGTGAGCTGATCCAGCAGGGCGCCATCGGCAAGGTCATCCAGACCGTCAATATCGCCCCGCACCAGATCTTCCAGCCGCTGCCCGGCGGCGGCGTGGCGCCGCGGCCCGACTGGTTCTGGAACGACGCCCAGTTCGGCGGCATCCTGTGCGACATCGGCTCGCACCAGATCGACCAGTTTCTCTATTACACCGGCTCGACCAAGGCCGAGGTCGTCGCCTCCCAAGTCGCCAATTTGCGCCACCCGCAGCATCCGCACTTCCAGGACTTCGGCGACATGATGCTGCGCGGCAATGAGGGGTTCGGCTATGTGCGGCTGGACTGGTTTACGCCGAACGGGCTCGGCACCTGGGGCGACGGACGTTTGTTTATCCTCGGCACCGACGGCTATATCGAGGTGCGCAAATACACCAATGTCGCGGTCAGCCCCCACGAAAACAACCTGTTCATCGTCGACGGCAAGTCGGCGCGCTACATCGATTGCTCGAACGGCCCCCTGCCCTTCGGCCCGCAATTCATCGCCGACATCGTCAACCGCACCCACATCGCCCAGGACCAGACCCAAGCCCTGCTGGCCGCCGAACTGTCGATCAAGGCCCAACTCAACGCCACCCACGCCACGGTGGAAGGATAGCGGAACGACTCATTTTCGCCCGCCCCGTTTACGGGGAGGGGGGACCGCCGCGAAGCGGTGGTGGGAGGGGGAACAGGCGGTTAGGCCTTGGCTCAGCCGGAAACCATCGAGAACCGGACAGGCCCGTTTGCCCCTCCCACCACGCCCTACGGGCGCGGTCCCCCCTCCCCGCTTCGCAGGGCGGGCGAAGAGAGAGGTCACCTCCACTCAGAAGTAAGCGAAATTAAAGGAAGGAACTCACCCATGATCACCAAACGCGACCTGATCGTTGCCGTCACCGCCGCCGGCCTGACCGCCGCGGCGCTGGGCACCGCCTTTGCCCAGACCCATGCGCCGACGGGCCCCATTCTCGGACCGGCGACCTTCAACTGGGACGACATGAAGCCGGTCAAGACCGATACCGGCTCGGTCGTCTCGCTGTACAAGGGCCCGACCGCGACGCTGGACGAACTGGAAATGCACGTCACCACGCTCAATCCGGGCGTGATGTCCCACCCGCCGCACCACCACGTCAATGAGGAGCTGGTCATCATCCGCGAAGGCACGGTCGAGACCCTGTCGGGCGGCAAATGGGTGCGCCTGGGGCCCGGCTCGGTGATCTTCAATGCGTCGGAAAGCCTGCACGGCCTGCGCAATGTCGGGACCACGCCGGCCGTCTACCACGTCATTAACTGGAGCCCCAACCGCGAGATGACCCCGGCGGTTAAACCGTAAGGTAAACCTTGCCGGGCAGACCGAACGCCTGACCGCTGCGGGTATGGAACGTCAAGGTCAGTACCCGCGCCCCCTGCCCCGCCGGCAAAGGCGCTTCGAACGGCCCCTCGGCCGGATCGCTCTTCTGCGCCACCACCTGGCCGTCGACGGCCACCGACATCTCCCCGGCGACGCGGTTGAAGACCAGTGTGCCGCCGCCGGCGAACCCGGTATAGGGCGTCACGCCGGCTTTGGCCGTGACATCGCCACCGTCCTTGGCCACCCCCGGCGCCGTCCCGGGCTTGAGCTCATCGCCATGCCCGAGCGAGAAAGTCCGCAACGGCTGCATCGTGCCGGCGACCGACTGGTAGGGCCAGGGCTGGGCGTTCATTAACCGGACCTCGGCCATCGCCGGCTTCAGACCCTCGGCCCGGGCGGTAACGACAAGCTTGCCCGTCCCGCCCGCCCGCGTTTGAACAATCACCTGAGCCAGGCCGTTGAACAGATTGCGTTTATTGCCTTTTTCCGACTCCAGTGAATCCTGGTCGCCATTGCCGACACCGATGATGTCGCCCCCGCTCACCTCGAACGTGCAGTCATTCTGCGCCAGAGGCACCGAACGGCCTTTGTCATCAACGGCTTCGATGCGGAAGGTCAGGACGTCGATCCCGTCGCCCGCCGCCGTCGGGCGTTCAGGCGTCACCTTAAGCGCGACCGGCGCCCCCGTGGTTTCGACAAAGGCCTTGGCCACCGGCTTGCCATCCCTGAAGCCGACGACCTGCAGATGGCCGGGCTCAAATGGGACATGCCAATTGTTCATCGCCCACGGATCGGCCTTTTGCCGGCCGATCACCTTGCCGTTCAGCGACAGCTCGACCGCGTCGAGATTGGTCATGGCCATGACGCGGACCGTGTCACCGGCTTTCCAGTTCCAGTGCGGGATCAACCACAGCACCGGCCGATCCTTAACCCACTGCGCCTGGTGCATATAAAATGCGGCCTTTTCGAAGCCGCACAGATCCATGATTCCGAATACGGACGAATTGGCCGGCCAGGTCAAAGGCGTCGGCTCGCCGTGATAGTCGAAGCCCGTCCACACAAAGCCGCCGGCGATGAAGTCGCGCTCGGCGATCGCCTTCCAGGCATGCAGGTGCGTCTCGCCCCAGGGTGCGGCATCGTCGTCATAGGAGGCGATGACATGGCGCCCGTCATGGTCGGTGACGTATTCGCCACGCGTCATGAAGGCGGAGGTATCCTCCGACGAATAAAGCGGAATATCCGGATGCGCCGCGTGGAAGGCGTCGTACTTGTCCTGCTGGTAGTTGAAGCCGACGACGTCGACGACCTGGCTGACATTGTGCGGCTCGAACATGCCGCCGTTCATCGCCGCAGTCACCGGACGATTATTATCGAGCGACTTGACGGCGGCCGACATGCGCCGGACCATTTCGGCGCCCTGCTCCGTCCCCTGCATCGGTTCTTCATTGAACACCGACCACAGATAGATGCTGGGATGGTTGCGGTCGCGGCGCACCATCCACTTCAGCTGGTCGAGATAGTCCGGCGACGGATTGAAGTTGCGGTTCTCGTCCATCACCAGGAAGCCCAGCCGGTCGGCCAGCTTGAGAAACACCTTGGACGGCGCATTGTGCGAACAGCGCAGCCCGTTGACGCCGAGTTCCTTCAGCTTCTTCAGGCGAAAGGCCCACAGCGCGTCGGGAATGGCGACGCCGACCCCGGCATGGTCCTGGTGATTGCAGACGCCCTGGACCTTGATGTGCTTTCCGTTGAGAAACAGACCCTTGCTCGCATCGAAATGCAGGGTGCGGAACCCCGTCTCAACGGTTGATTCGTCGATCATCCGGCCGTTTTGCAGGACCTTCGTGTATACGGAATAAAGGTTGGGTTCGTCGGTCGACCACAGCTTGGGCGTATCGTAGCTCAGGCCCATCTTCGCCACGGCCTGGTCGAGCGACGGCACCGTCGCGGTCGTCTGCGCGGTCCTGAGCACAGCGCCCGAGCCATCGCGCAGCTCGCTGATCACCTGCACCTCGGCCGCGTCAGGCAGCATATTGTTCAGCGTGACCTCGACCGGAATGGTCCATCCGTCACCCGACTTCACCGGAAAGGCATAGACGCCGTCGGTGATGATATGCACGGGCGCGCGCTTGACGATCCAGGCATGGCGATAGATGCCGCCGCCCTCGTACCACCAGCCCTCCATGGCGTGGGCGTCGACGCGGATCGCCAGCGTATTGACGTCGCCATAGACGACAAAGGGTGTCAGATCGATATAGTCCGACATGTAGCCGCTGGTCGAATGGCAGACCACGGTGCCGTTGCACCAGATGGTCGCCAGGGTCGAAATCCCGTCCAGTTGCAGCTCGATATGCTTACCGCGATCGCTCTCTTCAAAGCGCAGCGTATTGCGGTACCAGGCATAGCCGCGCGGCCGAAAGCCCTGGGACCCGTTCGCCGCCTGGCTTACCGGCTGGAAGCTGACAAAGTCGTGCGGCACGGTGACGACCGGCCATTGCGAGTCATCATAGGCGGTGCCGGCCGCGCCGCTGGCCGCCCCCGTCTTGGTCCAGTCATAAGTATCGTTATTACCGGTCGGCCACGGGATCTCAATATCGCCCTCATGAAACCGCCACCCCTTGTCGAGCGACAGGGTCTCCCGCACGCTCGACGCCTCCGGCAAGGACGAAGCGGTGACCTCGTTGACGGCCTGCGCCCAGGTCGCCCCCGGCACAAACCCCGCCACGCCGATAGCGCTGGCCGCCTGCATCCATTCCCGCCGGTTCATATCGAGCTCCCTGTGTTTTGACGGGAGTTTCAGGGATGCCGCGGCGGATGTCTAGCGGGGATTTGTAGGATAATTGTTGGCATTAAGCCCGCCGGCTTGCAACCTGCGCATCTTCATCTTATGCGAGCAGGGTGAAAAACCAGACGCCTGAAAACGGTACTCGGCATCCGAGCGGCCACTCGCATAAACTTCCGAGCTTGGCGCGATGGCCAGCTATGAGCAGAGGAGATGGATTTGACAAGATCGAGCAAATTGACAAATCAAACTTCGAAAGAGAAATCCATTCCGAATTTGCTTGAGATAGTCCTCGAAGACGTTCTCAAAGCGGCACAAATGCCTTTTGATGAATGGCGGGCGCTAAGTGATCTGCCTTGGGTACCACTTGCCATTCCCGTTGAGCCCGGACACCAATACCGAGTTACTCAAGCGGGCGTAGATGCTGCTCATAAAATTACAGATCAGAAATGGCGCGCGCAAGAAGAATTTCGCCAAACCATCGCTCGCGAAGAATTTACTAAACTGTCATTCCGGGCGATCGGAGAGGCGATTCAGAATTGTAAGTCCCATGTCCCACAAGATGCAATCGACAGCAATTTCTTGGATCAAGCTTTCCTCACGGCGATGGCTCTTGACTATGAGCAAAGTCTGAACCGGTTGGCGGGAAACGCTCGGCCTGATGTTGACCGCCACATCCCATGCCATTTATTTCATGCTGATCAAGGGGTGCAACCATTCTCAATAGGCCCCGTAGAATTCCGGCCACGTGAAGCATGGATAGCTCAATTTGTTAAGGATACGACCCAATTTGCGCTTATAGATAGTGTCGAAAAAGGTAGACTCAGTTACGATGATTTCCGTAGTCAAGCGCTGGCACCAGGGAGTAGTCCAAACATACATCAGGCATGGCTTGTCTTAAGCTCTCTGCGCAATTTCCGGTGGGTGGCAACAATCAAGATAAAAGGCCACGAACTCAAACAGTCCCATCAAAAAGCGCTGATCATTGTTGGCCTGGCCATTGACGCGATTGGGCTGCGCTTTCAAGTCGAAGATGCGCGGAAATTTAGCAAGGCTGGGCGACAACATCTATTTGCGGAGGATCGGTTATACCGCACAATCTCATTCCAGTCTAATCCGGTATCTTTTCCGGTGCACATTCCGGTCTAATCCGGTATATATTCCGGTATGTTGAACACCGACACCATCGTCATCACGCCGGAACTCCTAGCCCTGATCTCGGAAATCGACGAGTTCAAGGGCGCCTGGCGCGCGCTGGGCACCCTGGCGCCGGAGCGGTTGCGGGCGCTGCGCCATATCGCCACGATCAAGAGCATCGGCTCCTCGACGCGGATCGAAGGCAGCCGGCTCAGCGACCGCGAGGTCGAACGGCTGCTGGCCCATCTCGATATCCGCCGCTTCAGCAGTCGCGACGAACAGGAAGTCGCCGGCTATGCCGACGTCATGGATACGGTGATCTCCGCCTGGGCCGACATTCCCATGACCGAGAACCATATCAAGCAATTGCACCGCGACCTGCGGCGCCACAGCGACAAGGACGAACGGCATCGCAGCGACTACAAGACCCTGCGCAACGATGTCGGCGCCTTCGATGCAGACGGCCGGATGATCGGCGTCGTCTTCGAGACGGCCACGCCCTTCGATACGCCGCGCCGCATGGCCGAGCTGGTCGACTGGTTGCGCGACGTGCGCGAACCGCGCCGCCTGCATCCCCTGCTCATCGTTGCCGTCTTCACCGTGGTCTTCCTGGAAATCCATCCGTTCCAGGACGGAAACGGCCGGCTGAGCCGCGTCCTGACCACCCTGCTCCTGCTGCAGGCCGGCTATGCCTATGCCCCCTACTCCTCGCTGGAAAACGTCATCGAGCACAGCAAGGAAAGCTATTATCTCGCCCTGCGCCAGACCCAGGGCACGATCCGCAGCGACACGCCCGACTGGCAGCCGTGGCTGATCTTCTTCCTGCGCGCCCTGCAGCAGCAAAAACGCCGCCTGTCCGCCAAGGTCGAGCGCGAAAAGATCGCCCTGGCCGACCTGTCGGACCTCGCTGTGCGCATATTGGACCACGTCCGCGACCATGGCCGTGTCACCACCCGCGACATGGTCCGCGACGCCGGCGCCAGCCCGAATACGCTGAAGGCCACCTTTACCGCCCTGGTCGGCAAAGGCCTGCTGGCGCGGCATGGCGGCGGCCGCTCGACATGGTATAGCTTACCCTAGGCAGGCGTCCTGGGGGATGGGAAATGAGTGATTCCGTAAAACGGCTTTTGGTGTGGATACTCACCTGTCTCATAGGCGTGGCCGGCTTTTTGTGCGCGACCGTTGACGGCTATGAGGTTGCCGCAGATCTGATGCACAACGGAGAAACCGGCACCGTTGGGTTTGCCTATGGCGCCGGCGTATACATCCTCTGCGTCGTCCTGGCGGGTGGAGTATTGAAAGCGGCGCGGCGAGCCTCACCCTGGCGGACAGGTCTCTATCTCGTTTCAGCTATCGCCATTTTGCTCCAGATTTACGAGACATGGCGCCTGTCCTGACATCGCCCGCAGACGTACCCATTCACCTGTTCAACGGCTCGCAGCCAGCGTGACGCCTCAGAGCCCGATGCGCAGCGACAGCTTCACTTCCGACTGCGACTGCTCATCCGGTTCAGGCACGGTATCGCGGGCGCCGCGGCGGCTGGCCACATCGATCAGTTCCACCGCCGTCCGCAGATGCGCGCTCAACGGCCGGATCCACGCCGCCGTCGCCGCATAGCCCAGCTCGCTATTGGCGTAGAGATGCAGGAACGAGTTGTCGCGCGTCGCGAAATAGTCGCCGCGCAGGCTCAGCCGGTCGCCATCCGCCAGGCGATGCGACCACAGCACATAGGCCGAATCGAAGATCATGTCGGCCGGGTGACGGCCGTCGGGAAAGACCGCGCCCATCTTGGTCGACCCCCAGAGATATTGGCTCAACACCTCGTCCGCCGCATCCGGCTGATAGACCCCGCCGCCGCCGATCAGCCGCGTCGTCCAGCCATATTGCCCGCGCGTCACGATCGACGGATTGGCCGGGTTGTAGAAATAGACCAGGTTCAGCGCCACCGCGGCCGGCGGCTGCCAGTCGCCGCGCAGATAATAGCCGCCGCGCCCGTCGACCTCGACGCCCGGCCGGGTGAGGCGCGCCTGCTTGACGAAGACCGCCTCATAGCCGGCGCCCGGCGTGTCCGGCAGGCGCAGGGCCGCATTGCCGCCGGTCACTACGTCGTCAAGCGCCCAGCCGCGATAGGCCAGAAGACTGCCGGCGGCGTCCGCCCCCTGAAACAGCCCGCCGGTCAGGCCCAGGCCCTGGTCGGCGACATGCGTCCTGACCTGCGCTTCGGCGCCGGTGACCAGCAGTTCCTCGCCGACCCAGGTGTCGATCGCCGAGGGCGTCAGGGTCCGCGTCGGCGTCCAGCCCGGCCCGTCATTCTCCAGGGATATCGGCGGAAAGAAACGGCCCAAGCGAAAGGCGTAGCGCAGGTCCGAGGTCGGCACCGGCTTCCAGCGCACATAGCTCTCGGTCAGGGTCGCGGCGCTCAATGTATCGGGCTGGACCTCGCCGGTGATGTCGAATTGCAGGGTATCGCTAAGCCGCGGCCGCCAGTCGACGAGCGCGTCGCCATCGACCGCGGAAGACCCGCGTCCGGCCTGCAGCTTGCCGAAACCGCCGCGCAGCCAGCTGGGCTCGCCCGACGCGCCATCGACACCCACATCGACCCAGCCATGGACGGTATCGGCGCCCACCAGGTCGATTTGGGCCTGTGCTTCGCCCGCAAGCGTCAGGCTGAGGATCGCCGCGATAATTATAGCCGAACGCGACGTCATGACTGCCCCGATTGAACCTGGAACCTGTCTAGCCACCAAACCTGCAATAGGCGTTAACCTCGAACCGTTTTCGAAGCCGCAGCCCGCTTGACCGCCCGCCCCTCCCCCCTATGATGCATCGGGTACCGGCGGCCGATCAGAACCCGCCGGACGCGGGGGAAACAGATGAGTTTGGGATTACGCGCCGGCAGTCCGCTCAACGCGCTTTTCGGGCTGTTCACGCTCCACGGCAGCCGCAAGCTCAAGGAGTTGGCCGACCACGCGCGCGCCTATGCCCAACACCACCATATAGAGGCGGCGTTTCGCAGCTATGAGACCCAGCGCGGGTGGCATATTGTCTTTCATCCGGCCGCACCGGAGATCATGGCCAGCCTTCAGGGCAGTTCCGTCATCCTCGATGCCCGCACGCTGGAAGCCGGTCCCGGCTATCACGCCTTCGTCGTCGGTTTTCTCGACTATCTGACTGAGCACCACCAATGGACCTGGGAGGTACAAAGCGCGCCGCGGCATTTGGGCGACGACACCGGCTATGCCCAGGACCGCGACTTTGCCGCCTTGCAGACCCTCATGGCCGGCGAGTTTACCGCCATGTGCCACGGCCTGGTCGAGCTCGAGGCCGGCGACCACAGCCCGCAAAACGTCTGGCTGCCGCAGCTTTTCGACCTGGCTACGGACGATTTTGCCGCCACCAGCCTGGGCTTTCGCGACCGCGCCTTTTTCGCCGCGCCGAACCCGGACGCCTTCTTTCCCTGGTGGGAAGGGGGCGTCACCGCGCAGACCGTCAAGAACCTGGCGCTCAGCAAGATGTGGCTGGACGTCGCGTGGACGCCGCCCGCCAATGCCCGCGAGCAGCAGGACCTGCAAACCTGCCGGTTGCTGATCGATCGCGCCCGGGTATTGGGCGCCACCTTCGCCGATGACCAGGGCTCGGACGATATCGACAGCCTGTTATGCGGCGAAGCGGTCGGCGCCGACGGCATCGGCTATTTGCGCCAGGACACCTGGTATCTCGAAACCGGGGGCTGGTGGATCGCCCTGTCCACGGGCTATCGCGCGGAACTGGACACCGACAGGCAGACATGGTCGCTGCTATCCGACGACCGCGGTGTTTACATGCAGAGCTATTTTTTCGAAGACGCCAGGGCACACCTGGATTGGCCCGATAAACTATCGGATACCTACAGCGAATATCTGCGTTTCAAGACCGACGCCTATTGGGCCGTGCTTCAATCGGGCGAGATGGAAGCGGAGGGAGACGAGGGTCCTTGGTTTGTCTGGGAGGGCATATACAGTTCGCTGACGGGTTCGGCGCGGATAACCCTCGTGTCTTGCTATCAGAACGACGCGGCCTGGGCGGAAAAGGTCCTGCGCTCCGTGCGCCCCGAGCGCGACTCGCCCATGATCACGCTCGATCCCGTTCGCGGCCCGGAAGAGCTATGACCGCGATCGCCACCTATACCGACCTCACACCCGATGCCTTCCGCGATATCGTGGCCCAGGCGCAGCCGGCTCTGTTGAAGGGCGTCGTCGCCGACTGGCCGGCGGTCAAGGCGGCCCAATCGTCCGACCGCGACGTCGCCGACTACATCAAGCGCTTCGATAGCGGCAAGCCGGCCGAGGTGTGGCTGGGCGAGCCGCAGATTCAGGGCCGGTTCTTCTACGGCGACAGCCTCGACAAGCTGAACTTCCGCAAGGCGCCGGCCACCCTCTCGGCCACGCTGGATCACCTGTTGAGCCTGGCCGATCAGGATACCCCGCCCTCGGTCTATATCCAGTCGACGGCCGTCTCCGCCTACCTGCCGGACTTTACTGCCGACAACCGCCTCAAGCTCCTGCCCGACGTGCCGCCGCGACTATGGGTCGGCAACCGGCTGCGCGTGCAGACCCATTACGATCCGGTCGACAATATCGCCTGCGTCGTCGCCGGGCGGCGGCGCTTTACGCTGTTCCCGCCGCAGCAGGTGGTCAATCTCTATGTCGGGCCGTTCGAGAAGACGGTGGCCGGCGCGCCGGTCAGCATGGCGCCCATCGAAAACCCCGATTTTGAGCGCTTTCCGCGCCTGCGCGAGGCGCTCGACCATGCCATCACCGTCGAGCTCGAGCCCGGCGACGGCCTGTTCATCCCCTATTTTTGGTGGCATCACGTCCAGTCGCTGTCTGCGTTCAACATCCTGGTCAACTACTGGTGGGACGAGCAGCCGCATCAGAATGCCGAAGCCATGGACGCCTTCCTGCATGCGGTCCTGGCCCTGCGCGACCTGTCGCCGGCGCGGCGCGATATCTGGAAGACGATGTTCGAGCACTATGTCTTCCAGGCCAACGGCGATCCGATGGCGCATCTGCCGCCGGGCGACCGTGGGGCGCTGGGGCCGATGAGCGATGACGCCCTGGGTCAGGCCCGGCGGCGCCTTGTCGAGCGCCTGTTCAGCCGTTGGGCGCCGCCGCGGCGTTCATAACAGGCGCGACATTTAGCGAAACCGGCGGATTTCATTTGGCCGCGGCGCGCAATATCCGTATGTTGCGCGCCGGATCGGCGTCGCCGTCGATCCGTCTTGCGGGAGAGGCTGAATGACCGGTTTGAAGCGTATGGCGGTGTGGGCCTTGGGGGCCATGACCGGGGCCATCGCCCTGTGTGCGCTGCCGGGCGTGGCGCTGGCGCAATTTTCCCCCGAGGACGGCCCCGTCAACGCGTCGGGCGTACATGCCCATATGGAGACCGACAAGGCGACCGGGTACGAGACCATGTATTACGACGACCAGGTGGAGCTGCTGCAAACCGGCCGCCGCCTGCATTGCGACCACGCCAAGCTGATCCAGGCGCCGTTCACCGACCCGGTCACCGGCGTGACCAGCAAGCAGATTATCCAGATGGAAGCGACCGGCAACGTCTTCTACGTCGTGACCGATCCGCAGGCGCCGGGCGAGGACCAGATCGTCCACGGCGACTACGGCATCTACACCAAGAGCGACGATATGCTGAAGGTGACCGGCAATGTCATCTTCCGCCGCGGCAAGAGCGTCGCCAGCGGCAACCTGTTCACCGACAAGGTCCATGACGGCCTGATGAGCATGACCTCCGACGCCAACTCGGCCAATCACGGCCGCGTCCGCGCGGTCATGTACCCCGCCGACAACAGCAAGAAGCCAGGTACGGCGGGCGCGGCCCCGGCCCCCGCCGCCCCGGCCCATCCGTGAACATGAAAAGCCTCTCCTCCCCTGCGCAGCGGGGGAGGTGGCAGACGAGGCGTTTACGCCTCGGATGACGGAGGGGGCCGCGGTGTACCGCCCCCTTCCATTGCAAAGCTTTCGTGCGCTTCAGGGCCCCCTCCGTCACGGGGCCGCTCGGGCGTTCCCGTTCGCCTCACGGCTCGCTCCCGTGCCACGCCTCCGGGCGCCCGGCTCCCCCGCTTCGCAAAGAGGCTCGCAGGGGAGGAGAGGTTTTTACACCGTCACCAGGCGCGCGCGGTCGATGTCCGGGCTGCGATAGGCGACCTCCGGGATGTCGCCGAGCCGTGAGGCATGGACCTGGCCGTCGCTCAGCCCATAGAACTTCTGGAAGCTCATGATCAGCGGCCGCCACTTGTCCGGATCGATGCGGTTGGCGTGGCCGTCCATCAGGACGGACGGCAAGGCATGGACGCGCTGGATGCGGACCTCGAAGGTGGTGATCCCGCCCTTCCACGGGCTGTCCTCGCCGAGACCGTGCGCCTCCGCCAGCACGGCTTCCATCTGGATCGGGCATTCACCGGCGCGCGGCGGAGAGATCGTTTCCGACGGCAACGGCGTCAGGCCGGCCGCTTCGAACTTTTTCGGCTCATAGCGATAGCCCTTGGCGACCTTGCCCGGCGGCACCGGGTTTGAGCCCGTCAGGCAGGCCAGGCGATCGACCGCGCCGACCTGGTCGACGGACGGCAGGTTGATAACGCACTCGCCGGTGCGGATCAGGTTTTCGGTGGTCTTCGAGTGGGCGGCCAGGCCCAGCACGCAGCGCCAACCGAGCCAGAAGACCGACGAGATCGGCGCCAGGTTGGCGCTGCCGTCGGGGTTTGTGGTGCTGATCAGAACGACCGGCGTGCCGAAATAGAGGATCGAGGGCTCGATGGCGAGATGGGTGGGTGACATGAGGACCTTCCCTTGTGCGTTGTTGACAAGGCGCATCTTTCCTCAGCACAAGCCCCACCGCGCTCCGCTTCTTGCCGCCCAATCCAGCTAGAACGGAAACGCCGTCACGCCCTTGATCCATTCGTCGACGCGCAGCGCCTTGACGGCCGGCGGGGCGGCGCGCTCGGCGCAGTTGGGCCGCTCGCACAGCCGGCACATCGGCCCGGTCTGCACCGCATTGGGCTTTTCAAGATCAAGCCCGCGGGCATAGATCAGCTTTTCGGCATATTTCAGCTCGCAGCCCAGCCCCACCGCCTGTTCGGCATAGGCGCCGTCGCCATAGCCGCGCAAGCTGCGGTCAAGCGTGCGCGCCAGGGTGAAATAGCGCTGCCCGCCCGGCGTCTCGATGACCTGGGTGATGATGCGGCCCGGCGTCTGGAAGGCCTGGTGGATGTTCCAGCGCGGACAGGCGCCGCCATAGCGCGAGAACGGAAACTGTCCGGCGGCAAAGCGCTTGGAAACATTGCCGGCGCTGTCGATGCGCATGAGGAAGAAGGGCACACCACGCTGGCCGGGCTTCGACAGGGTGGTCAGGCGATGCGCCGCCTGCTCGAACGACACCTGGAACGGGGCGCGGACCAGGTCGAGGTCGTAGGCCGTACTTTCCGCCGCCTCGAGGAACTTTCCGTAGGGCATCAGGGTCGCGGCGGTCAGCGCATTCAATAGCGCGATCTTGTAAAGCCGCTCGGTTGTCAGATCCGGCGCCTTGACGGCCTCCGCCATCGCCTTGAGCTCGGCGCCGTATTCGGCCAAAGCCAGCTGGTAGACGACGGCGAAGCGGCGCGAGGACGGGCCCAGCGTCTCGGAGATCATCAGCCGGCGGCGGTGTGGGTCGAAGCGGCGCTGATAGATCGTCATGACCGAAGCCGGCATCAGGCGGATATCGGTCGAGTGGCGGGCGCGCAACTGCTGCATGGCCGCCTCTTCCAGCTTGAAGGCGTCGCCGCCCAGCGTTTCGAACAGGCGCTCGCCCAGTTCGTCGAGCGCCGGGAAATAGTTATGATGCGACTGGACCTGGTCGCGCACCCAATCGGTCGGCGACAGGTCGTCAGCTTCAGGACGGATCTCCAAAGCGTCCCGTCGCGCGCGTTCGACATAGGCGCGATAAAGCCGGGTGATGGCCTCGGCGGCCATGGGCGAGGCCGCGACCAGGTCGGCGATCTCGCGCCGCGGCAGCTGCAGGTCCTTGAATAGCGGATGGGCGAAGATCTCGACCAGGTCCGCCTCGCCCGACGGCTCGGCTTCATCGGTAAAGGTGCGCAGGTCGATATCGTAGGTGCCGGCCAGCTTCAGCAGAACCTGGGCGGTGACCGGGCGCTGGTTGCGTTCAAGGTGGTTGAGGTACGAGGCCGAGACACCAAGATCCTCGGCCATCTTGGTCTGCGACAGGTTCAGGTCATAACGCAGCCGCTTCAGCCGGCCACCGAGGAAGAGCTTGCGATCAGGCATGGACGGGGCTCCGCAGGCAGGAAATCTCTCCTCCCCATTTTGTTAAAATGGGGAGGTGGCGGCGCGCGCCCGAAGGGCAAGTCGACGACGGAGGGGTCACTTGCTGTCGCCACAGCATCCACCCCCGCCGGAAAGTGACCCTCGCCGGGCCGCGCCACCTCCCATCGTACAAGATGGAGAGGAGGATAGCTTAGTCACAAATTTACAGATTTTACAATGTCACATTCTGCCAAATGACACGGTTTAGCGTCTCATATCCCTTCATTTTCCCACAATACAAGCGCAATCTCTACTCAGACGGCGAACGCACACACCGCTACCTCAGGAGACAGGTTATGACAAATAATCCCATTCCGACACCGCCGAGCGAGCCCCTTTGGGTCCTGCCCGCGCTTTATGCCCTGTCGCTGGGCCTGTTCGTGCCCGGCATCCTGAGAGCCACCCTCCCCACGCCCGCTGCCAAAGGTCCAGCCCAATGACCACGTTCAACCATCTCGTCCCCAACACACCGCCCGGCCGCTTCGACGGTATCGAGCGCCCCTATTCGCCCGAAGATGTCCTGCGCCTGCGCGGCTCGGTGACCATCCAGCACTCCCTGGCCGAACGCGGCGCCGATCGCCTGTGGTCACTGCTGCACGACGAGCCCTACATCAACTCGCTGGGCGCCATGACCGGCAACCAGGCCATGCAGATGGTCCGCGCCGGCCTGAAGGCCATCTATCTCTCCGGCTGGCAGGTCGCCGCCGACAGCAATACCGCGTCTTCCATGTACCCGGACCAGTCGCTGTACCCGGCCAATGCGGCGCCGGAACTGTGCCGCCGCATCAACAAGACCCTGCAGCGCGCCGACCAGATCGAGCACGCCGAAGGCGGCGCCAAACAGGATTGGTTCGCGCCGATCGTCGCCGA
>OUWB011209577.1_pt1 | contig 36533 bp, 37 predicted proteins | sample 1779821 | NCBI WGS metagenome assembly OUWB01 (sample SAMEA3914806, study PRJEB12502) | metagenome | biome: forest; material: soil | place: Canada | collected 2011-08-03 | depth 0.1 m
CGGGAAGAAGCCGCAGGTGGCGCCGTATTCCGGTGCCATATTGGCGATGGTCGCCTGGTCTTCCAGGGTCAGGCCGGCCAGGGCGTCGCCGAAATATTCGACGAACTTGCCGACCACGCCCTTCTTGCGCAGAAGCTGGGTGATGGTCAGGACGAGGTCGGTGGCGGTGACGCCTTCGGCCAGCTTGCCCGTCAGCTTGAAGCCGATGACTTCGGGGATCAGCATCGGGATCGGTTGGCCCAGCATGGCGGCTTCGGCTTCGATGCCGCCGACGCCCCAGCCCAGGACCGACAGGCCGTTGATCATGGTGGTGTGCGAATCGGTGCCGACCACAGTGTCCGGATAAGCCACCTCTCCGCCGTCGGCGACATTGGTCCACACGGTCTGCGCCAGATATTCAAGGTTCACCTGGTGGCAGATGCCGGTGCCGGGGGGCACAACGCGGAAGTTGTTGAAGGCGGACGAGCCCCAGCGCAGGAAGTTGTAGCGCTCGATATTGCGCTCGTATTCGCGGTCGACATTCTTGCCGGCGCTGTCGCCATGGCCGAAATAGTCGACCATGACGCTGTGGTCGATGACCAGGTCGACGGGGTTCAACGGGTTGATCTTCGCCGGATCGGCGCCCAGCTTGACCATGGCGTCGCGCATGGCGGCCAGGTCGACGACGGCCGGCACGCCGGTGAAGTCCTGCATCAGCACGCGCGCCGGGCGGAAGCTGATTTCGTGTTCGACCGAGCCCTTGTTGCTCAGCCAATTGGCGATCGCGGTGATGTCTTCCTTCGACACGGACACGCCGTCTTCGAAGCGCAGCAGGTTTTCCAGCAGGACCTTCAGCGAGGCCGGAAGGGCGGAGACGCCCTTCAGGCCATTGGCTTCGGCTGCCTTCAGGTCGTAGTAGGTGTAGGATTTGTCGCCGACCGTAAGGGTGGCTTTCGACTTGAAGCTGTCGATGGCTGACATGAGGATACAATCCTTCTGTTCGCCGCCTCACCGCCCCGATGGCGGTCCGAAATCGTCAGGACCAGCGCGCTTTGACGCAGGGAACGCACAGGGTTCCCCACCAGCGCAGGCCGAGCCTGAAGGCGGGCGAAAACCTTCTAAACTTGTTATGGCTTTTCGTCTATGTAAGCCGAAGACTCCTTGGAACTTTTTATGCAACTTGGTCTGAAAGTTAACGGCCTGCGCCTGGCGAAGGGCTACAAGCTGTTGATTTCGGAATTGAATTTCGAAATCTCGGCCGGTGAGGCGGTAAGCTTGTATGGCGAAAACGGCGTCGGCAAGACCACGCTTCTGCGCACCCTGGCCGGATTCAACGCGCCCGACGGCGGCGAGATTCGGTTTTCGCGCGACGGTGTGCCGCTCGAGGCCGACGAGGCGCGCCCGCAACACCTGCATTTTCTCGGTCACCACGACGCTCTGTCGCCGGCGCGGACCGTCGCCCAGGAGCTGGCGTTCCAGGCGTCCTATCTCGGCGGTGATGCGGACGCGGCCGTCGTGCCGCTGCGCCTGAAACCCTTGCTCGACCTGGAGACGCGGCACTTGTCGGCCGGCCAGAAACGCCGGCTGTCGTGCGCCCGGCTGTTGATGGCGCCGCGCGCGCTGTGGCTGCTGGATGAGCCGATGGCGCCGTTGGATGTGGAGCATCGCGCGCTGCTGGGGGGATTGATGCAGGCGCATTTGGCGCAGGGCGGCATGATCGTCGCGGCGGTGCATGATCCGCTGCCGTTCGAAACGCGAACCTTGAGGCTCGAAAGGCCGGAGGTGGGCTATGCGTGAGACAATAAAAAATGCCTCTCCTCCCTTGCGAAGCGGGGGAGGTGGCACGGGAGCGAGCCGAAAGGCGAAGCCTCGTGACGGAGGGGGCTCTTCCACCGACGGAAAGAGGCCCCCTCCGTCGCGGGGCTTCGGGCTGCGCGCTTGCTCCCGTGCCATCTCCCCCGCTTCGCAAGGGAGGAAAGGCTAATGTTTTCCCGTGCCGCCGTCGCCCTCATCAAACGTGACCTCAACCTCTCCCTCGGCCGCGGCGGCGGGCCGATCCTGGCTGTCGGTTTCTATCTGACCCTGATGGCGATGATTCCGCTGAGCCTCGGTCCCGACCAGGCCGTGCTGACGCGTATCGCCGCCGGCCTGACCTGGCTGTGCCTGGCCCTGTCGACCCTGTTGTCGCTGGAGCGCCTGTTCGAGCGCGACTATGACGACGGCGTCTTCGATCTCCTGCGCCTCGGGCCCTTGCCGATGGAATGGATCGCCGTGCTGAAATGCCTGGCGCAGTGGCTGGGCACCGGGCTGATCCTGTCGCTGATGACGCCGCTGGTCATGGTTATCCTCGGTGCGCCCATGGCCATGGCCGGTATCGGACTGGTCTCGGCGGTGCTGGGCTCGCTGAGCTTCGCCCTGATCGGCGGCATCGGCGCGTCGCTATCGCTGGGGACCCGCCGCGGCGGGGCGTTGATGGCGCTGCTGGTCCTGCCGTTCTATGTGCCGCCGGTGATCTTCGGCGGCGGCCTGATGGAGGCCGTGCAGTTCCATACCTCGCCGTGGCAGGCCCTGGCCTTCTTGGCCGCCTATGCCTTGTTCGCGCTCGCCGGAGCCCCTTTCGCCATGGGTGCGGCATTACGATCCGCCCTCAGCTAGTGACTTGAGCTAAACACGCAAAGCCCGTACATCCGACCCATGTTCACTTATCTCGCCAATCCGGAACGCTTCAGCCAGATCGCGCGGCCCGTGCGGCCGTGGCTGGCGGCCGTGACCGCGGTGCTGTTCGTCTGGGGCCTGTACCTCGCCTTCAGCTCGCCCGAGGACTACCAGCAGGGCTCGACGGTGCGCATCATGTACATCCATGTGCCTGCGGCGATCTTCGGCCTGTTGATCTACGCCGCCATGGGCATTGCCAGCTTCTTCGGCTTGATCTTTCGTCATGCCCTGGCCGACGCCGGCGCGAAGGCGGCCGCGCCCATCGGCGCCGCCTTTACGGGACTGGCCCTGGTCACCGGCGCCCTGTGGGGCAAGCCGATGTGGGGCACGCCGTGGCAATGGGACGGGCGCATGACGTCCGAACTGGTGCTGTTCCTGTTCTACATCGCCTATATCGCGCTCCACGCCTCGATCGAGGACGAGGTCCGCGCCGCCAAATCGACGGCGATCCTGGCCCTGGTCGGGCTGGTCAACCTGCCGATCGTGCATTTTTCGGTGAATTGGTGGAGTGGCCTGCACCAGCAAAACCGCATCGACACGGTGCCGGCCATGATGTGGCCGCTGACGGTGATGATCTTCGCCTATCTTTGCCTAAGCCTCTGGTTGTTCCTGGTGCGACTGGACGCCGAGATTCTCGACCGCAAGTACCGCGCCCTGCGCGCCCGTATCACACTGAATTGAGGCCCCGATGTTTACCCTCGATATGGGAAAATACGCCGTCTACGTCTGGGGCGCCTATGGCGCCACCGCGCTCGTCCTGGTGTCGCTGATCGTCGCGTCCGTGCATATCCAGGCTGAGCGCCGCAAAAAGCTCGAAGCGCTGCAGGCCGCCATCGCGGAGACGCGCAAATGAAGTCCCCGGTTTTCAAGTATCTCGCGGCCTTCGCGCCGCTGGTTCTGTTGGCGGCCCTGCTCGCCGTGCTGGCCTGGTTCAATTTCCACAAGCGCGAGCGCTACGAGCCGCGCGCCATGGTCGGGCAATCGGTGCCGGTGGTGGCGCTGACCGACCTGCAGGACGGCAGCCAGATCGACCTGAAGTCGCTGGCGGCGGCCTATCGTCATCCGATTCTGGTCAATGTCTTCGCCTCGTGGTGCGAGCCGTGCCGCGGCGAGAACCCCGAACTGATGGCGCTGAAACAAAAGGGCGTGACGATTATCGGCGTCGCCTGGAAGGACGAGGCCAGGAACACGATCACCTACCTGTCGCAGAACGACAACCCCTATGCGCGCACCCTGACGGACTCGACCAATCAAGCAGGTCTGGCGCTCGGGATTTCAGGCGTGCCGGAGACCTTTATCGTCGCGCCCGATGGCCGCATTACCGACAAGGTCGGCGGTCCGATCGTGCCGGACACGCTGAGCGAGGTCGAAAGGGCGCTGGCCAAGAGCCAATAGCCGTTACAGATTTCCAGCTTGCGCAAGCAATCTGGCAAGCGCGCCCGCGCGCCCGAGCTGATGCGGGGGAGCCATGCGGCGTCGGAGCTAAAAAATGTCCTATTCGATGATGATCTGCGTGCAGTCCTCGGCGCGCGGCTGGACGGCGCCAAGTCCGGCGATATAGGCTTCGGGCGCATCGGCCAGAAGCCAGCCGACCGCTTCGTGAAAATCCGAGAAAAGACAGATGGTTTCGTTTGGGAATTGCGGCGAAACCGCGGGCAGCCGGATGCGGTCGAGCGGATCGTTGGTCACGACCGCCACCCGGGCGCGATAGACGACGCCGGCGGTCAGCTCGGCCCAGCGCCGGGCGATTTCCGACAGGGCGGCCTGGTCGAGAAAACTCTCGAAGCGGCGGAAATCATTGACGCGGCGATAGGTCCAGGGTTCGTGCAGGCCGCAATAGTGCTCGAACGCCTTTTCGACGAACTCCATCGCCGGCATGGGGCCGATGGGACGAATGATGACGAGCTTGTGGGCTTCGTCAACGATGAAATTTAAGCGGCAACGGTCACGCATCGAACTCACCCTTTGGGTGAAAGCTATCACCGATTCGTTGACAAGTCCTCACGCTAAGTAGGGTATTTCGCCGCCATCAATCCTCAATAATGTGGCGGCGGAACGACCGGCGCGGCCTCCGTCGAGCGGTCTTCCAGTCCGATCAGCCGTTCGCCGAGGCGGTCCAGCGCCCGGCGCATCTGGTCGATGGTCTTCCATTGCGCCGTGACCTGATCGGACAGTTCGTCGATGGTTTTGGCCTGGTGCGCCGTCAGCTCCTCGAGCGCGGTCAGGCGGTCCTCGTTGGCATGCGGGCTCATGCCCTAGGCTCCGTTTTACGGAACGGGTCCTCGGGATAGGTGCCGAGCAGTTCCGTCTTGGTGGCGAAGAATTGCAGTTCCTTAAGCGCCTGGGCCAGGTTCGGGTCGCTGGGCCGGCCCTCGACATCACAATAGAAGAAGGTCGAGGCGAACAGGCCGTTTTCGATATAGCTTTCCAGCTTGGTCATGTTGACGCCGTTGGTGGCGAAGCCGCCCAGCGCCTTGTACAGCGCCGCCGGAATATTCTTCACGCGGAAGCTGAAGGTGGTCATGCAACGCACGTCGGGCGCCGGTTCGACGACTTGGTCCTGTGTCGTCAGGACGAGGAAGCGCGTGGTGTTGTGACGCGCGTCCTCCATGTGGCGCTTGAGAATCTTCAGGCCATAGAGTTCGGCGGCGACCTCGGGGGCAATAGCGGCGCGGTCGAGCTCGCGGGTCTGCGACAGGGCGCGCGCCGCGCCGGCGGTGTCGTGAAAGACTTCGGCGGTGATGCCCATGTCGCGCAGGGCGTTGCGGCATTGCAGCAGGGCCATGGCGTGCGAGGCGGCGACCTTGATGTTTTCGAGCTTGGTTTCCGGCACGGCCATCAGGTTCATCTCGATGGGCAGGAAGCGCTCGCCGACGATGCGCAGCTTGGAATGCGGCAGGAGATGGTGGACGTCGGAGACGCGACCGGCGACGGAATTCTCGACCGGAATCATGCCCAACTGGCAATCGCCCGACGATACGGCGGCAAAGGCGGCCTCGAAGGTCGGAAAGGGCGTCGGCGCATGGTCCGGAAACCACCGCCGGCAGGCCTGATGGCTGAAGGCGCCGGGCTCGCCCTGATAGGCGATTTTAAGGGGTTCGGTCTGCACTGTCATATTCCACTTTCGTCGACTGTTGAGCGCCTCTCCGAATGCCTTGGCATTCGGCAAGGGCGACTGCCCGCCGCGCACGTTTGCGCGTAGAGCCCGCGTGGCGTCTGAACGCCAAATAAAAAGCATGTGCAATGCGTGCATACGCACGTATTGCACATGCGACCTTTTGCCACGGCAGGGCAAAAGGGCGCTTGCGAATTTGGCGGTAGCGTGTCACAGAGCCAAATTCAAGGGCGTGCGCCAAAAGGGCCGCCCGGTCGGCTGATTCGAGTTTTTCGAGTAGGTATCTGGGAGGGTATCTGGGCGACATGAGCGACGATTTGACGCTAAACAAAATTCTGGGCGCATGCCTGGTGACCGGTCTGGTGATCGTGGGCGTAAAGTATGGCTCCGATGCCATCTATGGCTTCAAGCCTGCCGCCAAGCCCGGTTATGCGATCGAGGTCGCCGACACCACCGCGGCCGGTGGCGCCGCCGAAGTCGTCGATACGCCGCCGGACTGGGGTACGGTGCTGCCCGCCGCCAATACCGATGCCGGCTCCAAGACCTTCGTCAAGTGCCAGGCCTGCCACAACAACCTGCAAGGCGGCCCGAACATGACCGGCCCGAACCTGTGGGGCGTGGTCGGCCGGCCGACGGCCTCGCATCCGGGCATGAGCTATTCCGACGGCATGCTGGCCCACGCCAAGGAGTCGCCGAACTGGACCTATGACCAGCTCTACATGTTCCTGGCCAATCCGCAGAAGTGGGTGAAGGGCACCAAGATGACCTTCGCCGGCGTCAAGAAGCCCCAGGACCGGATCGACCTGATCGCCTATCTGCGCACGCAGGGCTCGACCGGCTATCCCATTCCCGCGTCCGATCCGTCGCGTGCCGCCGGCGCAAAGCCCGCAGCCGCGTCCGGTTCGGCCGCCGCGGCGCCTGCCGCCGCTGGCGCCAGCGCATCGGTGTCGTCGGCCGCCTCGACCTCGACCGCGCCGAAGGCATCCGCAACGCCCGCCAAGGCGGCGCCGGCAACAAGCGCTTCGTCGTCCGCCGCCAAGTAAGGCGACGGGTCCTACCTTGCGAAAAAGCCGCTCCACCTGGAGCGGCTTTTTTATTGCGATGAGCTGGCGGACGAAGAGGTCGCGGCCGACGAACTTGCCGCCGCCGACGAAGCGGCGGACGACGAAGAACTGGCGGACGATGCGGCGTCACCGTTCACCGGCGGTACGGCAATGGGCGCCGTCACGCTGCGCCGCAGGGTCAGGGTACGCTCGATGGTGCGGTCGTCGACCAGCAGCACACCTGCGAGATTGTCGCCCTTGACCGCCAGGGCGTAGAAATTCAGGCGCTTGTGCTCGTCATTGAAGCGCCCGGTCAGCACGTGGTTGTTCGTGTTGTAAATCATGGTCAGGCGGCTTTCAGGCATTTCGGCGCCGCCATTGATGGTGGAGAAGGCCACGTCGTAGAGCGGCACCTGAGCCGACCTATTGATGCGGATGACGATGGTTTCATCCTCGCAGATCACGGCCTGTGCGGTGCAGCGCGATGTGCCGGTCCACGTGCCTTCCGGCGCGCCCGCCGGCTGAACGGCGGTCGGCGGCTGGACGGGCTGCGCGTCCGCCGTCGCGGCGAGGCCCAAGGCGGCCGTGGCAATCAAGGCAAGCAGGCGAGGGGGTATGGTCATCGAGATATCTCCGTTATGCGACGCTGCCCGAAAAGGCCTCAAGCCGCAATGCGGCTTTTGCTGCGTTGCGATGCTATTCCCCGCCAACGTGTCAAATTAGCCGCGGTTGCGAAATCCACGAGTGTATGGGCGGCCGATGCACGCAGTTAGGTTGACCGCGCAACTTAACCCAAAAGTGGTATCCACTTATTGGATTACGCCCTAGTTGAGCACCCGGCGGCTGTCGGGAATGTCCAGCGAAAAGGCCGGGATAAGCACCTTGATCCAGGCGCCGTCGCCGCGCTCGAACATGTACCAGCCGCTCATGGTGCCCGACGGCGTGGTCAGCGGGCAGCCCGACGAATAGCTGTAGCTTTGACCGGTCTGCAGCACCGGCGTCTCACCGATCACACCTTCGCCGTCGACCACCTGGACGCGGCCCGTGGCGTCGGTGATGTCCCAGTGGCGGGTGCGCAACTGCACGGTGGCGTCGCTGCTGTTGGTCAGCCGTATGTGATAGGCCCAGACATAGTGGCCGGGACCGTGACCGTGGTCGGATGGGACGACATAGTCGACATCGACCTGGACGGTAATGCCGTGGGTGGTATGGCTATAGGACATAATCGCTTGTGAACCTGGGAAACGCCACTTAAATGGTGGCCCCGTTCGCTTTTCGAAACAAGCCCGTCATGCCGCTCAAGCCTATCGCCGCTGAAGATGTCCAAACTCATCTGCCGCAGGGCATATTGCCGCTGCAGAGTTTGGCGGCGCTTGTCGAGCAAGGTGCCCTGCTGAGCAGCGATCCCCTCGACTACGATCAGATCCAGCCGGCCAGCATCGACCTGCGCCTGGGCGCGCGAGCCTGGCGGGTGCGCGCTTCCTATCTGCCGCGCGGGCGCAAGGTCTCGGACCGCCTCGAAGACGTCAAGATGCACGAAATGGACCTGTCGAAGGGCGCCGTGTTCGAAGCCGGCTGCGTCTATATCGCCGAGCTGAAGGAAAGCCTGAACTTGCCGCGCGGTATTTCGGCGCGCGCCAATCCCAAGTCATCGACCGGCCGCGTCGATGTCTTCGTGCGTCTGCTGTCGGACTATGGCGACTATTTCGACGACGTCGCCGACGGCTATTGCGGGCCGATCTATCTCGAAATCGCGCCGCAGACCTTTTCGGTGCTGGCGCGTTCCGGCACGCGGCTGAACCAGCTGCGGCTGAAGCGCGGCACGTCGCCCCGGCTGTATACCGCCGACTGCGAGGTCGACCTGACCGGCGACCTCGTCGGCTTTCGCGCCCGCCGCCACGCCGGCATTATCGACCTCGATCACGTCGGCGGCCACGATCCGCGCAAATATTGGGAGCCGCTGTATCAAAGCGGCGGCCAGTTGCTGCTCGATCCGGGCGAATTCTACATCCTGGCGTCGAAGACCGACGTCGAGATCCCGGTGCTGCAGGCGGCCGAAATGCTGCCGATCGACCCCAGCGTCGGCGAGTTCCGCGTACATTATGCCGGCTTTTTCGACCCGGGTTTCGGTACCGCCGAAGCCGAGGGCACCGGCTCCAAGGGCGTGCTCGAGGTGCGCTGCCATGAGACGCCTTTTCTCCTGGAGGACGGTCAAACCGTCGCACGCCTGGTCTATGAGCCGCTGACCGAAAAGCCGGTCAAGCTCTACGGCCAGATGGGCTCGAACTATCAGCGCCAGGGTCTTAAATTGTCCAAGCATTTCCTGCCGTGGTGACGGCGAGCTATTTTTAAATGCAAATCTATTCGCGCGAGACGATCATGCAATCCCTCAGCCAATTTCTCGACCAGCCCTCTTCCACGCCCGCCGATCTGCGCGACCTGATCAAGCGCGTGGCCGGCGCCTGCGCCGTCATCGGCCGCACCGTCAATGCCAGCGCCATCAACGACCTGCAGGGCGCGCTCGACCAGGAGAACGTCCAGGGCGAGGTGCAGAAGAAACTCGACGTCATCGCCAACGACATCATGCTCGAGGAAGACCGCTGGGGCGGCCATGTCGCGGCCCTGGTCTCCGAGGAGATGGACGATGTGCATCAGCTCACGGGGCCGCGCGGCGACTATCTGCTGGTCTTCGATCCGATCGACGGCTCGAGCAATGTCGACGTCAATGGCGTGGTCGGCACCATCTTTTCGGTTCTGAAAGCCAAGGCGCCGTCGGGCGATGTCGCTGAAGCCGCGGTGCTGCAGCCGGGCACGCAACAGGTCGCGGCGGGCTACGCCATCTACGGGCCGCAGACCACTCTGGTGCTGACCTTGGGCGACGGCGTCTGCGTCTTCTCGCTCGATCCGTCATCCGACAATTGGCTGATGACGCGCGAACGGGTCACTATCCCCGCGGCGACGCAGGAGTTCGCCATCAACATGTCGAACATGCGCCACTGGGCGCCGCCCATCCGGCGCTACGTCGAGGAATGCCTGGCCGGCAAGACGGGACCACGCGGTGTCGATTTCAACATGCGCTGGCTGGCCTCGATGGTCGGCGACGTCCATCGCATCATGACGCGCGGCGGCATCTTCATGTACCCGGTCGACAGCCGCAAGGGCATCGGCAAGCTGCGCCTGATGTACGAGGCCAATCCGATCGCCATGCTGATCGAACAGGCCGGCGGCGCGGCGACGGATGGCGAACATCGCATCCTCGACATCGCGCCGAATGCCCTGCATCAACGCGTCGGCGTCGTGCTGGGTTCGCGCGACGAGGTCGAACGTGTGGCGCGGTATCAGGCAGAGGCGCATGCGCACGCGTGAGCGCGCCGCCTCAGGCGGCGCGGATCGTGGCCAGGAAGCGGTCGACCTCGGTATGCAGGTGAGTCGCCTGCTGAGCCAGTTCGGACGACGAACTCAGCAATTGCATGGCGGCATGGCCGGTCTGTTCGGCGGCCTGGGCGACGCCCGCCATGTTGGCGGTTACCTCCTGCGTGCCGATCGAGGCCTGATGCACGGCTTGAACGATTTCCCGCGTGGCGGCCGACTGCTGGTGGACCGCCGAGGCGATGACGGAATTGGTGTTGTCGATCGTGCCAATGGTGCCGGTGATCGCCTTGATCGAGCCTGAGGCCTTGTAGGCGGCGGCCTGAATCTGGGTGATGCGGGCCGAAATATCGGTGGTCGCCTTGGCCGTCTGGCCGGCCAGGGCCTTGACCTCGGACGCCACGACGGCAAAGCCCTTGCCCGCTTCGCCGGCGCGCGCCGACTCGATGGTGGCATTGAGCGCCAGCAGATTGGTCTGGCTGGCCAGGTTCGAGATCATCTGCACCACTTCGTTGATACCGCCGGCCATGGAGTCGAGTTCCTCGACGATTTCAACCGCCTGCTGGGCTTCGCGCACCGCCGATGCGGAAATCTCACTCGACGTTTCGACCTGACGGCCGATCTCGCCGACCGAGGCGCCCAGTTCCTCGGCGGAAGACGCTACCGAGGTGACGTTGGTGCCGGCCTCCTCGGCCGCGGCGGAAACCACCATGGACTGGGCGGAGGTCTCTTGGGCCGTCGATGTCAGTTGCGAGGCGGCGGCCTGCATTTCCGTGGCCGCGCTGGACACCAGGTTGACGATGCCGCCGACCGACTTTTCGAAGTCGTCGGCGAATTTGAAGAGGGTCGCCTTGCGTTCGGCTTCGGACTGGGCCTTTTGCGCTTCGGCCTGTTCGCGCAGGCCGTTGGTTTCGGCCAGGCCCTGGCGAAAGATTTCGGCGGCGCGCGACATCTGGCCCAGTTCGTCGGCGCTGTCCTGGCCGGCAATCGTCACATCGAGACGGCCCTTGGACATCTCGGTCATGGCGCCGGTCAGCGCCTTCACCGGCCGGACAATGGCGCTCAGCGTTATCCACACACTCAGGACGCAGACCGCGACCAAGCCGGCGAGCACCACCAGGATGGTCATCAGGATCGTATTATTGGTCTTGGCCGTCGTGTCGTCGCTCTGCTTGTCGATACCGATGACGAATTGGCTATTGAACGCGGACAGCCTGCCGAAGACGGCATCCAGGGCCGGCGCGCAATCCTTGTTCATCGCCGCGGCGGCGCGGGCGGTGTCCGCCGGGTCGGTCGAATGGGCGTAGCGCAAGGTACCGGCGCAGGTATCGTCGAGCGCGGCCAGCCCCGCCGTCTTGAAGCCGTCGAAATCGGCCTTGTGCTCGGGGGCTTCGGCCATCGCCTTGTCCATGTTTGAAACGAAAACCACCCTGTCGGCGTCGAGCAGGCGCTGGGCCTCGTCGACATCGGTCTTTTGGTCGGCGATGGCCATGCGGTAGATGTCGCGCGCCGAGCTGACAAGTCCGCGATTGGCGCGCGTGCTGTCGGTGATCGCCTTTTCCGGGCCGGAGATGATCAGACTGTACTTGTCGTCGATCGCTTTCATATTGATCGCCGCGAAGACCGCCGCAGCGACGCATAATCCGCCCAGAAGGGCAATTTGCGACAGGACCTTGATCAGGATTGGCCAGTTCTTCATATGCTTGGTACTTTCAGCTTTATAGTTTATGCGTGATTTTAACCACGATAGCGCGAGTTTATTAATACAAGATGTATCTATTTTATTGTGCAATAGTGGGATTTACAGTTTTAAAATTATATAGAGGCGCATTGATAAATGTCAATTTGTGCGTTGATATGCGTCAATGTACTGATAATCGCGACGCACCGTCCATCTGTATATTTAGAATTATTCAGCCTTTAAGACTTGGTGGTAGCGATTTTTGTCCGCCGTTTTACGGCTTTGGCGCGAGGGACCGAGCGAAAGCTCGAGGTTTATCCCCCCGCCGTCCTCACATAGCGCCCACGCGCGATGGCCATGTCGCGGCGCATCTTGTATTTATTCAGTGAGCCCGGCACGGCGCGGCGCGCAGGTCGACAATACCGATGAAGCCAAGGCTTTTGTCGTGAACGAGCTCGGCGAATGTTTCGTCGGCCGGATCGGTGAAGCCGCAGATGAGACTCGGCGGCGTATAGTCCGGATCGTCTGCCGAGTCATCGATAACCAGGATGACGTCGATGCCTGCCGGATCATTGAGCCAGCGTTGCCACGTTCCATGAATGCTTTCCCCGTCGGGAAGGATTTGCTTGAGGCCGTCGAAGCGATGTCGAGAACGCCGGACGCGATCAACGAGCGCGACGGTACGCGATCCGGCGTCTTTCATGGGATGGTCGGTAAGGCTCAATACGGCGATGTTCAGGGGCGAGGTGTTCAAGATGCTCAACTCGCCGGCGCGCAATCGTCGACGAAGCGTGGGAAATTATTTTCAAGATGCATGTGATCGCGCAGGTCGTGGTCGAAGGCGTCGCACAGGACATGGAGCGCACGCCATTCGTCGTCGGCGCCATCGGGTGACGTATAGTCGTTCGTCAGACGCGCCGGGGTGTCGAGCTGGTCGCTGGATTCGTCGTGTTCGGGCATCATCCGCAGCACAGAAAAGCGGCAATTGCCGCCCGGTAGCCGTTCCATCGCTCGAAACAAGCCGGCCCCTTCCTTTTGCCCATGCGCTTCAAGGTCTTCGTGCATGACCTTGAGACGGTGAGCCAGGTCACGGACGAACGCATTTTTGATGGGCAAGATGGACACCTCACGACGCGGGTATCCTATACGTCTCGCGCGCCGCGCGCATTAACGGCCGTCAATCGCGAAGACATGAAATGTGGCGATCGGGCTTGATAAAAATCAAGGCAACCCAAGCGAACCGGCGGGTGCAGTTGGACCTTTCCACTTTGGGTGCGGGTGTGGCCTCCCGAACTAGAGCGTTGCTTTTGCGCACTTCTCGGAAAGCGCTCTAGCTAAGGGCGCCTCCATGCCGGCCTGTGGCACGGCCGGTAGCCCTTTCAAAACAGCGACAACTGCGGATCGCCGCCGCGGAACTGGCTGTAATCGAGACCGGTGCGGGCTTCGCGACCGTACTGGTTGAAGCCGAGCTTGCGCACGGTGATCTCGAATCGCCGCTTCAGCAGGTCGGCATACACGCCCTGGCCCGTCATGCGCGAACCGAAATTCGGATCGTTGAGCTTGCCGCCGCGCACATCGCGAATATGGTTCAACACCTTGTTGGCGCGGTCGGGGAAGTTTTCGCGCAGCCATTCCTCAAACAGGGTTTTGATCTCCCAGGGCAGACGCACGAGGTTATAGCCGGCGCGGTCGGCGCCGGCTTCGCGCGCCGCCGTCAAGATGGCCTCCAACTCGTGATCGGTCAGGCCGGGGATCATCGGCGCCGCCAGCACGCTGACCGGCACGCCGGCCTTGTGCAGGATGGCTATGGTGTCGATGCGCCGCGACGGCGTGGCGGCGCGCGGCTCCATGACGCGGGCGACGTGGCGGTCGAGCGTGGTCACCGACAGCGTGGCGCTGAACAGATTGGCTGCCGCCATCGGCCCTAAAATGTCGAGGTCGCGCTGGATCAGCGCCGACTTGGTGACGATATGGACGGGATGGCGGAATTCGTAGAGCACCTCCAGCAAGGCGCGCGTCAGTTTCTCCGTGCGCTCCGTCGGTTGATAGGCGTCGGTATTGATACCCAGCACCATGGGGCCGGGCGTGTAGCGTTGGTTGGACAGTTCGGCGCGCAACAGGGCCGGGGCGTCGGGCTTCCTGAAGATGCGCGTCTCGAAGTCGAGACCGGGCGACAGGTCGAGATAGGCGTGGGTCGGCCGCGCGAAGCAGTAGATGCAGCCGTGCTCACAGCCCTTGTAGGGGTTGATCGAGCGGTCGAAACCGATATCCGGCGAGCTGTTGCGCGTGATGATGGTGCGCGCGCTGTCGATGCCGAGGATCGTTTTGCGCCTTTCCAGCGCGTCGTTTTCCTGCACCGTCCAGCCGTCGTCGATATCGTAGCGGTCCGGCATGTTGAACCGGCCGCTGGTGCGATTGCTGACCGAGCCACGGCCCTTGTGCGCCCGGTTGGGCAGGGCGTTTTCGTCATCGATCGGCTCAGTGCGGATCTGCGGGATTTTGCGCGCGGCCATGCCGCGACATTAGAACAAAATGGGAACAAATGTCCAGGCGGCTTTGCAGAAATTTCTTTCCTCCCTTGCAAGCGTAGCGCAGCGGGGGAGGTGGCGCGGTGCTCGTGCGGAGCACGGAGCCCGCGACGGAGGGGGCCATTCCACCGTCGGCGGCCCCCTCCGTCATCCAGCGCTTACGCGCTGTCTGCCACCTCCCCCGCTTCGCCAAGGGGCTCGCAAGGGAGGAGAGGCCACGTTTGTTATGCTGCCTTGTCGGTCCGCCGTTGCGGCGGGGTCACGCCCTCGTCAAAGACGATGCGCCCCGGCTGGGTCGCGTCCAATGAAAAGCTGGGCTTCAGCGGGCTCTTGTGGCCCTTGAAGCCGCCCAGCACCTTGACCGCGCGGGCGAAGACGACCTTCAGCGGTTCCCACACCGGCCACGACCGCGTCATCGACGGATCCAGTCCGAACCAGCGGCGCAGGCAGCCATTGGCATAGAGCACATTGGCCTTCCACACCGCCTTGGGCGTCATGAACTCGATCGACAGCGAGATATTGACCATGCCGGAATTGACGATGCGGTGCGGTGCGGTCTGCACCCAGGTCATCATCTCGCCGGGCTTGAGATCGTGGCGCAGCGCCAAGTCGTCCCATTCCGGCCGATAGGTCAGTTGCTCGTCGGATTCGCGCAAGGCCACGGCTTCGCGGTCGCGCTCGGCCAGGCACGGCGCCTGCGGCGGATAAAGATAGAGTGTTTTCACGCCGCGCACCTGCCACAGCATGACCAGCGGAATGTCGAGGTGGTAGAAGACGTGGGCGTTGGGCGACGAGATCAGCAGGCCCAGATCTTCCTTCAAGGTGCGCTGGCCGCTTTCGCGGCGGATGTCGGCGAACAGGCGTTCGCACAGGTCGTGGATCACCGGGTCGTGGTGATTGACCTTGCGCAGGTTGAGCCACAGCCGCCCGGCCTTGACGCCGTCGAGCAGGGCGCGGCCGTCGAGCTCCGTACCTTGAATTGTTTTGGGTCTGCCGAAGAACCACTGGCCCGTCGCCGCGGGGTCGTAGCCCATGGTGAAGACTTCCAGCTTATCGCGCGGATAGCGGTCGATCAGGGCGATCAGGGCCGCGTCGCCGAACAGCTCGCTCTCGTGCAGATCGTGCGTGAACAACAGGTTCTGGCGGGTGAAGTTCGACCGGTGTTCCGGGGTCCAGGTCAACATGGTCTTATCGTCCGGGTGCGTTGGGCTTCAACAGCGCGGTGCCGTAAAAGCCGATCTTGAACGGCGGAAACCACAACAGCTTGCCGAAGCCGCGCGCCGCCTTGTCGAGTTTGGGCGCGGCGTCTCCAGAGCCCAGGACCAGCAGTGCGCCGCCCCACAGGCCGAATGCCAGCATCTGCCCCACACCCTGGGCCATCCAGGCGGCGCAGGTCACCGGCTTGTGGCCAAGCGCGGCGGTATAGCTGGGGCCCTGGCCATAGGCGAAGGCGCGGCGCAGCGTATAGTCGAGCGTGGCGCGGCTGGGCGGGACGTCCTCGAACACCGGCGCCCCGGCGGCCCAGGCCATGACGGCGCCTTTGGCCAACAGGCCGTGGAACAGGCGATCGTCCTCGCCGCCCATGTCGTTCTGCACGACGGAGAAGGGTTCGATGGCCGGCAGGCGAGCGCGGCGGATCAGGCTGTTGCCGCAACCGTAATAGCAGTTGAGCTGTTCGTCCTGGCCGGCGCCGCGGCGCGAGAAAAAGGCGTTGAAATAGGCGTCGAACTTGCTGGCCGCCGGTGTCCCCAGCCGCGCCGTCACCGGGCCGAAGACGACGTCGGCGTCGAAGGCGGCCTGGGTGGCCAGCAGAGCCTTCAGCCAGTCGGCGGGCGCCTCTTCGTCGTCGTCGAGAAAGGCGATGAAGTCGGCGAAACAGGCGGCGACGGCGCTGTTGCGCGCATTGGCCACGCCCGGACTAGGTTCATGCACGAAGGTCACGGTGAGCGGCGAGTCGATGCCGAAGGCGATGACCTGCGCACGCGCCGAGGCTTCGGGCGAGTTGTCGCAGACGATGATATCGACCTTGGCGCCGGCGACCGGCGTCAAGGCCGTGACCGACGCCAGGGCGCGGCCCAGGCCTTCGGCGCGCCGGAAGGTCGGGATGATGACGCTGACGCGCACGAGATCGGCGGATTTGGGCCCCATGCCCTCTCTCATAGCCGAAGACGGGTAAAAAAAGGACGTATCAGGCATGGTCGGCGGCGCGCAGGCGTTTCGAGGCGTTGGTGAAGGCATGGGTGACGCCCCGCAACCGGCTTATCGTATCGAGTTCGAGGCAGGCGATCTGGTCCATGCGGCGATTGAGCCGGGCCAAAGCGTTGCCGGCCCGGCCCAGCACGTGTTGCGCCCGCCCGGCGGCGCGCGACACTTCGGCGTCGAACCGGGCCTGGGCGCCGTAGACGCGGCCGTGCGTCACGGGAAAATGCGTGTTGCAGAAGGCGTTCTTGTAGTGCGACTGGCCGGTCGACAGGTCGTAATAGGCGACGCCGTCGGCCTTTAGCGCCGCCTGGCAGTCCTGGAGGAAAATCTGGCCCGGCGAAAAGGCGGCATGGGCCGGATCGAAACTCGACACCCACGGATGGGCGCGGTCGCCCAGGCGGACGCCGTAATGAAACAGAAGCGGCGTATCACCGGCCATCAAAGTCACCATGTAGCCGCGCAGGCCGTCATGATCGGCCTCGAACAGACCGCCAAGGAAGGTCTGAACCCACGGCGCGGCCAGGAAGTCGTGCAGGCCGTTGCCGCGCACCTGGTCCTGTTTGAGCTGCAGCGCGCGGGCGAAATGGGCGGGATCGCGGTCGCCCGCGACGATGCGCACCTCGCCCAGCGCCTCGGCGGCGTGGCGGCGCAGGCGGTTGATATTCTTGCTGAGCTTCTTGTTGACGTTGTTGGTGGTCTCGTCGAACGTCAGGTCGATGCCGTAGGCTTCCTCGGTTTCGCCCCCGGCAATGCCGCCCTGGGCGCCGAAGACGCCATGCGGGTCGATCAGGCCGATCGCCTGAAACGCCCTCAGGCCCGCCGCCTTGAGCGCGGTCTCGCCGCACAGGCCGGCGTCGGGAAAGGTGATCAGCGCGCTGTAGTCGGCGAACGGCGCGCCGGCCGGCCGGCCGAGGCCGCCGGGGCGGCGATGGTGCGGCAGAAAGCCCACCGTCCAGCCGCCGTCGCGGAACACGGCGACGTGGGTGTCGGGCCGCGCGGCGGCGACGGCGCGCGTGAACTCGGGCGACAGCAGGGGCGAGGCGAAGGCCGGTGTCGCCTGTATCATTTCGCGCCACAAGGCTTCGTCGCGGGCACCAAGGTCCCGGGCAAGGATGAGATCGCAGGTCAGCATTGGGGCGCTTTCTGAAACAGCGGAGTGTCGCACCCGTCGCATCTGCAAGAGGTGGGCCAGACAAGCCTCTGATCGGAAAGGATTTATGAAACTGTCACAAGGATTAACGCGCGGTAAAGGGATGCGGTTTCCAAGAGGTTAATATGTCAATGACCCTGGACATTATGACAAGGGTGCTTGACTTTTGTGCGGCGCCTATGTAAAGCACCCTTGTCATAATGGAGGGGAGCGATGCAGGGCTCACTGCGAATGTATCTGGCATGGGGCGGCGCGGTGGCGCTGTGCGGCTTGCTGGGCGGATTGAACTTTCACTGGGCCCACGCCGGCGGTATTCCCGCCTATGGCTACGCGGTGGACTTCGCCCTGCTGGCGGTAACGGTTGTGCTGGTCCTCTATGTCCGGCGTGAGCGCAAGGCTCGGGCGGACGAGTTCTCCGTCGTCAAAAAACGGACGGCGGCGTCGGCCGGCATGATGTTCGGCTTCATCGCCTACGGACTCGGCCTGGTGGCGCGGGGGCTGTTCGCCGGCGGTTATCAATCGATGCTCGATCAGTTGCAGGACAAGGACGACGCCTTCGTGCTGGGCCTGTCGCTGGGTATGGCGCCGTTCGCCATCGGCATGCTGGCCGGCCTCGTCTTCGTGTGGAGGAAATACGGATGAGAGCCGACGAACCCAAGACTCGCCGCCGGCGCATGGCCGGCGCCATGGCCGCGATTTGCGGCGGAGGCGCCGCAGGAGCCGTCGGTATCGGCCATCAGGCTGCTACACACGGCCCGGAGTCCCTCATCTGGCAGGACATCGCCGTCGCCGCCGCCATTATGTTGATCTTCGCCGCCCTCGTCCTGTGCGCCGTCGCGGCGCGCCGGCGCTGTCGGGTGGGGCCGTAGCCGCCAGAATGAAGAACCGCATCAAGGTCCTGCGCGCCGAACGCGACTGGTCGCAGGCGGATCTGGCCGCGCGACTGGGCGTCTCACGCCAGACGGTCAACGCCATCGAGACCGAGAAATACGATCCGTCGCTTCCGCTGGCTTTTCGCATCGCCACCTTGTTCGGCCTGACGATCGAGGACATATTCTCGTTGTAGGGGGATCAAATGATCAAGACTCTTATGCACAAGACCGCCGGCATCGCGCTCGGCGTGGCCGCTCTCGGCGCGGCGTTCCTGACGCCCTTGCCGTGTCTGGCGCAGGCGGCCACGGCCACGCCGGCGGCCGGCCATCCATTGATGTGGGTCGTCCATGGACCGCAGGGGACGCTGTATCTGCTCGGCAGCTTTCACCTGTTACAGCCCGGCGCCAACTGGGAGGACAGCCGGATCGACAAGGCGCTGAACGCGGCCGATCATGTCTGGTTCGAACTGACCGGTTTCGACGATACGGCAGCGGCCCAGCAATTATTCTTCAAATACGGTCTCTATGCGGCCCCCGAGCTGTCGCAACATCTCGGCCCGGACGATCAGACGCATCTGTCCGAGGCCCTGGCGCGTCACGGCCTGAGTCTCGACGCCCTTCAGCGCTTCAAGCCATGGGCGGTGGCGTTGGTTCTGGCGGAAAAGGAACTGGCGGATGACGGCTTCGACGGCGGCCAGGGCGTAGACCTGACACTTTATCATAAGGCGCTGGCGGCGAAGAAGGACGTCGAAGGGTTCGAAACCATGGACTTCCAGATGAGCGTTCTCGCCCATGTCGATGCCACCGATGGGGTCAGCCTGCTCAAGGAAACCCTCGATGACGATGACGGCGGCAAGGCCAAGATGGCGCAGATGGCCCAGGCCTGGCTGCAGGGCGACGAGCCGGAGCTGATCAAGGATTCGGTCACCGACATGCGGACCGGCTATCCCGATCTCTACAAGCGCGTCATTCTCGATCGCAATATCAGTTGGGAGCCGCGCATCGAGGACATGGCTCGCGCCCGGGGCACGACTCTGGTTGTCGTCGGCGCCGGGCACCTGATCGGCCCGGACGGCGTCGTGGCGCACCTCAAGGCCGACGGCTTCACGGTCGAACGCGTGCAGTAGATTTTATTGACAGGCCGGGGCTTTTCCCCCATACGGCGCGCGTAATTTGGATAAAATCCTCTCCGGCACGGGCCGGAGGGGATTTTCTCTTTTGGAGGAGGCTATGGAGAGCGACGGTCATTTGGCGCAAGATCACCTGTTTGGCGTTTACAACCGGGCCCCGGTTGAGGTCGAACGCGGCGAGGGCGTGCGACTGTTCGACCGATCCGGCCGCGTCTATCTCGACTTCGTCCAGGGCATCGCCACCAACGGCCTGGGCCACGCCGCCCCGGTGCTGGTCGAGGCCCTGACGAAACAGGCGCAAAAGCTGTGGCACGTCTCCAACATCTACCGCATTCCGGATCAGGAAATCCTGGCCGAAAAGCTGTGTGAATCGTCCTTTGCGGATCAGGTGTTCTTCACCAATTCCGGCACCGAGGCCGTCGAGTGCGCGCTGAAGCTGGCGCGCAAATACCACGCCGCGCGCGGCGACGATCAGCGCATCGACATCATCAGTTTCGCCGGCGCCTTCCACGGCCGCTCCTATGCCGCGGTGACCGCCGGCGGTTATGAGCCCTATCTCGCCGGCTTCGGGCCGCGCCTGCCGGGTTTCGTCAATGTCTCGCTCGACGACGCAGACGCTATTCAAGCCGCCGCCGAGGCGCCTTCCGCCGCCGCCATCCTGGTCGAGCCGGTGCAGGGCGAGGGCGGGGCGCGCGCCCTGAACGACGGCGAACTGCAGCGTCTGCGCGACCTTTGCGACGTCAACGGCCTGTTGCTCATTTTCGACGAGATCCAGTGCGGCATGGGCCGCACGGGCAAGCTGTGGGCCTATGAGTATTCCGGCGTGACGCCCGACGTCATGTGCATCGCCAAGGCGCTGGGTGGCGGCTTTCCGATCGGCGCCTGCCTGGCCACGCGTGAAGCGGCCGCCGGCATGATCGTCGGCTCGCACGGCTCGACCTTCGGCGGTAATCCGCTGGCCATGGCCGTGGGTCTCGCGGCGTTCGGCGCGATCAATACGCCGGAACTGCTCGACAATGTGCACACGGTTTCCGGCTATCTGCGCCAGCAGTTGGAAGGCCTGAAGCAAACCTGGCCCGACATGATCGACGAGGTGCGCGGCCGCGGCCTGCTGGTCGGCATCAAGCTGAAGGTCAACAACCGCGACATGATGGCGGCGGCGCGCGACCAGGGCCTGCTGATCGCCGGCGGCTCGGACAACTGCGTGCGCATGCTGCCGCCGCTGAACCTCACCGAGGCCGAGGCGCGCGAGGCGCTGGGCCTGCTGGAACAGGCCTTCGCCGCGACGCGGGAAGCCATGCAGAAAAAGGAAAGCGCGTAAGATGACTCGCCATTTCCTCGATATTTGCGACCTGACGGCGGCCGAGCTGCGGGCCATCGTCGACGACGCCCACGCCCGCAAAAAGGCACGCGCCGGCTGGCCGAAGGGCCGCGCCGATGCCGATGCGCCGGCGGCCGGCCGGACCCTGGCCATGATCTTCGAAAAGAACTCGACGCGCACGCGCTTCTCGTTCGACGCGGCGATGCGCCAACTGGGCGGTTCGGTGATCATCTCGACCGCGACGGACATGCAGATCGGCCGCGGCGAATCGATCGAGGACACGGCCAAGGTGCTGTCGCGCATGGTCGACGCCATCATGATCCGCGCCAATCGCCACGACGACGTGCTGCGCCTGGCGGCGGCCGCGACGGTGCCGGTGATCAACGGGCTGACCAATTTCAGCCACCCGTGCCAGATCCTGGCCGATATCCAGACGATCGAGGCGCATCGGGGCGTCATTACCGGCAAGACCCTGGCCTGGATCGGCGACGGCAACAATGTGTGCAACAGCTTCATCCACGCGGCGGCGCGGTTCGGCTTCGCGCTGAACATCGCCTGCCCCGCGGCCTACAAGCCGTCGATGGAGGCCATGGTCTTCGCCTCGGAAGCGCGTGCCCGCGTCAGCGTCAGCCAGGATCCGTTCGAAGCCGTCAGGGGCGCCGACGTCGTGCTCACCGACACCTGGGTGTCGATGGGCGATCTCGATCACGACGAACGCCTGGACGCGCTGTCGCCCTATCAGGTCAATGCCGAGCTGATGGCCCTGGCCAACTCGGACGCGCTGTTTCTGCACTGCCTGCCGGCGCACCGCGGCGAGGAGGTAACCGACGAGGTCATCGACGGCCCGCAGTCGGTGGTCTGGGACGAGGCCGAGAACCGCATCCATGCGCAAAAGGCAGTCCTCGCCTGGTGCTTCGCCGGCGTGTAAAGCGCGCCATCCTTGACTGGCTGCGCGCCGCGTAGCGGCCTATCCTTTTAAGGAAGGCGGGCCACAGATGGCACAGATAAGGCACAGATTTCAGGGCAGTCTCGGACCTCGGGGCTGTCCTGCTTTTATGAAGCGCTCCGCGCGTTCAGACGGCCAAGGCATCTGTGCCTTATCTGTGACATCTGTTCTGTGACATCTGTGGCCCCCTTTTTCCTTTGGCTGGCCGCGCGAAACTTAAAACCGCAGCGGCTGGTCATGCTTCAGGCCCGCCAAGGTCAGCAGATGCGTGATCAGCAGCAGGGTCGCCACGACGGCCAGCAGCATCAGAAAGCGCCACGGCACCATGCGCGGCCCGCGCTTGGGATCGGGCATCTTGGCGCCCATATAGCCGCTGCCCGCCGCAAATAGGGCGCAGACAGCCGCCAGAATCGCTGTAAGAGGAAGGTCCATCTCCATCGCGCCTATATCAGGTGCGCGCGCGGCTTTGGCAACGGTAAATCCCGTGCAAAGGCGACGGTTTAGGCCGTGTCGCCCATTCCGCGAACGGAGCATCCAATATTTCCACAGAAGAATGTGTCACCCCAAGATATAGCGGGTGGCAATGGGTTTACACCCAACATAATGCGGTTTACGCTTTTTTAACGATGTGGAGAACTCTTGCGGCCGACTCGCCAGGCGGCCGGTCGCGGTTGTCGCTCGCAACGGATCAGTCTAAGTGCGTTCTCTTTGGGGACTCCTTCCCTTTCCCGCTGAGAACGGCGGCGACTGGAAAATCAGCCGGTGGCAGCCAAAACGGCTGCCTGGATACACCGCCAAAAGCCTGAGATCTCGGGCAGGGGAATCGGATGAGTGCAAACGCACCGTGGAGCGTAAAGGGCATCGACGCCAAGGCGCGCGAAGTGGCCAAGGATTTGGCGCGCCGGTCGGGCTTGACGCTGGGCGAATGGCTCAACCAGATGATTCTCAATGGCGAGGATGTCGGCGCCCTGATTTCGCGTGAACGCGCCCGTGAAGAACAGGCGGCCGGTCAATACGAATCGCGTCAATACGACCGCGCGCCCGAGCCGCGTGCAGAATCGCGTATCCCGGAAACGCGTCACGCCGAGCCGCGGCAATTTGAGTCTCGCGCGGCGGAGCCGCGCCGGGCCGCGCCGGCTTATGACGACGAGCCCTACGACCTTGTTCGCCCGGCGCCCCGCATCCATCGGGAAGAACCGCCGCGCCGCGCCGCGCCGTTTTCAACCGGAGCCGCCGCGTCGCGCGACCTGCGCCGTTCGATTTTCGAAGGGCGTCCCAGAGACGCTTCAAGAGAGGCCCCACGCGAAACCTCACGTGAGGCCTTGCGCTACGACGACGGCTATGAGCCCGAAACGAACGAACTGACCCGCGTCGCCCGCGCCCTGGAAAATCTCGGTTCGCGCATCGAACAATCCGAAACCCGCTCGGCCGGCGCCGTGCGCGGTGTGTCGCACGCCGTCGAGTCGCTGCTGACCCGTCTGGAACGGTCCGAGGCCAGCCAGGCGGAAACGCTCGGACGTCTCGACGAGCAGACCGAGGCCTTCGAGCGCCTGAGCCGCCATAGCGAAACCCAGGGCACGCTCACCGATCGCCTCGAACAGGCCGAGCGTCTGATCGATGCCCAGGCCGAACGGCTGGAGGGCCTGTCCGGTCATGTGCGCGAGGAGCGCGAACGGCTGGAGCGCGTCGAGCGTCACGCCAATTCGCCCCAGGCCCAGGAAACCGTCCGCGCCGTCGAAGGCGCGCTCGGCAAGCTGGCCAATCAACTTTATGAGGGCGACGCCCGCACGCGCGATTCGATCAAGGACGTGCGCGAGGACATGCTGGGCCTGTCGCATCGCCTGGCCCAGATGGAAGCGCGCGATCCCGAGCGCACCGCCCAGGGCGTGATCGACAAGGTCGTCAGTCAACTGGCGCAGCGCCTGGAAGTCGCCGAGGCCCAGACCACGGGCGCCCTGCGCACCCTGGAGCAGGCGTTCACCGCGCTCGACGGCCGCATCAACCGCATGGAAGAGCGCGGCGATGTCACCGACCCGCATCAGGTCGCGTCGCTGAAGTCGCTGGCCGCCGAGCTGCAGCGCAAGCTCGAAGATTCGCGCGCCGAGATTCTCAATACGCTGCACCAGCAGACCGAGGTCTCGCTCGACCGCACCGTGGCGTCGCTCAATACGCGCATCGAACAGTCGGAAAAGCGCCATGCCCTGGCCATAGAACGCATGGGGCTCGACGTCGTGCGCGTCGCTGACACCTTGAGCCGCCGTGTGAGCGAGGTCGAGGACATCAATTCCGACGGCCTGACCCGCATGGGCCAGGAGATCGCCCGTATCAATGGCGGCATCGAGGCGCGCTTCGGCCGCGCCGAGAGCAGCCATGCCCAGGCGCTGGAGCGCCTTGGCAACGAGATCGCCCGCATTTCCGAGCGCCTGTCGGCCAAGGTCACCGAATCGGAACGCCGTACGACCACCGTGCTCGGCGGCGTCGGCGAGCAGATCGAGCAGACCCAGCGCCACGGCCGCGCCGAACTGGAAACGCGTATTCGCCTGAGCGAGGAACGCACGCAGAAGCTGCTGGAAGAGACTCGGGCGCGCATCGATTCGCGCCTGGCCCACGTCCAGACGCAACTTCTGTCCGAGGTGGCGCCGCGCGCCGCGCGTCCGCAGGCCGAGACCACCGGCTTGGCCAATCCGTTCATGGCGGCGGCGAGCCACGCGGCGGTGGAGCCCGAAGCCGAAGAGGATATAGAGACGGTCGATTTTTCGCGCCTCGGCGGCGGATTCGACAGCCCCGAACCCATTGAGGCCGCCGAGGAGGAAGAAACCTTCGACCTGACCGGTCACCTGCTGCGGCCGGCCTTTGCCAATACCGAATTCAAGCCGGCCTTCGACCCCTTCGACGAGGACGGTCTGGACGCCGAGCCGGAGCCCGCCGCTCACGCCCGCCGCGCGCCGGCCGATTTGGACGATGGCGATCCGTTCGCCGAGGTCGAGACCATCCGCAAGACGCCGGCGCAGGTCCGGCAAGATATGGCCGGCCGCGAGGATGACGGCGACGACTTCGGTGCGCCGCCGTCGCGCGACCTGCGCTTCGAGGAGGAAGAGCCCGGCGTATCGGTCTCGACCCGCGACGCCCTGGCCGCCGCCCGCGCCGCCGTGCGCGCCAGCATGACCGGTGGCGAAGAGGACGGGCGCCGGGGCAAGGCCCTGGGTGGCTTGAAGTCGGCGCCCAGCCGCGCCCGCGGCGCGCAACCGTCGCGAGGCCGTGAAGCCGATGCCGGCAATACGGCCGGTCAGGCGCTGAAGGCTTCGGTCGTCGCGGTCGGCGGCGTCGCCGTGCTGGCCGGTTTCGGCTGGCTGTTGAACGACGCGCTGCATGGCGCTCCGTCCAAGCCTCCGGTTATCGAAAATACCCCGGTCGCCGCCGCGGTGCTGACGCCCGAAGCCGTCAATCAGGGCGGGCTCAACGCCGAATATCTCGAATCGCTGAAGCTGTTGGAAGCCAAGTCGCCCGGCGCCGTCGACCGGCTGAAAATGGTCGCCCAGCAAGGCTACGCCCCGGCGCAGGAAAAGCTCGGCGAGCTGTACGACGATCCGAAGGGGCTTGTGCCGGCGGACAAGAACGCGGCCTTCGACTGGACGCGGAAGGCCGCTGAAGGCGGCTTGGCCGGCGCCATGAACCGTCTGGCCATGATGTATTACGAAGGTAGCGGCGTTGCCCGTGACCCGTCGTTGACCGCCGTATGGCTGCGCCGCGCCGCCAAGCGCGGCGAAATCAACAGCGCCTTCAATCTCGGCGCCCTGTACATGAAGGGCGAGGGCGTGCCGGCCAATCCGACCGAGGCCTATGAGTGGATGATGATCGCCGCCAAGCTCGGCGACACGGGACAGGCCGCCCAAACGGCGGCGACGCTGAAGTCGCAATTGACCGACGCCCAGATCGCCAAGGTCCACGACGAGGTCGAAAGCTTCCAGCCGCTGACCGACGGTTCCGACGCGTCGTCGGATTCGACGTCCGCTTCGGCCTCGAAGTCGAACGGTTAATCCCCCTTCGCCAAGGCTTCGGAGGACAAGGCTATAAGCCGCGGACGTGCGTCAAAAGAGGGCTGACATCGCGTCCAAACCGACCTATGGTCGCCGCGTGACCCATCCGGAAACCGTCTCGCTCGATCCCGCCGCGTCGCCGTGGTGGCGCAAGCACGCCCCGGCCATGGCGCTTGGCTTTTCCATGGTGCGTTCGGCCTTGTCGGAGTCCGGCGTCGACCGGGTCGTCGCCGTCAGCGAGTTGCGCGAGGCCTGGGGCCGAGAGCCGCTGATCGTCGCCAATGCCGCCTTGATCCGCAACCGTCTGTTCGCCGGCCGCCAGCATCGCGAGGCGGTGCATTTCGACGTGCTGGAGCTGTTCGCCTTCATCCGCCCGGCGCAGTTCTGCGCCCCGTCCGCCGCCGGCCTTGCCCTGGCCTGCGGCTACGACGAACCGCAGACGCCGCAGGACCAGGCGCGGGTGCTGATCAATGTCGTCTCCGACCTTTGCGACGCCCTTCGCGGCGCCGATATCGGTTTCCGCCTTGCCGCCCAATCGGGGGTCAAGGCCATGGCGCGCCATGGCTGGGCGTGGGCCGATCTCGTCCAGGCCGTGCTCGACCAGACCGAGATGCCCACCGACTATGTCGCCCCACCGGCGCTCGAGGTCTGGGCGCTGCTCGAGGAGTGGGAGGATCAGCCGCCCGAGGGCCAGGCGCGCGCCGTATCGCTCAGTGACGAGGAGGTGACGCAAAACCTCGCCCGTGCCCTGACGCGCGCCGGCCTGCGCGAGCGCCGCCCGGAACAGACGGCGTTCGCGCTCAAGGCGCGCGAAATCTTCGCGCCGAAATGGATGAAGGACCAGCCGCACATGTGGCTGGTCGAGGCCGGCACCGGCGTCGGCAAGACGCTCGGCTATCTCGCCCCGGCCCAGGCCTGGGCGGCGAAAGCCCAGGGCCAGGTATGGATATCGACCTATACCAAGGCCCTGCAAAAGCAGATCTACAACGACACCCGCGCGCTGTTCGACCGGGCCGCCGAGCGCGCCGAAAAGGTCGTGGTGCGCAAGGGCCGCGAGAACTATCTGTGCCTCCTGAATTTCCAGGAACGCCTGGGCGGTGCCCAGAGCGGGCCCGAGGCGATCATGGCCATCCTGATCGCACGCTGGGTGCTGTACACCAAGGACGGCGACATCTTGAGCGGCGATTTCCCGACCTGGCTGCCGTCGTTGTTGCCGCCGACGGCGCCGGCGGCGGTATTCCAGACCCTGAGCCCCGGCGCCCTGGTCGACCGGCGCGGCGAATGCACCTACGCCGCGTGCCCGCACTTTCGCGTCTGCTTCATCGAAAAATCCGTGCGCAAGGCCAAGTCGGCGTCGCTGGTCATCGCCAACCACGCCCTGGTCATGGCCCAGGCGGCCTACGACCTGCGCGATCGCGTACGCGTTCAGCATGGCGCCGAGTTGAACGGCGAGGACATGCAGGAGGACGAGGCGACGACGCCCGCCCTGTCGCGCCTGGTGTTCGATGAAGGCCACCACGTCTTCGAAGCCGCCGACAGCGCCTTCGCCACGCGGCTGTCGGGGCTGGAGGCCTTCGAACTGCGCCGCTGGATCAGAGGCAATGAGGGCCGTTCCCGCCGTGGCCGCGGCATCGAAAAGCGCCTGGGCGACCTGGTCACCGGCAACGAACCGGCCAAAAAGGCGATGGACGAATTGATCCGTGCCGCCCAGGTCCTGCCGGCCGACGGCTTTTCCCAGCGCATTGCCGTGCGCACCCAGACCGGCGGCGGCCTGGATCCGGTGGGGCCGATCGAGACGCTGCTGGTGGCGGCGCTGGGCCAGATCGAGATTCGCCAGTCGGATAGCCATGCCCGCACGCGCCCGGTCGAGGATCAGGGGGGCGAATGCGAGGCGCATCCTTGCCTCGACGAGGTGGCCGAGGCCGCCAAGATCGCCGCCCGGGCGCTCGGCACCGTCGAGGCGCCGATGCTGGCCTTGGTCCGCGCGATAGAAGACGTGCTGAACGATACCTCGGCCGACATCGAATCCTACGACCGTAACCGGCTGGAGGGCGCCTTGCGCGGGCTGGAGCGGCGGGCGCGCATGTTGCTGCCGGCGTGGCGGTCGCTGTTGCAGCACCTCGCCGAGGCCGGCGAGGACATCGCCGGCGAGGACAACAAGGTGCAAACGGTCGACTGGTTCTCCACCGAGCTGCATCGCGGCCGCGTCGTCGATGTTACCCTGAACCGTCACTATGTCGACCCGTCCCTGCCGCTCGCCGAATTCGTGCTGAAGCCGGCGCACGGCGTGCTGATCGCCTCGGCGACGCTCAGCGACGGCGCGCGCGACGCGGCGCCGCCGGCGGCCGGGGAAGAGGCCGAGGATCGCGACATCTTCGCCTTGGCGCGCCAGCGGACGGGCGCCAATCACCTGGTCATGGGCGCCAAGGCCGAGCGCATTCTGTCGCCTTTCGACTATGCGGCCCAGGCGCGGCTGTTCGTCGTCACCGATGTCGGCCGCGACGAGCCGCGCGCCGTGGCGGCGGCGATGCAGGCCCTGTTCACGGCGGCCCAGGGCGGGGGGCTGGGCCTGTTCACCGCCATCCGCCGTCTGCGCGCGGTCTATGACCTGATCGCCCGGCCGCTGGCCGAATCCGGTCTGCCGCTCTACGCCCAGCACGTCGATCCGCTCGATGTGTCCGATCTGATCAGCGTTTTCCGCGCCGAGCACCATTCCTGCCTGTTGGGCACGGACGCGGTCAGGGACGGCATCGATGTGCCGGGCCAGGCGCTGCGCCTGATCGCGTTTGACCGCGTGCCGTGGCCACGCCCGGACACCTTGCATCGCGCGCGGCGGGCGCATTTCGGGCAAAAGCTCTACGACGACGCCTTGGCGCGCGGCCGCCTGGCCCAGGCGTTCGGGCGGCTGATCCGGCGCAAGGACGACCGTGGCGTGTTCGTCATGCTCGACTCGGCGGCGCCGACGCGTTTGTTTTCCAGCCTGCCGGAAGGTGTCCTGCTGCAGCGCTGCACCCTGGCCGAGGCGATCGTGTCGATCGAGCGGTTCCTGTACCCGGTGGAACTGCAAGAGCCAAAATAGGGCGCGACGCATCTAAATTGCCCTCTCCCCGTTGAATGGGGAGAGGACGAGAGCCGAGCGGAGCGAGGGCGATCGGGTGAGGGGCCTTCGGTCGCCGCATTTGCCCCTCACCCGACCATCTGCGCCCTGCGGGCTTGCTGGTCTTCCTCTCCCCGTTGAACGGGGAGAGGGCAATAGTGGGAGCATACTCGCCAGGGCATCTTGCTTTCTTATGCCGCCGACACGTGATATGCCGCCGTTAACCTTTTCCGGAGGCTGAAGTGAGCTCTGAAGACGCCCCCCTGACCCTGCCGCCCAAGGTCAAGAAGACCCACCGCATCGGCATTGTCGCGCCCACGCTGTTGGTGATGGCTGCCTTCGGCCTGTGGAGCGCCTATTGGGTCTATACCGCCAACCAGGTGCAGGCGCGTGTGCTCAACGAACAGAAGACGCTGATCAAGGCGGGTTATCAGGCGTCGATCGATCCGTTCACGATCACCGGCTACCCCTACCGCATGTATGTCGACCTGAAGAACGTCACCATCGTCTCGCCGTCGGGCAAGGGGTTCTCAGCGCCCGAGATCGTCGCCCAGGCCAATGCCTATGCCCTGACCAAGTGGGTGATGGTCGCGCCGCAGGGATTGACCCTGTTCCGCGGCCACCCCGGCGGCGTCGAACTGGGCAAGATCGCGGTCACGGGTACGGCGCTGCGCGCCAGTGTGTCGCATCTCGACCAGCCGATCCAGAACATCGCCTTTGAGGGCACGGATCTGGTGCTGACGCCGTCCGACCCCGGCCATCCCTTCGTCTTCAATCGCGCCGACGTCTTCGAGGCCTACACGCGGCCCAACGCCACCCAGCCCGACGCCACCGACTGGCTGTTGCGTGTCGACGGCGCCCATGGCGATCCCGGCAGCATGGCGGGTGATTTCAGCCCGGGCCAGCCGGTCAGCCTGCACACCGAAGGTACATTGACCCATTCGTCGGCCCTCAAGGGCGACATATCGACAGGCCTCGCCGCCTGGACCGGCGCCGGCGGCCAGATCAGCGGGCTGCACATGCTGTTGAAGGCGGGAGACCTGTCATTGACGGCGACCAGTCCGGCCTTGTCGGCCGACACCGAGGCGCGCCTGGCGGGCCATCTCGATCTCGAACTGTCAGGCACTTACAAGCCGGTCGATGCGCTTGCGGCGACCCGGCTGATCTCGCCGGAAAACCTGGCCCTGGCCAAACCGCTGCTCGATATGACCCTGTCGACGGGCGGCTCGCAGAAGTTCGGCATCGATTTCAAGAACGGCGGGTCGTATATCGGCTTCCTGAAAGTTTCAAACGCGCCTGTATTGCCGTAAAACCCGTTTATACTGAAACTATATAGGCCTGAGTGATTCTAGACTTGCGGCCAAAGGATCAGGCGCCTAGGCTGGCTTTTTCGACCCGAAGCCGAGTTATCTCTTGAGTACCTCCCCGACGACCCGAACCCTGGCGCAACTGCGCGTCGAGATCGACGCGCTCGACAGTGAACTCCTGCGCCTGATCGACGCGCGCGCCGCGCTTGGCCGGGATATCGGCGAGGCCAAGGCGCGGGAGGGCGACACGGGTGGATCCTTGTTGCGTCCTGATCGCGAAGCCATGCTGCTGCGCAAGCTGGTCGCCGCGCCGCGCCAGGCGGCGTCGAAGGACGTGATCGTCCGCATCTGGCGCGAGCTGATCTCGGAAAACCTGCGCATCCAGGGCGCCGCGCGCGGTGGGTTGCATCTCAATCTCAGCGCCACCGAACACTCGCAGGAAGTCCTGGTGTGGGCGCGTGAGCGCTTCGGTTTCGCCCCGTCCTACAGCTATGTCGCCGACGCGGCCTCAGCCATCGCCGCGGCGCGCGATCCGCGCCATATCGCCGTGCTCGGGCTCGACCCGCGCGGCGGCGCGTGGTGGGCGCGGCTGCTGGCCGAGCGCAGCGTGCGCGTCATCGCCGCCTTGCCGGAGCTGGGCCAGGCGCGGCCGCACGCCCTGGCCTGCGCGGCTATCGCCCCCGAACCGACCGGCGACGACGTGACGTTTTGGGTGTCGGACGCCCAGGCCAGCGAAAACAAGCTGATCGAGACGCTGAGCCATCGCGGCCTGGCGGCGGAATGGCTGTGTTCGGCCCAAGGGGTGAAGCTGTTCTCGATCATCGGCTATGTTCAGGAGACCGACGAGCGCTTGGGCGGATCGCTCGGGTCGCTGTCCGGCGTGATCGGCGCCGCCCCGCGGATTTAGGCGCGGGCTTCTCACGTCAAGCTTTCTTCTATTTCATTTGTCGCCTGCCGCTTAACCCGCTAAAGCTCCGGCGAAAAAGCCGTGAGTGTCCGCCATGCCCGATAGCCCGAAACCTCAACCAAAATCCGGTATCCTCGACATCGCCCCCTATATCGGCGGCAAGTCGAAGATCGACGGCGTGGCCGAGCCGATCAAGCTGTCGTCGAACGAGAATGCGCTCGGCTGTTCGGTGCGCGCCACCGAAGCCTTTGTCGAGGCGCAAAAAAAGCTGTTCCGCTATCCCGACGGCCATGCCGGCCCATTGCGCGAAGCGGTCGCCGCCTATCATGGCCTGGAGCCCGAGCGGCTGGTTTTCGGCAATGGATCGGACGAGGTGTTCGCCCTGCTGAACCAGGTCTATCTCGAGGCCGGCGACAATATCGTCACCGGCGAGCACGGTTTTCTGGCCTACCGCATCAGTGCGCTCGCCTGCCAGGCCGAGGTCAAGCTGGCCGAAGAGGTCGATTTCCGCGTCGATATCGATCGTCTGTATGACCTGGTCGATGCGCGCACCAAGATCATCTACATTTCCAATCCGGCCAATCCGACGGGGACGTGGAACACGCCGGAGGAAATCAGCGACCTGCGCGCCCGGCTCGATCCATCCATCCTGCTGGTCATCGACGAAGCCTATGCCGAATTCGTCGACGAGCCGACCTGGGCGACGGCCTTCCCGCTGGCGCGATCGTCCGACAATATCATCGTCACGCGCACCTTTTCGAAGATCCACGGCCTGGCCGGGCTGCGCGTCGGTTTCGGCTATTGCCCGTTGCCGGTGATCGCGGCGCTGGACCGCATCCGCCTGCCGTTCAATGTCAACCTGCCGGCGCAATATGCCGCGGTCGCCGCGCTGTCCGATCAGGCCCACATCGAGGCGTCGCGCACCCAGATTCTGAGCTGGCATCCGCGACTGGTGCAGGAGATCCGCGCGCTCGGCTTCACGGTGAACAAGTCGATCGGCAATTTCGTGCTGATCCATTTCAGGGATGGCGACGAGGCGGCGCGGGCCAACCAATTCCTGATGGCGCAGGGAATCATCATCCGTCATGTCGCCAATTACGGCCTGCCGCAGTGTCTGCGCGTCACCATCGGCCGCGACGAGGAAAACCGGGCGTTCCTGGAAGCCCTGGGCAAGTTCGCCACGCAGAGGTAACCTATTTCTCCTCCCCATTTTAACAAAATGGGGAGGAGAAATTGACCGCGACGATTGCGCACATCCAATCCCCATCGCATTTGCAGCGCGAAGACGTTATGCTTACATAGCCTTCCTTGCCACTCGTGAACCTATGCCCGATCAAAGCTCATCCCCTGTCTCCGCCCGTGTCGCGTTCGGCGAGGGGTTTTTGCGCGACTGCTGGTGGTTCGCGGCCCTGTCGGGCGATCTGAAACCCGGTGCCCTGCAGCGCTATGTCATCCTGGGCGAGCCGGTGCTGCTGGGCCGCGACCTCGACGGCAAGGTCTATGGCCTGCGCGACATCTGCCCGCACCGCGCGGCGCCTCTGTCGGCCGGCGAAATGCTGCGCCAGGGCGCGGCGTGCGTGGTGCAGTGCTGCTATCACGGCTGGACGTTTGATACCTCGGGCGCCTGCACCGACGTGCCCTCGCTGACCGGCGACCAGGCCCTGGATGTTTCCAGGTTCCGCGTGCGCAGCTATGCCGTGCGCGAGCAACAGGGCATCGTCTGGATCTATATCACCGCCGATGTCCGCCGCCCCGCCGAACCGGATCACGAACCGCCGATGCTGCCCGGCGTGGTCGGCGGAAAGCCGGTCATCGTCGAGACCATGGATTTCGACTCGCATATCGATCACGCGGTGGTCGGCCTGATGGACCCGGCGCACGGGCCCTATGTGCATCAGCAATGGTGGTGGCGCTCGGCCAAGAAGCAGCTCGAAAAGACGAAGGCGTTCGAACCGCGCGAGATGGGCTTCGCCATGGTCCGTCACGCGCCGTCGTCCAATTCGCGCGCCTACCGGATTCTCGGGGGCGCGCCGGCGACCGAGATTACCTTCCGACTGCCGGGGCTGCGCTACGAGCACATCACCATCGGCGAGCGCCAGGTGTTGAGCCTGACCTGCCTGACGCCGGTCGATGACAAAAAGACGCGCATCACCCAGGTGTTCTGGTCGGATCACGGCCTGTTCCGGTTGATCGCGCCGATCTTCCGCCAGGGCGCCAGGGCCTTCCTCAAGCAGGATGGCGACATGGTCAATCTGCAGAACGAGGGGCTGAAATACGATCCGTCGCTGCTGTGGATCGACGATGCCGATACCCAGGCCAAATGGTATCAGCAGTTGAAAAAGGAATGGCTGGCCGCGCGCGCCGAGCAGCGGCCCTTCGCCAATCCGGTCAAGCCAGCGACGCTAAAATGGAAAAGCTAAGCCGACGCTCCGGACGATTGACATCCTGGCGCCGGCTTCGGTGCTACAGTTCCGGGTTCTAGAGCGTATTCCGATCTGATTGCATCAGATCGGCGCTCTAGTTCTTTGCTTTTACGCGCTTTTTAATCCGAAAGGTGCGTCACACTTTTCGGAAAGCGCTATAGGGCCCGCGGCCCTAGCTGGCCTTCAGGCCGGCGACGACGAGGTGGATCTGGGTCGACAGCTGTGCCGACATGGCGCCCATGTCCAGCATTTCCGGGCGTTCGATACCGGCGAAGGCGCGGCGCAGATTGGCGAAGCACAGGTCTTCCAGCATTTCGGCGGCGCAGTCGATGCGTGCGTGCGGCGGCAGCTCCTGGCGGCTCAGCGCGTCCTTCAGCGTGTCGAACAGGGCGACCCGCACCAGGTCCGACAGGCGCGACATTTCGCTGAGGCCGGCGTCGTTCTGGCTCCAGCGCATGACGAAGGCCGACAGGATCAGCCGCGCATTGGCGCGCGCCGCGTCGAAGCCGCGCAGCAATTGCTTGTGCAGCCGCTCGACGAGATCGACGGACGGATCGTGGGCGTCGATCATGGTCTGGATGACGCGGGCGTTTTCCTCTTCGATGACGGTGAGGAAGATCTCGGTCTTGTCATTGAAATTGGCGAACAGCGCCCCGGTCGACAAACCGGCGGCGCGGGCGATGTCTCGCAGCGTCGCCGCCTCGTAACCGCGCTCGCGAAAGAGCGCCATGGCGGAGTCGAGGATCTTTTGACGGTTCCGTTCCTTGGATTGGGCGCGGCTTCCGACGGGCAATGGGCGTTCCTCGCGGATAATAAGAGCTTGTAGCTCACTCGGCTTGTACATTTACGCTAACACACACTTAGATATGAAAGTTTCCCTTTGGGAAACTTATGTTCCGGGGTTCCTACTTAGTACGCGATTTGCGGCATTTCAATGTGCACGAACGTTAAATCTGCGTTGCTATGGTAAACGGGCTTCGCATTTTCGCTTCCGGGCAAAACACTGTTCTCGCTCTATTGGTGTCTTCCGCTTGCCTTGAAGGGGAAAAAATCGCCGCGGTCGGGGCTCGACTTTTCGCCGCAAAAGGCCGAAAAAGAAATACATGAGCCATACGTTGTTTTACTTCACCCTCCTCGCCATGCTGGCGACGCTCGTGGTGCTCGGCATCGGCATTTTCTCGCTGGTGCGCGGCGGCCATTTCCGCGAGCGCTGGTCCAACAAATTGATGCGCCTGCGGATTTTGTTCCAGGCGATCGCCATCTTGCTGCTGATGCTGATGGTGTGGGCGGTTCAGCACGGACATTGACCGGGACGGTCGGCGAACCTTCATGGTCAAGCTCAACAAAATATATACCCGCACGGGCGACGACGGTTCAACGGGACTGGCCGATGGTTCCCGTCGCCAAAAGAGCGACGTGCGGCTGATTGCCATCGGCAGCGTCGATGAAGCCAATGCCGTTTTGGGGTTGGTGCGGCTTTTCAGCGCGGACGAGGCCGGGCTCGACGGCCTTTTGCAACAGGTACAGAACGACCTGTTCGATCTGGGCGCCGATCTGGCGACGCCGTCGGACGACATCGCGTGGACGCCGATCCGCATCCGCGCCGCCCAGGTCACGGCGCTGGAGGTCGCGCTCGACCGCTACAACGATCCTATGCCGCCGCTGACATCCTTCATCCTGCCGGCCGGCTCCGCGGTCTCCGCGCATCTGCATCTGGCGCGGACGGTCGTGCGCCGGGCCGAGCGCGACGCGGTGACGCTCCACGCCGCCGAACCGGTCAACGGCGAGGCGTTGAAATATCTCAACCGGCTGTCGGATCTGCTGTTCGTGCTGGCGCGCCACGCCAATGCCCAGGGGGCGGGCGACGTCCTATGGGTGCCCGGGGGCGGCGGAAGCTGAGGCGGCGGGCGCGGGGCTGGCCGATGCCTGGGCGGCGGTGGCGCCATTGGCCGGCTTATGGTGCCTGCCGGTGATGTCGACGATCGGCACCGGACGGGCGCATGCGCGGTAACGGAACGACCACCAATCGCCGGCGGCTTCACACTTCTTCTGCGGAACGGCGTACAGGAACTGATAGGCGGCGAGCGCGGTCACGATCAGCAGCACCGTGCCGAGGAACGCATATTTGAATTTGTTGAAATTGCTGGGCATGCGAACGGGACTTCCTTTTGCGCGTTATGCGTCGAACTTGACTTGGCGGCAACGGAAAATCTGAGTAAACCGCCCCTTCAAGATTGACTTTGACCGTGCCGCGCGGCATCTATCGACGCAATAAGTTTCCGCGAACGGAAACTTTTGCCAACCGCGGCCACGGCCGCAACAGGGTGAAGGCCTATGAAAATCCTGGTTCCCGTCAAGCGCGTACTCGACGCCAATGTCAAGGCGCGCGTCAAATCCGACCAGTCGGGGGTCGATCTCGCCAATGTGAAGATGGCGATGAATCCGTTCGACGAGATCGCCGTCGAGGAAGCGACGCGTCTCAAGGAAAAAGGCGTGGCGACCGAGATCGTCGCCGTGTCGATCGGGCCGGCGCAGGCCAAGGACACCATCGTCCAGGCCCTGACCATCGGCGCCGACCGCGGTATCCTCATTCAGTCCGACGCCGACCTCGAGCCGCTGGCGGTCGCCAAGCTGCTCAAGGCCGTGGTCGAGGCGGAAAAGCCCGATCTGGTCATCATGGGCAAGCAGGCGATCGACGGCGACAACAACGC
>OUWB010000088.1_pt1 | contig 36281 bp, 33 predicted proteins | sample 1779821 | NCBI WGS metagenome assembly OUWB01 (sample SAMEA3914806, study PRJEB12502) | metagenome | biome: forest; material: soil | place: Canada | collected 2011-08-03 | depth 0.1 m
GGCGCGGCGCCGTCGCCACCATGGACCAAGCGATAGCCCGATTGCGGCCGCACCGCCTGGCCGAGGCGAAACGGCGTCAACGGCGGCGGGACCGGCTTTTCGGCGGTCATCGGCGGCATGTCGGCAATCTTGATGGTTTCCATCGCCGGCGCCTTGGCGGTCACGGGGCTTTGGCGCTGGCGCGGCTTCACCGTCGCGGTGACCAGCGCCCACAGCCGTAAATCCTCATCCTTGAAACCGAACCGAGCCATGGCGGGAAATTGGCTTGTGCGCTGCGGAAAGGCAAGACCAATCGATCTGGAAGTCGGGCATGCAGAAAGGAATTAGCCACGGAAGACACGGAAACGAACTTCGTTTCCGTGTCTTCCGTGGCCAATCTCTTTTCCGGCCTCAGTAATCCTCGGTATGGAAGGCCTGCAACTGCCGGGTCAGGCGCTCGCCGCGCTTGCCGGCGGCCAGGGCCGCTTCCGACAGACGCCGCACATTGTCCGGGCTGTCGGGCGTGCGCGACATGGTCTCGAGCGCGCTGTTGATCACCGCCAGCATCTGGGCGAAATCGGCGGCGACGTCGGTGGTCAGGCGCCCCACCGTTTCGAAACGCTGGGCGTGGGACAGGGCGGCGTTCATTTCGTTCAGCCGCTGCTGCAACTGCGCCTGTTGCTCGTGCGACAGGTTGACCGTATTCTGCAATTGCTCGAGCCGCGAGGTGAGGGCGTCGATATCGACGGTCGGCGGCGGCGGGGCGTTGTTGAGCGTTTCCTGCGCCGCCTCAAGGCGGGCCTGGGCGTCGTGATAGGCGGCCTGCCACTTGACCAGTTCGAACTGCAGACCGGCGATCTTGGTATTGTGCTCGGAATAGTCGGGTTGCGGCGCCGGCGTGGCGGCCAGGTCGTCATAGCGCGCCTGGAGCGCCTCACGGTCGGCCTTGAGTTCGGCGAGCGCCGATTGCAGCTCGGCGGCGCGGCCGGCGGCGTCGGTCAGGGCGGTCTGGGTTTCGCTGTGACGCGTCGTCACGGCACCCAGCGCGGTCTCGACCTGGGCCCGGGCGTCATGGGCGGCGGCCAGTTGCGCCTGCAAATGGGCATGATCGTCCTGGACGCCGGCCAGGCGGGCTTCCAGTTCGGCGACGCGCGCTTCGTGCTCGGAGGTATCGGGCACCGGCTGTGGCGTCAGGAATATCTCGTTGAGCTGGATTTGCAACTCGTTGCGCAGGCTTTCCGAGCGTTCGAAATCGCCGGTGACCTGGGACAGGTTCGCCTGGGCGCGTTGCAGTTGCGCGCGCAGCGTCTCGTTCTCAGCGACGACGACGGGATCGGGTTGGGTCACATAGACCTCGCGCTCGACCACCTGAGGCTCGGGCGCCGGCGTATTGTGCAGCGTTTCGAGTTCGCGGCTGAGGTCGCCGTGCTCGGCCTGCAGACGGGTCAGTTCGGTCTCGATAGTGGCGAGATGCGCGCGTAGCGCCTCGGCCTCGGCCAGGGCCTGGGGGGCCGCGTCCTGGGCCAGGCCGAGTTCGAGCTGCAGGTTGAGCAATTGGAGCTTGAGCGCGTCGGCTTCGACACCGGCGGCGCGCACCTCTTCGAGTTCGGTTTGCAGCGCCGTGGCGTGCGAGCGCAAGGTGTCGGCGTCGGCGGCGACGCCGTGCGCCTGGTCGAGTTCGGCTTGCAGGGCGGCCAGCCGGGTCTGAAGGGCTTCGGCGTCGGGCGCGGCGGCGCGGATAAAGTCGATTTCGGCGGTGAGCGCGGCCACCTGGGCCTTGAGCACTTCGTTCTCGACGACCACGGCGGGATCGGCCTCATGGACAATCACGGCTTCTGGCACGGGCTCCGGCCGTTCGGGCGCCGACCAGGCATAGACGTCGGCCGTATGGGGGGCTGCGGCGGCGGCCTCGGCCAGGGCCTGCTCACGGGCGTCGCGGCGCGCTTCGGTCAAGGCGGGGGCCAAGGCGGCGGCGACGGCTTCGGCCAAATCGGCTTCATGCGCCGCGGCGGCGTCGGTCAGCGCCGCCTGATGGGCGTCGGCGCGCGCCTGGGCGATGGCAGCGGCGTGATCGTCCTCGGACATGCCGGTCACGACCGGAACGGCTTCGACCACGGGAATCTCTGTCTTCCAAGGCGTGGTGTCGATGGCCACGCCGAAGATGCGGCGTTCGCCGTCGACGATGGTGGCCTGGCCCTTCAGGGTGATCCAGTGAGCGCTGCCGTCCTTGTGCACCACCTCGATATCGAGGTCGAGCGCGTCGGTTTCGCCCGACATCAGGCCGGAAAAGGCGGCGTCGGCGGCGGCCTGGCCGGCGTCGGAAATCAGGGTCGGTCCGCCGGGCTCTTCGCGGCCGATCAGGCGTTGCATGCCCTCGTCCTCGACGATGGTGTCGGCCTCGGCGTCGTATTGCCACACGCCGACGCCCAACTTGGCGCGGGCGACTTCGGCGGTGCGCAGATCGAGCAGTTCCTGGCGCTCGTCGTCTGAGATCGGTGGGGCGATCGGCGGGGCGACGGCCGGCGCCACTTCGGCGGCCACGGCCTCTTCGCCGGCGCCCGGCATGGCCATGACGGTCAGGCCGCGGTCGCCGTTTTCATGCGTGCGCACCATCCAGGCAGTGACGACGGTCTTGCGCTCTTCGCCGTCGCGGTCCTTGAGCGTGACGGCGATCGACTTGTGACCGTGGGCCTCGCCGTTCAGCGCGTCGGCCAGATAGTCCATGGCGGCGCGGAAATCGGCGTCGCTGACGAAGGCCTGGGTCCAGTTCTGGCTCAGGGCGTCCTCTCGGCGCAGGCCGAACGCTTCGAGCGCGGCATTGTTGACGTCGAGTATCTGGCCGTTAGCGTCCAGCCCCCAGAAGGGTACGGTCGAGGTGGCGAACCATTGGCCGCGCCACAGCCCGGTCAGGTCGTCGACGCCTTGACCGGCTTCGGTTTCGAGCTCGACCAGGGCGGCGCTGGCGCCGGTGACTTCGCCGGCGCTGTTGACGATCGGCATGGAGGTGACGCTGACCAGCACCTTGTCGTGCGAACCGTGATTGGTCAGCATATGCTGAAAGCCCTTGACCGTCTGGCCGCGCAGGGTGCGGGCGATCGGCATCAGGTCGGGCGGGACCATGCGGCCGTCGGGATAGGCGATGCCCCAGGTGGCGCTATGAAAGCGCAGGCCGATCAGTTCGGAATCCTTGCGGCCCAGCAATTGGTGCGCCGCCTTGTTGGCGAAGGTGAACTTGCCGGTGTTGTCGGTCTCGACCAGGGCGACGGGAACGGCGTTGAGCACGTTGAACATCCGCCGTTCCAGGGTGTCGATCTTGCGCTCGGCCTTGAACAACAGGTCCTGGAACTGCCGCACCTGGAAGTGCTTCAGCGCGGCAATGACGCCGCCCACGATCGACAGGAACAGCAGGATGGCGGCGGCAATGCCCAAGACCGCGATCAAATCACCCTGACTTTGCAATAACATACGTAAAATACCCGCCTATAGACCTTCTGCCGGCGATGGCCGCGATTCACACCTAGTGGCGCATTTCGCGACAAAATCGACCCGTCGCCTGCCAGTGAGCAAGAACCGTACCTGAAGCGACATTGGACGTAATCACTATACATCACAAATGTTTAAGCTAATATTTGGCCACATTGCGCGCCAAAGGCAACGGCATTAACGATTTCGTGTGAAATCGCCCTGCGGTGCAGCAAAAAAGGCGCCGCGGACGGCGCCTTCTTCGTGTGTATTCACCGGTCTATGTCGGATTTATTACACTCCAAGGCCGGTTATGACTAATGCCGGTTATGGCTGGTAAAGCGGCCTTCCTCGTCGCGGGGGCGATTGCCGCCGCGGGGCGCCGCGCGGCGATAGTCGTTGTCCTCGTCATAGTCGCGGGCACGTGAGCCGTGGTAATCATCCTGGCTCCGGCCGGCATAATTGCGCCCATCGTCATAATCGGCGCCGCGACCGGAGGTGAAGCGGCCTTCGGCGTCGCGGCTGCGCGGGCCGAGGTCGCCGCCGGCGTTGCGCTGATAGCCGTGCCAGCCGCGATTGTGGCCGTAAGCGTGCCAGGCACCGAATTCCGCTTCCTCGTCGTCGGTGCGGTGGCGGCCGGAAGAGCGATCGTCCTCATCATAGGCGCGTGAGCGCATACCGGCCCGGGTATTGTCGTGACTATGGCTGCCGGCCTGGGCGTGGCGCTGCGGGTCGCCGAACCAGCCGCGGCCGCGGCCGGACCCCGCCGTCATGTCGTCATCGTCATCGCGTGACCGTGTCTGGCGGCCGCCGGCAAAGCGGCCTTCCTCGTCGCGACTGCGATCGTCGCGTTCGGACGCGGCGCGCGAGGCGACCTGATCGGTCTCCATATCGTTCGGCAGATCGTTTTGGCGCTCGTTATTGGATAGTCTGGGCATGGGAACTCCTTTTCCCACCATGGATGGGAAGCCTTAGGGCGGGTTGATTGGGAACACTCTCCGGCCCTGTCACCGGATAAGACGGCGAGGTCCGGCGGTCAGGGGACGGCCGGGCGCTCGGTTGGACGTGTGCAAGCAAAATGCTTCACACCACGACAGTCTAGAAGTCCGGGTGCAAGTTTGGCATGACCTTGGCGAGTAATGGAAATAAAAAGGCCGTAAGTGTATAAGTGAAACTGCAACAGTTAACGGCGCGGTATCGGGCCGCGTTTACAGGCTTCTGATTTAATCGGCCGGGCCGGGGCGCGCCGTTTTTATGCGCGCGCTGTTAGGATGAGGCGCTCTCGCGAAGACAAAAAAGCGGAACCGCACCATGGCCGTGTTCGACTTCAACGACCTGCTCGCCGATCTCGAGCCTCTGGTCGAGGACGTAATGGCGGCCGCGGCGGTCGAGGACCGGCTGGCGGCATTCGACGAGATGCGCGACCGCCTGATCAATCATTTCGAGGCGCTCGAACCGACGCTGTACGCGGCGCTGCGACGTTTCCCGCATCTGTCCTGGACCTTGGTGGAGGCCGACCGGGCGCGGGACGATATCCGCCTGGCCTTGACCACCCTGACGCTCCTGCCGCCCGACAGCGACGCCTGGATGGGCATGTTCGTCGCCCTGGATGGCGGGATGCGGCGCTATTTCGGCGATACCGAAGCCCAACTGGTCGAACTCGCCGGGCGCATGCTGGGCGAGGGTGAACTGCGCCGTCTGGGCGTCGAGGCCAACCGTATTCGCGGTGTCTATGCGGCCGAATATCCGAGCCGCGAAACCGTGGGGGATTAAATATGGACAACACGATCGCGCCGGCCCAAATCGACCCGCCCGCCGCCGACGGCGGGCTGCAATATCTCGACTGGAGCCTGCCCGCCGACGGCTTGGGCGAGGCGGAGCGCGGCATTATCCAGAGTTTGGGCGCGGCGGTTGTGGCGCGTTGGAATGCCTTGCCGCGCGAGGTGCAAAAGCTGTTGTTCGAGACGGCGGCGCGCGGTGAGGGCGGTACCGAGGCCCTGCGCGGCCATATTGCGCGCTTTCTGCACGCCAACACCCATAATCAGAGCTGAACGAGAAGGCGTCGCGGCGCTTTCCGGCCCTTTGCCCTGCGGACGCCGCATGGCATTGTAATTTTATCCGGAAAAGCTCAGTTTCTCCCGAGCATTTTTAGGTTTTTCAAGGATTTACCGATGCTCCGCTCGCTTGTATCCGGCGTGGCGCTCGCCGCCGCGGCCCTGACGCTGGGGGCGCCCGCCGCCCAGTCCCAAACCCGCCAATATGACGGCTATTGCTATGTCCGGCCCGACGACATGGCGACCAATGCCGCCACGGCGCCGTGCCTCAACGGCGAATACTATGCCTATACCGACAGCTACCGCGCCGCGCCGCGGGCGCCCGACGGCTATCAGGTCGAGTACTTCACCCGCCGGCCCAGCCATGACGTCTATAGCGAGGTCTACAATGCCTCGACCCTGACCGAGAATTTCGACCCCGGCGCCAGCAACCACTTCGGCGCGGGCGACGGCGGCTATGCTTATAATGGCGACAACGCATACCGCGACGAGCGCGACGGAGGCGATCGCGCGTATGACCCGCATTATGCGCAACAACCCCAACCTTCCGATCAGGACGTGCAGCCAGGCGCGGTGAACGGCGAACGGGTCGCCGGATGGCGCGACGACCGCGGCGAATGGCACGTCGGTCAGCCGACGGCGTTCGGCTGGCGTGACGACAGCGGCCGCTGGCACGTCGGCAAATTGTCGGCCTATGGCTGGCAGGACGATCAGGGCGAATGGCACGCGCAGGCGCCGGACACTGCCCCCAGCAGCGATGGCGGTTATTGAAAGCTGAGCCTGGCAATCGTAAGGGCTGCGACCCTCCGGCCGAAGGCCGGCAAACGCGACCGCGCGCGCCGCGCATTTGCGCGAGCCCTTGTGGCGTTTGAAAAATGGCAATGAACATATTCCGGTCACCCGGGCATTCATGGACGACGGCGCTGCGCCGTTTGATCCGTGATGGAGGGTGATATGAAAAAAGGTCGTTACGTGGCCCTGGCGGCAACGGCCGCGGGTATTCTGGCATTGGCGGCGTGCGGCGGCGGATCGCCCGGCGGCGGCACCGTCATCACCGGTGGCGCAAGCAGTTCCAGCTCGTCATCGATGAGCTCAAGCAGCAGTTCCAGCAGTTCCAGCAGCACCGCGTTCAGCGCCTATGCCGCAACCACCCTGGTGACCGATACGCCGACGAGCGCCGCGCACAGCGACGCCAACCTGATCAACGGCTGGGGGCTGGCTTTCAATCCGGGCGGCTTCGGCTGGGTCGCCGACCAAGGCACCTCGAAGTCGACCTTCTATGACGGCAATGGTTCGCTGCAGAGCCCGGTCGTCACCATTCCCGCCAGCATAGCCGGCGTGGCCGGGCCGACCGGCGTCGTCTACAACAGCGGTAACGCATTCATTGTCTCGGCCACGGGTACGATCGGAAGCTCGAGCAATCCTTACGGCTACACCTCCGGCACGGTAAACGGGGCCAGCCTGTTCATCTTCGACACACTCGGCGGCACGATCGCCGGCTGGTCGGACACGGTCGATCCCAACAACGCCATCACGGTCTATGACAGCGGCGGAACGGCGGCCTATACGGGCCTGGCCATCCTCAACGGCTCGGTCAACCAGCTCTATGCCGCCGATTTCAAGGGCGCCAAGATCGACGTCTTCAACTCGACCTTCGCCAAGATCACCACGAGCGGCAGCTTCACCGATCCCAACATTCCGGCCGGCTATGCGCCGTTCGGCATCCAGGCGATCAGCGGCCAGCTCTATGTTTCCTACGCCCAGGTCAATCCATCCAACGGGCGCGAGACGTTCGGCGCCGGGTTCGGCTATGTCGACATCTACGATTCCAACGGCAACCTGGTGAAGCGGCTGATCAGCAACGGCGCGCTCAACGCACCGTGGGGCATGGCCATGGCGCCGGCCAATTTCGGCCCGTTCAGCAATGACCTGCTGGTCGGCAATTTCGGCGACGGCACGATCAATGTCTACGATCCGTCGTCCGGGACCATGCTCGGCACGCTCAGCACATCGGGCGGTACGGCCATCGTCATACCCGGCCTGTGGGGCATCGCCTTCGGCAACGGCGCCAACAGCCAGCCGACGAACACCCTGTTCTACGCCGCCGGCCCCGGCGCGGGCGCGCACGGCGCGTACGGCCGCGTCGATCCGCAGTAACACCCCCCGGCCGCAAGGCCGGCAAGCGCGACTGCGCGCCCGAGCTCATGCGAGGAGCCCGCGCGGCGCTTGAGCGCACAAAAAACGGCACGGACGAGAGCATCTATCCCCCCACCCCGGAAGCGCTCGTCCGTGCCGTTCCCCCACCCTTCCGCGGCCCGCGGGAGGGTGGGGACTTTTCCAAAAAAATGGAGAAAAAACATTCGCGGCAATGAACCTAAACCCGACACCCGGGCATATACTCCGATTACGGAGGGCAGAATGCTGAGCAAGCGGGACGGTCAGGCGCGAATTCCGGCGGCACAGGACGACGCACGACTGATCGCGCGCATCGTCACCGGTGATTTGCGCGCCTTCGAGACGCTTTATCGCCTTTATCATCCACGCCTGTCGCACTTTCTTATACGGATGCTGCGGCGGCCGACCGTGGTCGAGGAGGTGCTCAACGACACCCTGCTGATCGTTTGGAACAAGGCCGAGACCTATAACGGACACAGCAAGGTCTCGACCTGGATATTTGCCATAGCTTACCGCCGGGCGCTCAAGGCGCTGCGGCGAGTGGACGACCCGATGGAAGACACATTTGCAGAACACCGCGAGAGCGGAGAGCCGGGGCCCGAGCAATTGCTGGGCCGGCGTCAGGTCAATGTCTTGCTGACCGAGGCGCTGGGCGGGCTGAGCCACGACCACCGCACGGTGGTCGACCTGGCCTATTTCCACGAGATGGGCTACCGCGAGATCGCCGAGATCATGGACTGTCCCGTGGACACGGTGAAGACCCGGATGTACCATGCCCGGCGCAACCTCAGGGCGGCGCTTTCGGGCCAACTGGCTGACTGGTTGTGAGGCGGCAATGACGGGACGCATCATTTCCTTGCACAGTGACCTTCACAACGATACCTGCGCGCTGCTGCCCTGGTACGCAACCGGGCGGCTGGACGCCGAGGACACGGCGCGCGTCGAAGCACACCTGCCCGTCTGCGCGCAATGCCAGGCGGATCTGGTTGTCGAACGCCGGCTGCACGCCGCCTTGGCCGGGCTGGCGGAGCCTGCGGGCGACGTCGATGCCGGTTTCGAAGCCCTGCGCGGACGTCTGGCGCCGCGGCCTCCAGGCATGCGCGCGCAGCTCGACCGCGCCGGACGGCAATGGCGGCAAAGCGCGCCATGGCTGCGCTGGGCGGTAGCGGCGGAGCTGTTGCTGCTGGTCGTAGGCGCCGCCGCGATGGTGGCCATGCACCCGGCGGCGGTGTCGCCGGTGTCGCAAAATCGTATCGAGTATCGGACGCTGGGGGCGGCGCCCGAGCCGGCCTCGGCCAATATCGTCGTCGTCTTCCGTCCGGAGGTGCGCGAAAGCGAACTGCGCCAGACCCTGCGCGACAGCAATGCCCGGCTGGTCGGCGGCCCGACGGCGGCCGACGCCTATCTGCTGCATGTCGACGCCGCCGCGCGCGCCGCCGCGCTGGAGCGCCTGCGCCACCAGGGCGCCATCGTCCTGGCCGAGCCGGTCGATGCGGGGAGTGGATCCGGAGATGCCCCATGATGCAGGCAAGGTCGCGCATTCTGTGGGGTGGTCTACTCGCCCTTGGGTTATTGCTGCTGGCGCTGGGCTTCGGTCTGCTGGTGACGAGTAATGCCCATGCCGATGCGCCGGTACAGAGCGCCGCCACACCGGATGAAAACCGCGAGATACTGGTCCTGCTGCGCCTGCCGCCCGTCCATTTCTCGCCCGACAGTTCCTACGGCGGCGGCTATGGCGGCGGGGCCAGCGCCGGCGCGCGGCGGCGCTTCGCCCTGGAGCGCGCCAAGGCCAATGGGCTGCAACTGGTCGACAATTGGCCGATGCCGATGGCCGGTTTAGACTGCTTCATCATGACGGTGCCGGCCGACCGCTCGCCCGACGAGGCGGCGGCGGCGTTGTCGCATGACCCCGGCGTCGAGTGGGCCGAGCCGATGCGGCAATACCGGGCGCAAGGCGCGTCCTCAAGCGCCGCCTCGTCCGGCGCGGCGGCTGTGCCGACGCCGGTTTCGCATGATCGCGGCGATCCCCTCTACCGCGTCCAGCCCGACGCCCGCGAATGGCAGCTCGATGCGCTGCATCGCATCGCCACCGGACGCAATGTCCGCGTCGCCATCATCGATTCGGCGATCGAGATCCACCACCCCGACCTGATCGGCCAGGTCGTGGTCGATGAGAACTTCGCGCCCGATCCGGCGCCGGCCGGCGAGGCCCACGGCACGGGTGTGGCCGGCATCATCGCGGCGGTCGCCGGTAACGGCAAGGGTATTGTCGGCGTGGCCCCGAAGGCCCGGCTGATGGGGCTGCGCGCCTGCCGCCAGACGGCGGACGCCGCCGTGACCCTGTGCGACAGTCTGAGCCTGGCCAAGGCCTTGTACTTCGCCGTCGATCATAAGGCCGATGTCATCAATATGAGCCTGAGCGGTCCGCCGGATCCCCTATTGGGGCGGCTGATCGATCTTGCCGAAACACACGGCATCACCGTCGTCGGCGCCGTCGACCGGGCCCTGCCCGGCGGCGGCTTTCCCGCGTCGCACGCCGGCGTGGTCGCAGTGATCGACGAGGCGGACGAGGGGATCAATGCCGGCATCTATGGCGCACCTGGCCGCGATATCCCGACGACCCAGCCCGGCGGCAACTGGTTCTTCGTCAACGGTTCGTCCTATGCCGCGGCCCATGTCAGCGGCCTGTTCGCCCTGATGCGCGAACGAAGCGGCAAGCCGGAAGCGGCGTCGGCGCTAGCCACCTTCCCGAGCAGCGACGCCGTCGATCCGTGCGCCACCTTGTCGCGCATTGTCGCCGGCGGCTGCGGCGGGCCGGCCCTGGCGCTGCAGGGCGGGCCGAATGGGACGCGGCCATAGGATGCGGTTCGGGGGGCGCTACGGGTTGGCCGCGGTCCCAGGAGCGGCCTTGCTGGCGATCGCCGTCCCGGCCCACGCCCAATTGACGTCCGACCTGTCCGTCGATTCCGACTACCTCTATCGCGGCATCGAGTTGAGCGGCGGCCGTCCGGTCGCACGTCTCGACCTGGCCTATGATCATTCCAGCGGCGCCTATGGCGGGGTGTCCTTGATCGGCATGCGCGACGACGTTCATGGCGATATCGGCCTGAGTGCCATCACCTATGCCGGCTACGTCTGGCAGCCGGCCAAGGGACCGTCGTGGGAGGCCGGGCTGTCGGACACCCATATCCGCAATGGCAATGCGTACGACTATAACGAGGTCTATGGCGGGGTCATTACCCGCGCCTTCACGGCCCGCATCTATTATTCGCCGCACTATTACGGCAGCCGCATGCGCACGGTGTACAGCGAACTGAGCACGTCGCGGCGGCTGACGTCGAACTGGCGCGCCTTCCTGCACGCCGGGGTGCTGACGCCGCTGGACGGCGCCTATCGCCGCGAGCGCTACGATGCCCGCGCCGGCCTCGCCGTCAGTCTCAGCCACTACGAAATCCAGGCGGCGTGGAGCCGGACCAATCCGGTGGCGGGCTATCTGATGCACCGTCCGAACGACGGTAACGCGCTCGTTCTCAGCGCGTCGTGTTTTTTCTGATAGACTAAGATGCGAATTCCAATGGAGTTCGGACCATAGTTGAACCCGGCACGGCCGCCGAGGGATCAAGTCCCATGCTCCCATCGCGTATCCTTGCCCATCTATCCTTGCCGCTGATCCTGGCGGCTCTGGCGGGGGCAAGTGCCGCGAGAGCCGATGTCTATCGCTTCGACCCGGGCCACACGGTCGCCAGCTTCCGGTGCGGACCGTTCGGGTTCGGGCCCCAATCCGGCCGCGTGACCGGGGCGCACGGCGCGCTGGTCTTCGATCCGCAGCACCCCCGCGACAGCGTGGTCGATGTCAGCCTCGACATGACCACCCTGCACACCAACTGGCGCGCCTTCGACGGCCAGTTGCGCGGGCCGGACTTTCTCGATGTCGGGCGCTTTCCGACGGCCAGTTTCAAGAGCCGCCACGTCGAGGTCACGGGCGACGGCACGGCCCAGGTCACGGGTGATTTGACCCTGCATGGGGTAACCCGCGAGGTCACCATGGCGGTAGTCGTGCGCCGCGCCGCCGATCGCGCCGACAGCCTGGGCTTTTCGGCCATGGCGCGGATCAGGCGCAGCGATTTCGGCATCGATCATCAGGAACCGTTTGTCAGCGATACCATAGACTTGCACATCGAAGCGCAAGCGGCGCCACTTTAGCGCGCTCATTTTATGCGCTCAAGCGCCGCGCGGGCCCGTGCGCTCAGCGCCGCATGAGCTCGGGCGGCCAAGAATCGAAAGAATTGGCGCCCTTGCCTCACGTTTTGCGTTCGGATTTCGCGCAGGCAGCGGCCCTTGCCGAGGCTTCGCCTCGGAGATATGCGCTTTGACTTGACCTAGGGTTGTCCCTCATCCGTCACCACGGCCGGGCCCAGGTCGATGACCTTGGCGGCATTGCCGATCTGCAGCGCGGCGTTGAGCGTGCCGGGCGACGCGTCCGCCGTGGCGATGCCCGTTATCTTCAGCCACCGCCATTGCGTGGTGACGGTGATCCTGTCCTGAATGACCGTGGTATTGGGCGACTCGGCGCCTTCGATCGCCGCCGGAATGTCGAGCTGGGCGACGGCATCGGCCGCCTTCAGACGCGCGCGTACGGCGAACGTGACCCGGTCGCCGGCCTTGACCCCGCCGGCGAGCGGCGCCTCAACGCCGACATCCCAGCTGTTTTCGGTCGGTTTGGCGACCTTGACCTCGAGCGCATTGCCGGATGGCAAACCCGCGGCCGGGACCAGGGCGTAGGTGTTGACGCCATAGATGGTCCAGGCGCGCACGTCGGGCGTGTTCAGCGGCGTTCCGGTGCCTGGCGTGACGTCGACCGGCGCCGGTGTGGGCGGCGGCGCTGCGGTCAATCCGGCGTCGATCGCATGGACCAAGGTGGCGTCCGGCGTGTCCTCGGACAGCTCCCACACCATGACGCCGCCGGCCTTGGCTGCGGCCAGGGCCGTTTTTTGCGCGATCGTCGCCGGCCCGTTGAACGTGATGTAACTGCAAGTGGCGCAGAGCTGGCCGATCAGGTCGCCGGTTTGCGGGCCGAACTGGGCGACGAGGTTGTGATAGGGGTAGGCGGGACTATAGGTGCCGTAGCCGCGGCCGTAGAACGGCAGGCCCATGACCAGCCGGTCCTTGGCCACGCCGCGTCCCAGCCACAGATAAAGGTCGCTGCGAAACCGCGGCAGGCCGGCCTGCTCCTCGCCGGGGACATTATTGTCGTAGCTCATGACCTCGACGCGGTCGAAGGCGGGCAGGGCGCCGAGCGGGATCATGCCGCCGACATAGGAGGCGGTCGTGCCCGACAGCGTCTTGTGGCGTGCGCGCAGGGCGCGGCCGAGGTCGGTGACGAAGGGCGTATAGTCGCCGCTCTTGACCAGGCGCGCCAGGAGGTCGCCCTCGATATCGACATCGAGCCCGTCGAGGCCGTAGGTCTCGGCGAAGGCCGCGAGCGCGGCCACGGTGGCGGCGCGTCGCGGCGGCGCGACAAGGGCGCTCCAGTCGCCGGCGCAGGCCGGCAGGATGGCGCCGGCCAGGGCGCCGATGGCGCGGTCGTGCGCCGCGTGGATGGTGGCCACGGCATTGCGCAGGGCCTGGCCCGGAATGGGCGCAAGCATGCGGTCGGTCATGCAGGCGAGGGTGTCGCCGTCGACGAATCGCCCGGTGGCGTCCGGATTGACGAAGGCCAGGGCGATGTCGCTGTAGGACCGCGGATCGACCGACGCCAGGGTCGCTTCCAGGCCGCGATGGCTGGGCAGGTAGCCTTCGACGATCGGGCGGGTGGCGGCGGGGGAAGCTGTGGCCGGTATGGCGGCGATTGCGCTGCCCCACACCACGACGATCTTCACAAAGGTCATGAACCTCACCTGCGTAAATTGCGGCGCGCAAATTGCCAGGACCGCGGAATACCGCTACTAGATACGATACGGGTAGCACAGGTTGCGGACGAAAAGATGATCTTATTGGGATTCGCGGGGGTAGCGGTGATCGTCGCTGCGTGGCTCTACTGGCTGTCGGGCACCATCGAGGAGCGGCGGGTAAAGCTGAAGAACAATCGCGGCATTACGCGTGGGCAGAGCGCCTTTCGCAAGAACATGACCGTGTTCGCCAAATATGCCTCCTATGTGCTGGCCGGCCTGGCCGTCGTCGCGGTGTGGCTGCATTTCGGCTTCGGTCTCTGACCTCAGCTGAAACCGATCTGCGCGAGCAGGTTCGAGAACCGTGGGTCCGGCCGCAACGGGTCGAGCAATATGTCCGTCTTCATGTCCAGCAGGCCGGCATCCGGGATCGCCTTGGCACGTTGCAGCAACTGCATGGCGCCTTCCGCATCGCCCCATTGAGCCTTGACCTGGGCCTGCTGGTAGAGGGCGCTGTCGCCGCCGCTTGAGACAAGCGATGTCAAGGCCGCCTCCGCCGCCTTGGCGTCGCCGAGCCTGCGTTCGACGATCGCCAGACCGGACAGGCGCAATGAATCGTTCGGCTCGGCCTTCCAGGCCTGGCGGGCATCGTCGAGCCGGCCCTGCTGCAATCGAACCAGGGCTATGGCGCCATTCGACCCAGGCTCTTTCGGATTGAGCGCCAGGCTTTGCCGCAGCGGCGCGACCGCCTGGTCGAACTGGCGCAAGGCGACGTGAATGAGGCCGGCCATGCGGTGGACCAGCGGATTGAGCGGATCGATGTCCTGCGCGCGGGCGATGGCGCTCAGCGCCTCGTCGGCACGTCCCGTCCAGGCGTAGAAATGTCCGATCAACGTCAGGGCCGAGGCGTCGTTATTGCCCAGGGCATAGGCTTTTTCGAGCGGCGCGCGCGCGGCCCGCACGTCCAGCCGTCCTTGCAGAAGGACCTGGCCGAGCGTCGATTGGATATAGGCCGACTCAGGGGCGTCGGACGCGGCCTTGGCGGCTTCGGCGACGGCCTCGTCGCAAAGGCGGCGCACCTGACCGGCGACGGCATAGACGCTGGCGATATAGGCCAATGAGCGCGCGCGGGCGGCGCGCGCCAGGGCGAAGCCCGGATCGGCTTTCAGTGCGGCTTCGAACTGGGCCAGAGCCGCGCGGTCGGAGGTTTCGCCATCGTCCTGTTGATAGAGCTCACGCCCCTTCAGATAGGCCTGGTAGGCATCGACATCCGTCGTGCCGCCGTAGGACGTGGTGCCGGCCGGCGCCTGCGGGGTGGGCCTTCCGGCGGCATCGACCTGTTGCATCAGGGCCGCCAGCACCACGGCGGCGATCTGGCTCTGGATGGCGAAGATGTCGCCGATCTTTCCCGGGAAGGTTTGTGCCCAGGCGTCGCGGCCGGTCGATCCGTCGGTCAGGTGAGCCGTGATCTGGATATCGTCGCCGGCGCGTTCGATGCCGCCGTTGAGCACGAAGGCCACGCCCAGCTTGCGCGCGATGGCCACCGCATCGTTGCCGGCCGCCGTGGTCGACGACTGCCCCATGACCTTGAGGCGGGCGTCCCGGGCCAGGGCGGCGCGCAATTCGTCGGACAGGCCGTCGGAGAAATATTGCTGTTGCGGGTCACCCGTGAAATTCTTGAAGGTCTGGACGGCGACGCTACGGTGGTCGACCGCCGGGCTTGAGAGGCCGCGCCATAGCGCAAGCCCGGCGCCCGCGGAGACGATGGCGCCGGCGGCCACGATCAGGTTGCGGCGCGACCAGATCGCCCGCCGGGGCAGAAGGGGCGGAGGCGAGGGAACGTCTTCACCGGTCTTGGCGCGAACGGCGGCGACAAGGGCCGTGATCTCGGGGGAATGCGACGCGCCGTGCCAGCCACTGAGGTCGAGCGCGTGATACTGTTTGAAGCCGAGCGGTGGCGGAGTGCCGTCGAGCGACACCGAGACCAGGCGCTTGCGGTCACGGCCGTGGCCGGCTTCGTCGCGTACCCAGTCCGACGTCACGGAGGTCTGTGACCAGGCGACGACGACGGCGTCGGCGCGCCCGAGCGCGGTCTCGATGCGATCCGCAAAGGCTTCCCCGCCCTTGATCTCGGCATCCCACCACACCTCGAGTCCAGCCGCTTGCAGGGCATGGGCCAGCGCCGCGGCGCGAGGACGGTCGGCGCGAGCGTAACTCAGGAAAACAATAGCTTTGCCGGCCGGCGTGGCCTCAGGCTCCTGCGGCATGTGGTATCCCGTCACATCCGTCACCATGGTGTCATGCGGCCGCGAAATTGCCAAGGGGGCGAAGACGCGGCGCACAATTACCGTCCCAGGCGATTTTCGAACCTTGTCATCGGCGGAGGTCTGACTTAACACGTTAACCATGTTATCAATTGCGGTGTGGGGCAAGGAGGCGGGTATGCAGCGTTTAGCGGCTATATCGGTGGCGGTCGGGGCCGTGCTGGCCTTGTCCGGATGCAAGACCGACGATCAACCGGTCAACATATCGCCGCCGGCTGTTCAATCGAAGCCCGACACGGCGACGCCGGCGACCGTGGCCTGGGCGGATCAGACGGTAACCGACGCCCTGGCCGCGGAAAAGTCGGCACGCGACGCCGGAGGCACCGATGCTACGATCGAGCCGACGGTGGCGACGCTGGTCATGCAAGACGCGGTCACCTATGCCAACACGGCCGGCCCGGATCAGGCGATGCTCGGACTCGGACTCGCCCTGAACAGCCCGCGTAATACGCCCTTGACCCACGCGGTCCTGGTGGCGGCCATTGCGACAGCGTTCCCGACGCCGGCCGGCACGTGCGTCGGATGCAAGGGAAAGAAATAGCCACGGGCCCCGCATTACGCGTCCGCTTCACCGTGATCGCGGCTTGAGAGGTTGGTTTGACAGCGACGTTCCCGTCCAAATCCCCGCCCAAAGCCCGCCTGACCTTTCGGGTCGGCGTGGTCGGTCACCGGCCGAACCGATTGCCGGGCGACGCGGCGCGGCAGGCGCAACTGCGCGCGATCCTGGGCGATATCCTCGAACAGGTCCGCACGGCGGTCGAGGCGTTCAAGCATCATTCGCCTCTGGCATCGCTCTATGCGCCGGCCGAGCCCGTCCTGCGCGTGGTCTCGCCGCTGGCGGAGGGCACCGACCGTATTTTCGCCGACGAGGCCTTGAAACGCGGCTATGGCCTGTGCTGTCCGATGCCGTTTCACCAGAGCGAATTCGAGAACGACTTCGACGCCGCGTCGGTCGGCGTGTTCCGCGGCCTGCTGGAACGGGCCGCCGCCAATGGCCTGGTCCGTTTCGAGATGGACGGCGCGCGCGATTCGGCGGCGGACGATGACGCCGAAGCCAGGGCCTATGCCGCGACCGGCCGGGTCGTCGTCAATCAGTCGGATCTGCTGGTCGTCGTGTGGGACGGTGGTCAGCCGGCGGGCAATGGCGGGACGGTACACGCTCTGCGTGACGCCTTGCACTACAATGTCCCGGTTCTGTGGGTCGATGCGCTGGACCCCCAGAGGTGGCAATGCCTGAGGCGCCTGGAAGAGCTCGAGGCGCTGCGCGGGCCGCACCGTTACGCGCCGGCGCAGGACGAGTCGATCGCGCCCGATGCGCATCCCGGCAATCTGGCCGCGATCGTCCAGGCGATCGTCCGGGGCGAACTCGGCGTGCCGGAGGATCGTGAGCCAGGGGACCATGGTCATGCGGGAGCGGCCGCCAGGCGGGCCTCGCCCCTGGCCGAGGCGCGGCAGTATTTTCGCGAGCACAAGCCGTGGCTCAAGCTGGCCCTGGCCTGGAGCCTGTTCCGCGACCTTGTCGCGCCCGAAGGCCCAAACCCCGGCCCACGCCCGTCGCCCAGCGCCAAAGGGTCCTATGTCGATCAGATAAGCGAGGAATGGCCGGTATCCGCCGGCGACCTGCTCCCGGCGGAGGATGGATCGGCGGCCAAGGCGCCGTCGCGCGTTCAGGCCTGGATCAACGACCGTCTGCGCGGGCATTTCGCGTGGGCGGACAAGCTGGCCGGCGACTATGCCGACAGCTATCGCAGCACGTCGGTGGTCGCCTATCTCGTGTCGGCCTTCGCCGTCTTCATCGCCCTGTTCCCCGGCGCCGTGGGCCTGAAGGAGACGGGCGACCTGGTCTGCATCGTTCTGGAGCTGGCGGCGCTGGGCACGACGCTGGTGCTGGTCGGTCTGGCGCTGTGGGGCCGCTGGCACGAACGATGGATGGCGTATCGTCTGCTGGCCGAGTTGATCCGTCAGTTGCGGCTGCTGGTGCCGATGGGCGGCGGACGTCCGTTTCCCCATGTGCCCGATCATCTGGCGATGTACGGCGATCCCGCCCGCTCGTGGATGTACTGGCACATGCGCGCCGTCGCTCGCGACACCAACCTGCCCGATACGCCGGTCGACCGGGCCTATCTGCTGGACTGCCTCGATCATCTGGCCGATGTGGTGGGCAGCCAGACCAACGGTCAGTGGGGGTTTCATGTCCGCACCGGGGTGAGGGCGCATCGCCTGCACCACCGGCTGGAGCGGGCGTCCCTGGTCCTGTTCGTCCTGACCTTTCTGGGCATACTGGTCCATCTCGGCCTGGCGTGGCCCGGGCTTTTTCCGCGCGAGGCCGGTGCGGCGGCCGATCACTGGCTCGTCCTGGTGTCCGCGACGGCGCCGGCGCTCGGGGCGGCGCTGGCCGGGATCAACAACCAGGGCGAGTTCCAACGGCTCAGCAAGCGGTCGACCGCCATGGCCGACGGATTGTCGCGGATCCATCGCGATATCGTCCGTCTGCGCGCGGCCGAGCAAGGCCTGCGTCTATCTGGGGTTCTCGAGCTTTCGGAGCTGATGGGCGAGCTGATGATCCAGGAGGTCATGGACTGGCGCATCATGTTCGCCGATCGTCCGCCGGCGGCGGCTTAATAACAACCCAGGGTGGTTCCGACGAGAGCTCTCCAGATCGCCTCTTGCCATAGGCCAGGGGGGCTGCGACTATTAACCAAGTTTGAGGCGATCCCTCCGCTGCTTTGCGAGCGGCTGTCCCGGCGTCCCTGATGACGGGCATCTCTGCTCATGCCGGGGCAAGTCAGTACAAGAACAAGACCAATAACAGACATAAGGGGAGTTTATGCCATACGGGAAATCATACGGCGGTAGTGTACCCGGATTGCAGTCGGACAAGACATCGTCGAATGCCAATAGCCGAGGCGCGGCGCCGGAAATCGTGACGTGGGTGCGTTTTCACGTCATTCCTTACGAAGCCGAGATCCGGCGCTGGATCGGCACGGTCTATTACGAAAAGGCCGAAATCGACGACATCATCCAGGACATCTATTTCAAGCTGCTGAAGCTCGATTCGGTGGCGCATATCACCGATCCGCGCGCCTATCTCTACCAGGCGGCGCGCAATGCCATCGCCGGCCGGCTGCGGCGCAAGCGCATCGTCTCCATCCGCAATGTGCAGGATCTCGATGAACTCGGGGTCTTTGACGGAGCGCCGTCGCCGGAACGCGTCGCGGCGGCGCGGGCCGAGCTGAAGTGGGTGCTGTGCCTGATCGCCAACCTGCCCGAGCGCTGCAGCCAGGTGATGAAGCTGCGCAAAATCCACGGCCTGTCGCAGGCGGAAACCGCGCGCCGACTGGCCGTTACGGAAAATATTATTGAAAAGGAAACGATAAAAGGGGTTAAAATGATCTCGGAGATGGCCAAACGCATTGGCGTTTCCTCTTCCCAACCGTCTTCTGAACCGGGCGTCGAACGAACAAGTGACCATGGCAAACATCGACGACCAGGCCATTGACTGGGTGGCCCGCCAGGCGAATGGCGGGTTAGGCCCGGACGATCAGGCGGCCTTCGAGGCCTGGTACGACGCGGACTCGCGTCACCAGGGCGCCTATCTGCGCGCCCAGGGTTTGTGGCAGAGCCTGGACAGCGTGCAGATCGATCCCAACTGGCTGGAGGCCGACCCGGCCGTGGCGGCGGCCCGGCCGCGGCAAGTCCTGTCGCGGCGTGGTCTGCTGCTGGGTGCATCCGGCCTGGCCGCGGCGGCTGCCGCCGGCGGCTGGGTGTGGCTTGAGCGGCCGAAATCGCTGCAAACGCGGCTCGGTGAATTCCGCAAGGTGCCGCTGCCCGACCAATCCGTCGCCAGCCTGAACACCGACAGCCATGTCGAGGTCGCCGTCACGTCAAAGGTTCGCCGCGTCGTCCTGGTCAAGGGCGAGGCTTGGTTCTCGGTGGCCAAGGATCCCGCCAAGCCGTTCGTCGTCGAGGTCGACGATGTGCGAGTCAGGGCGGTCGGCACGGCTTTTTCCGTGCGCCGCAAGCCGTCGGGCGTCGAGGTCATCGTCACCGAAGGCACGGTGGCGACCTGGCGCGAGGATCTGCATGCCGAGCCCAAACTGATCGAGGCGGGGGAACAGGCCTTTGTCTCGACGACCACCGCGCTCATCGACGTCAGCGCCAATGCCGAGGCCGAATCGCGCCTGGCCTGGCGCGACGGCAATATCGTGCTGCAGAACGACACCCTGTCCGACGCCGCCGGCGAGTTCAATCGCTATAACGCGCAGAAGATCGTCGTCGCCGATCCGGAGCTTCTGCAAAAGCGCTTCGTCGGCGTGTATCACGTCGACCAGCCCGGCCAGTTCGCCGAGGCCGTAAAGCTGCTGCTCAATATCCCGGTGAGCGTGTCGCCGGATCGCATCGTCATCGGCGAGCCAAAAGACAATACGGGAATCAAGACCTTATGAGATTTGTGTAAAAAGTTTTGCGCGATATGGCGGAAACTTGTCCGCCAAGCGTTTCCCTAACGCCTCACACGAAGATGAGGCCAGCCATAATAGAACCGGGAAACGCACACTATGTCCAAGTCTTATGCACGGGCCTTGCTAAGTCCCCTGATGGCGTCGGCAAGCCTTGTCGCCCTCATCGCCGCGCCGGCGAACGCCCAGGCCCAGATCCAGGCGACCAAGGCCTTTTCCATCCCCGCCCAGGCCGCCGAAACCGGCCTGCCGCAGTTCGGCCAGCAGGCCGGCACGCAGGTCCTGGCCACCAGCAGCGACCTGCAGGGGGTCACGACCAATGCCGTCATGGGCGACTATACGGTGGGGGCCGCGGCGCGGAAGCTGCTGAGCGGCGGTCCGCTCAAGGCGCGTTTCACGCCGGACGGCAATATGGTGGTGGTCCGCGGCACCGACGCGGTGGCCGCCAGAGACGTCAAGGATGGGAATCCGAAGCCCGCCCAGGGCGCACCGGCGCCGGAGGCCGCCCCCACCGTCGTGATCGTCACCGGCTCGCACCTGTCGTCGAAGGCCGCCAAGGCGCCGACGCCGCTGACCGTCATCACCACCGCCCAGTTGACCGAGACGACGCCGTCGAACATCCCGGACGGATTGAACAAGCTGCCGATCTTTCAGGGCGGCTCGCAGCCGCGCCGCGCCGGCGACGGCACCGCGAACTATGCCAGCGACGTCTTGTCGCTGCGCGGCTTCGGGCCGCAGCGCACCCTGGTCCTGCTGGACGGTCATCGGGTTACGCCGTCCAATACCAACGGCACGGTCGACGCCGATACCTTGCCGCAGATCCTGGTGTCGCGGGTCGACGTCGTCACCGGCGGCGCCTCGGCGGTCTACGGCTCCGACGCCGTCGCCGGGGTGGTGAACTTCGTTCTCGACGACCAGTTCAAGGGCCTGAAGTACGACGTCAATGCCGGGGAGTCGAAATACGGCGACGGGGCGACCGAAAAGGCCAGCGTGGCCTGGGGCACCGACGCTTTCGACGGGCGCGGCCATTTCATCGCCGCCGCCGAATATAACCACAGCGACGCGGTGGCGATGTCCGCCCGGGCGATCGGCCAGGACGTCTACGTCCTGACCGGCTCGGGGACGGCGGCCAACCCCTACGTCGCCTCATCGGACGTGCGCAAGCCCGACTCGTCATGGGGCGGCAAGATCGACACGTGTGCGCCGACCGGATCCTGCCCGGGCGCGCTCGGCATGCAGTTCGTCACCAATGGCGTGCTCGGGCCATATAATCCCGGCACGACCACGGGCACGAACAATCTGAACATCGGCGGTGACGGCACCTATGCCAAATATACCACCGCCCTGGTGCGCCAGAACGCCGACGAGTTCTTCACCCGCTTCGGCTACGACATCGACGACCAGACCAAGGCCTTCGTGCAATTGTCGGCGGCCGGCGACGACAGCTTCGGCCGCCACTTTCCGGTGAAGATGACGCCCAGCCTGTCGGTCAATGCGACGACCGGCCTCGGCTCGCCCGGCAATGCGGCGGTGTTCTTCAAGAACGACCCCTTTCTCAGCCCCACCGTCCAGGCCGCGCTCGGCAATAACGGCAATAACGACATGAGCAATGTGTTCACGCTGGGCGAATATATCGACCGGGGGCCGGGCGGCATGGTCAGCGAGCAGAGCAGCAACAATGTCTATACCTTTTCCACGGGGCTGAACGGCCAATTGTGGGACAAGTATCACTGGGACCTGTTCTATTCGCACGGCGAGAGCAATACCAAGCTCGTGACGCTCAACAACTCCAACTACCAGAAGCAGTTCGCCGCCGCCGACGCCGTGATGGGCAGCGACGGCCAGATCCACTGCTACGCCGCTTTGCAGGCGGCGACGGCGTCGCAATATGCCGGCTGCGTCCCGCTCAATCCCTTCGGACCGACGGCGATGAGCCAGGCGGCCTTCAGCTATTTCACCGGCACGACGTGGTGGAACCAGCGCAATTCGCTCGACGACCTGGAAGCCAGCGTTTCCGGCGACGTCTTCAACGACTGGGCGGGGCCGGTCAGTGTGGCGCTGTCCGCCGAAGGGCGCGTCAACAAGCTGGTGATCACCAGCAATACCGTGGCGACCGCCTCGGTCAATTGCACCGGCCTGCGCATCTGCAATGCCAGCCTGCCCCTGTGGGCCCAGCCGGTCTACAGCCCGATGTCGGCGTCCGACAATGTGTGGGAAGTGGCGGTGGAAGCCGGCATTCCGCTGGCCGCCGACCTGCCCCTGGTCAAGAGCCTCGATGCCAATGTCGCCGGGCGCTATACCGACTATTCGACCTCGGGCATAGCCCGCACGTGGAAGCTGGGCCTGACCTGGGACATTACCGACGAATGGCGCCTGCGCGGCACGCAGTCGGTCGATATCCGCGCGCCCAGCCTTTATGACCTGTACGCCCCGCAATCGGTGGCGGCCGGCACCTTCGTCGATGTGCATACCCAAAGCAGCCAGACGACCTTCACCTACTCCGGCGGCAATCCCAACCTGAAGCCGGAACAGTCCTACGACCAGACCTACGGCATCGTCTGGCGGCCGAAGTTCGCGCGCAGCTTCACGGCGTCGCTCGACTATTACAGCATGAAGATGACCAACGCCCTGGCGACGGTCAGCCCGACGGATCCGGCGATCCAGGGCCTGTGCGAAGCGTCGAACGGCACATCGCCTTTCTGTTCGCTCATCGTCCGTCCCGGGCCGTTCAGCGACCGCTCGGTGGCCAACTTTCCGACCAAGCTGTACAACGAAAATCTCAATGCCGCTTTGGTCGAGATCAAGGGCTACGACTTCGAGAGCAATTACCACCTGAGCATGGCCGACCTGAAGCCGAGCTGGGACGGCGCCTGGGATTTCCGCCTCGTGGGCAATTATCAGCCGATTTCGCGGTCGCAGACCTCGCCGGTGTCGCCGATCCTGCAATACGCGACGACCGACCCGCTGCTGGGCGGCATCACCGGGCCGAAATGGCGCGTGACGGGCTTCGTCAACTATAGCGTCGGCCCATGGACGATCGGTGTCGAAGACCGCTGGTATTCGAGCTTCAACCAGACGGCCATCAAGGCTCAAACTATTGGTGCTACCGGTGTCAGTGTGGCGCAGCAGGTCTGGGCCACGCCGATCATCCCGTCCTACAACGTCGTCGACTTCGACGTGACGCGCAAGGTGCGGGTGATGGGCGAGGAGACGCAGCTCTATCTCAACGTCGGCAACCTGTTGAACGCCAAGCCGGCGCCGATGCCGGTGCCGGGCTCCGTCGGCCTCAACTTCCCCGTACCGCCCTATGAGGACACTATGGGCCAGTACTTCACCATTGGTATCCGGGCGAAGATGTAGTCCGGCTGGTGCAGGGCCGACTCCTGGCTCTGCGCGTTTTCCGTGTGGCGTATGTTTACTTCCTAGCTCCCACTCGCGCCGGACCTCCGCAGGGAGGCCCGGCGCCTTTTTTAGGATTTTACACGGGTCAGGTGGGCGATGAACACCGGCGCCCAGGTTTTGCCGCCGTCCTCGGAATCGGCGATCGTGTAATCATGGGCGTCGGGTGTGATGCCCGACCAGGTGCCGCGCATCAGGACCTGCCGGCCCTTGTCGGTATCGGTGCCGTACAGCTCACCGACGCCGTTGTGGAACGATCCGATCGACGCAGGCTCGAACTGACCGTCGTCGGCGCCGGCATAGGTCTGGCTCCATTGCCCGGACTTGGGATTGTACAGGAAGACAGTCATGCCGTCCCAATGACCGTCGGGGCCGTCGGCCGAGATCTCCTCGAGCCAGGCGCGCCCGTTCCATATCTTGCGTTCGGTGACCGTGCCGTCGAGCGTCACCTTATGCGTGCCGCCCTCGAACGGGTCGAGGACGCGCGTGATATGGGTATGCCAGGTGCCGAACACGAAGTCGAAATCGTGGGCGCCGTCGCGCACGGGCGACTGGGCGCCGGCGGCGCAGGCCGCGAAGGCCAGAACGCAACCGGCGAGGCCGGCAAAAAAAGTACGCGATTTCGACATGGCAAGGTCTCCTGTTGACTAAAGAAAGGCGCTGAAGGCGAACACCGGGGTGACCGAGGGGCGGGTATTGCGGGCCGGGGTGATGAAGCGGGTGCCGAACAGCACGCCGAGATTGGGCGTCCAGCTATATTCGATGGCCGGGGCGATGGCGAAGGTATCGGACGGCCCGCTCGTCAGATGAACGGGCGCGAACGCGTCGGTGCCGTTGACGCCGGTCTGGCGCCCATGGCGATAATAGACATCGATCGCCGCGACCCAGCTGCGCGTGACGCTGTATTCCCAGGCATTGTCGAAGGCCGTTGCCGCGCCGGGCCTGGCACGGCCGGTAAAGCCGGCGGATGTGCCGTAGACGCTTACGCCGTCGACATTGGCCGCGCCTGGAAAGGATTGCGTCAAATTGATCCGTGTGCGGAGTATGCGTCCGTTGGGCAGCCAGAAGATGTCCTGGCCATAGGCGCCGATCGTTGTGGCATAGGCGCCGCTGCCGAAACCGTCGCTGGCCCGCGCCAGGCGGTCATAACGGCCGGTGGGCAGGCTTTCCTCCACCGCCACGGCGATCGCCGGCTTGCCGCTTTGCGCATCGAAATGCGTCAGCTGGTACTGGACGTGCACGGCCAGGTCGGCGGCGCCGATGCGTGAACTGCTTTGCCCGCCGGCCAGGCGATCATAGCCGAAGGCCGGTATCATGCCGAGTGTCAGGCGCTTGGTGACACCGTACAGCAGAAAGGTCGAGGACCCGAAGCCGTTGGCGCCCGGCGCGCGCGCGTCATAGGCATAGGATTCGACATAGCCATGACCCGGCGGCAGGGCATTGGGCGAATTGGCGATGATGGGGCCGGTCCACCAGGCGTCGTCGAGGCTTTGCCTGGGCGCGTCGTCGGCCCGGGCCTGGCCGGCACCGAGCCCGAGCAGGGCGGTCAGAAGGAGCAAGCGGGGAACTGAAACGGGCTTTCCGGGCATGGTCGCTGGTTTTCCTGTTTTGGCGTGGACATGCAGGGGGCACGTCCGTTTCACCGGAAACTGTCAGGATTATTCGCCGGATTGCCTTGCTCTCAAGGGCCACTTCGGCAAAACTCGGCTGGGCCACTTGAACCATAGCCCAAAGGACGGTCGGCACAGGCGTGGAACCGCTATTCGAAATCGGCATCGAGCCGGCCGCCAAGGGGGCGCGGGCGACGACTCACGGGCTTTACCGGCAATTGCGGGCGGCCATTGCCGACGGCCGCCTGGCGGTCGGCGCCAAGCTGCCGCCGACGCGGCGCGCCGAGGTGTTTTTCGGCGTTTCGCGCAATACGGTGGCGGAGGCCTACAGCCGGCTGATGAGCGAAGGCTATATCGTCAGCCGCCACGGCGCCGGCACCTTCGTCGCCGACCGGCCGCCGCCGGAACCGGTGGCGCGCGCCACCGACGCGGCGCGGATCGCCTATCGGCTCAATCCCTTCTGGCTGCGCGCGGACGTCACCGCGGACATGACCTTCTGGCAGGACAAGGACCTGCCCGCGGCGCCGCCGGTGGCCGATTTCCGGGCGGGGTTCATCGATACGCGGCTGTTTCCGCACGACGCCTTTCGCCGCATCACCGCGCAGCAGTTGCGCGGACTGGAAGTCAAGCCGCCGGGCCTGCGCAGCGCCCAGGGCAATCAGGGCAATTACCAGTTGCGCGAGGCGGTCGCCCGCCATATCGCCGTCACCCGCGCCGTGGTCTGCCATGGCGACGATGTTCTGGTCACGGCCGGGGCGCAGCAGGCCCTGGACGTCCTGGCGCGCGTCCTGGTCACGCCGGGCGAGACCGTGGTGGCGGTCGAGGATCCGGGCTATCCGCCGCTGCGCGTCATCTTCGCCGCCGCCGGCGCGCGGGTGGTGCCGATCGCCGTCGATGACGAGGGGCTGGTCGTCGACGACCTGCCGCCCGAGGTCAATGTCATCTGCGTGACGCCGTCGCATCAGTTTCCGCTGGGCATGACCATGTCGCCGCGCCGGCGCCAGGCCCTGGCCGCGTTTGCCCGGGCGCGCGGCGCGGTGATCATCGAAGACGATTATGACGGCGAGTTCCGCTATGACGGTGCGCCGCTCGAGGCCCTGCGCACGGCGGACAATGCCGACCTCGTCTTCTATGTCGGCAGCTTTTCCAAGTGCATGCTGTCCTCCCTGCGGCTGGGCTTCATCGTCGCGCCGGACTGGGCCTTGGCCGCGCTGGTCGCCGCCAAGAACGCGGCGGACTGGCACTGCCCGGTCCCGCTGCAGCTCGGCGTCGCCGCCTTTATCGGTGAAGGCCTGCTCGACCGGCATATCCGCAAGATGCGCGCGCTCTACCGGCGCCGGCGCGAGGTTCTGATGGCCAGTCTGCGCGAGGACTTCGCGTCCGCGCTGACGCCGATCGTATCGAGCTACGGCATGCACGTCGCCGCGGTCGCCGCGCCGTCGCTCGATGTCGAAGGGGCCACCCGGCGCGCGCTCGCCTGTGGCGTCAGGCTGCACAGCCTGGCGCGCTACACCAAGGGCGCTCAAATGCGTCAGGGCCTGATCTTCGGTCTCGGCGCCGTCGACGAGGCACAGATCGTGCAGGGAATGGCCGTGTTGCGCCGGGTTCTGGCCGCGCCCTCTTTACCCGAAGCTGACTTTAGGGCAATATGAGCGCGGACTCGGAGTCGCCTGGCCGGGTTCGTTTTCTGAATGCTTACTTTTTCTAACCCTAAGATTTAAAATCTCTATTTTGATAAACGTATGCATTCGGCTGTATTAGACCATTAAACGAGACGGGGCAGAACTATGGCAATCGCGGAACCGCTGGATTTGGTTTTTCAGTTGAAATTCGAAGCTGCGCTGCAGGACCACGTGGCGAAGAAGGCTACGAGCAAGCGGGCCAAGGTTGAAGCGAAGAAGCGCGCCGAGGACCTGCGCGAACGGGCCCGGGCGATCGAAGCCGCGCGTATGCTGGCTTCCGGCACCACCTGAGTCGCTGGCCTATTCGAGGCGGTTTGCCTTGAACAGGGCCGGGAACAGCTTGATCCATAAACTGGTAACGATCAGCGAGCCCACGCCGCCGAAGATGGCGGCGCCGATGGGGCCTAAAAAGCGCGCCACGACGCCGGTCTCGAACTCACCCAACTCGTTCGACGCACCGATAAACAAATAGGACACCGACGACACCCGGCCGCGCATGTGCCCCGGCGTGACGATCTGGATCAGCGTGCCGCGCACATAGACGCTGATCATGTCGGCGGCGCCCAGCACGATCATGGCGGCGATCGACAGCCAGACGATCGTCGACAGGCCGAAGACGATGGTGGCGACACCGAACACGGCGACGCCGCCGAACATCCACGGGCCGGCGTGGCGGCGAATCGGCCAGGTCGACAGCGTGAACGACATGGCGATCGCGCCCAGAGCCGGCGACGCGCGCAACAGGCCGAACATCTGCGGTCCGGCGTGCAGTATGTCCTTGACGAAGATCGGCATCAGAGCGGTCGCCCCGCCCAGCAGCACGGCGAACAGATCGAGCGAGATGGCGCCCAGCACCACCTTGTTGCTCCAGATATAGGCGAAGCCTTCCTTCAGCATCTCCATCTTCGGCGCCGGGCGCGCTTCCGGGGCCGTCGGGGTCTTTATGGTCAGGACGAGGCCGGCGGCGATCAGGCAGAGCACGGCGCACCAGCCGTAGGCGAAGCGCGGCGAAAAGCCGACCAGGACACCGCCGAGCGCCGGGCCGACGATCTGGCCCATCTGCATGGCCATCGAATTGACGGCGATCGAGCGCGGCAGGACGACCTTGGGGACCAGCATCGGGCCCATGGCCGAACTGGCCGGTGCGCTGAATGCGCGGAACGCGCCCAATACGGCGCTGAGCGCGAACAGGCCCCAGATCGGCGGGTGCCGCAGCAGCGAATACAGGACAAAACACACCGACAGGACGAGTTGCAGCATCAGGACGACGCTGATGATTCGCTTGCGGTCATAGCGGTCGGCGACGATGCCGGCGGGGATGGTGAAGGCGAACAGGGTAAGGAACGAGCACAGCCCGACCAGGCCGATATACAGCGCCGACTGGGCGATGCTCTCCTTTTGCCGGGCCAGGTCGTAGACCTGCCAGGCGATGGCCGCGCTTTGCGCCGAGGTGCCGAGCACGCCGCACACGCGCGACAGCCAGAAGGCGCGAAAGTCCGGAATGCGCAGCGGATGGCGATCGTCGCCGTCCGGCGGCTGGGGCGGAGGGGCGGCTTCGGTTGCGGATGGGGGTGTAGGCACGAAGATCCCATGGGGTAATTGGGCAGGGGCAAATCAGGCTCATACAGGAAGTCGCCGCGTTTGACAGCAGATGATGACGCCCCCTGTCCGCGCGTCGGGCCTAGTAGCTTACCTTGAAATTGGTATCGAGGACGGTATTGCCTGCCTGTGTAACGGGCGCGTGACGCAAGGCGCGGACCAGGTCGAGGTTCCAGCTCATGGTCTTCGCCACCGGCACGGCCACGCCGAACCCCGCCGAGGCCAGGGTCTTGGTCACCTTGAGCTGTTCGTCATGCCCGCCGCCGATGTCCGCGAGCCAGTAGGGCGACAGATCCTTCAGCCACCCTGATTTGGGCGCCCATCTCAGCTCGTTGCGCCAGATCAGGGCGTCGTCGAAACTGCCGTCGGGCAGAAAATAGCCGCGGACATTGCCTTGTCCCCCCAGGATGATCTGGTCGAAATAGGGCAGGGGGCCGCTGGCGCCGCCGCCGATGAGCTGGGTATGCCATCGCGTTCCATTGGCGTCGCCCACCGTCTCGTCCAGGGTGAAATTGACATAGCCGTAGCGCGCCGATCTCATGCGCCCGGCGGTGTAGAGCGCGAAATGCGCGGGCGTATTGCCCGGCATGCCGACCGCGGGGCTCAGCCGCAGCGAAATGTCGAAATCGGTCTGTTGCGACGTCAGCGCCCGGTTGAAATGATAGCCGAGATAGAGCTCGTTCATCTCGGCGGTCATGTTGGACACCAGTCCGGCCGCCTCGAAATCCATCACGCGCTCGTGGCGCAGGTCGATTCCAGCGCGGAGGTCGCTTTGCCCCCGGCGGTGGCCGGTCCCGTCAGCAGATAGCGGTAGCCGAGCGTGCCGTCGCTTTCGACCAGCCAATAGGTATCCGACGGAAACTTGAAATTCATGCCGGTGAGTTCGTATCCGGCTTCGATGATGCCGCGATTATCGACGGGCTGGGTATAGGTCAGGTTCGCATCGGCCAGGTCCGGATGATGCGCCGAGCGGACAAGGCCATTGGGCGATTCCGTGACCTGAAACGACAGGACGCTGTCCTGGCCCAGCAGGTCGCCGATGCCGCCGCCGGCAAAGGCGCGGCGCCAGCTTTCGTGGGGTGCGCCGGAATATTTATAGCCCCAAAAGGCCGACCACGGTTTGGTTTCGGTGACGTCGATGGCGACATCGGCCTGGGCCGTGTCCGGTGCGGGCACCACCTTGACGCTGACCTGGCGGAACGGATAGCGGCTGAGACTGTCGAGGTTGAAGGCCAGGGCGCCGGGATCGATGGCCGCGCCTGGGGATAGCCCAAGCCGCGTCTCGATGAACCGCGCGTCTCGCGAGGGCGCGCCTTTTGTCGTGATGTGGGCGACGGTGAAGCGCCGTACGCCGAAGGTCAGGACGCCAGATGCGGCATCGGGCGCTGGCTCATAGCGCGCGATCACCGGCCGCCCGGCGGTCGACAGGGCCCGGCTGATCCGCGTCTCGATTTTTGCGATGAGCTCGGGCGTAATCGGGTGGCCGACCAGACCCAGAACGTCGGGTGGCACGAAGGTCACCCCCTCGATGCGCAGGCCTCGCAAAGGCAGCGGCCGCACCGGCGCGGCGTTCTGCATGGGTTCGATTAGCAACTGTCCCTGGGGCAGACGCGCGACCGGGCTGGCGATCGGCGTATTGTGCTCCACGGTCGGCGCGGCCGCATAAGCGGAGGTCGCCAAAGCCGGAAGGATAAACAGCCCGCCCAGCCAGACGCCGCAAATGACAATAGGTTGTTGTGCGCCCACGCGCCCGGCCCCCCGACATGCCGTTCACGCGCAGGTTTATGGCACGGACAGGCTAACGGTCAGCATATACCGAAGACGGCGAGGGGATCAAATCGAGGTCCCAATCAGGATGAGTCGGTTCATCGGCATGTGCCGAGCGTTTTGCGCTGCCGGCCTATCCGCCGAACGAGATATCCTTGCGCGCCGAGACGGCCGAGACGATGAAGCCCGCCAGCGAATCCATCAGCACCATGATCGTCAGAAGGAAGAAGGTCGCCGTGGCGAAGGGCGGCAGAAGCAGGAACTCGACAAGGCAGACGACGAACAGGATCAGGGCCATCGCGTCTCCCAGCAGGGCCTGGTTGGATGTGCGCGTCGAGCTGACCAGTTCGAAGAACAGGGCGACCAGCGCGATCAACAGGATGAGATGGCCGAAGGTGAGGGCGAGCGCCGTGCCGTGCGACGGCATGGGGATGGTGAAAAGCGTGTGCGACGTCGCGTCGTAGCTCGACCCGAACAGCGAGGGCGACACAAGGCAGATGACCGCCAGGGCGTTGTAGAGGCCCACGGGCACCGCGAGCATGGGAAAGGTGAATTTCATCCTGGTCCTTGTGGTATTGATGGATACAGGTAACGGTATGGCGAATTCGGATGTCAAGCCGGAATGGGAATGGGTTTCGGCGCCGGCGTCGGCTTGGCGCCGTTGGTGCCCCCCTTATCGGCCTTGCCCAGCGCCCTATCCGTCTTTTCCAGTATGTCGAGGAACGGTTTGATGATGTCGATCGGCAGCGGAAAGACGATCGTCGAATTCTGCTCGGCGCCGATTTCCGTCAGGGTTTGCAGGTAGCGCAACTGCATGGCCGCGGGGTTGCTGGCGAGGATCTGCGCGGCATTGACCAGGGTCTGCGAGGCCTGGAACTCGGCCTCGGCGTGGATGATCTTGGCGCGGCGATCGCGCTCGGCCTCCGCCTGCTTGGCGATGGCGCGCACCATGTTTTCCGTCAGTTCGACGGTGCGGATTTCGACATTGCTGACCTTGATGCCCCAGGCCTCGGTCTGGGCGTCGAGGATGCTCTGGACGTCGACGCTGAGCTTCTTGCGGTCGGACAGCATCTCGTCGAGCTCATGCTGGCCGAGCACGGCGCGCAATGTGGTCTGGGCCAGCATGTTGGTCGCCGGCAGATAGTCCTGGACATTGATGATGGCGTGCTCCGGGCTTTCGACCTTGAAATAGAGCACGGCATCGACCTTCATCGAGACATTGTCGCGCGAGATCACGTCCTGGGTGGGGATTTCGATGACCTGGATGCGCAGGTCGACGCGCACCATCTGCTGGGCGAAGGGGACGAGAAAGATCAGCCCCGGCCCCATGACCTTGTCGAACTTGCCGAGCGTAAACACCACCGCGCGCTCATATTGCCGCAGGATTTTCATCGACATCGAGGCGAGGATCAGACAGCCGAAAATCACGGCCGGCAGTAGAGCGACGTTAAGCGGGAACATGACACGTGCCTTTCGGACAATCCAGAGCATCGACCGATTAGGTTGACGCGGGTGGATGTTCTGGTTTTTTGTTTTGTCGCGCTTCTTATCCGAAAAGTGGCGGCCACTTTATCGGGAAGCGCTCTAGCTGAACGGCTCCTTACACGAACGCACGGCTGGACGGCAGGATCGGAATCTACCCAGTTTGGCCGGCGCGGAATGGATATGTCCGGATAAAACGCCGGTTTCGGGCAAGAACGGATGTCTTGGTCGCAAGCATCATATTGTAACCCCTCCGCCGTCGTGTATCAGGAAGACGATGGCTAGGCGCGTACGGGGAGATCAGCGGAAGAATGTCGACGACCGAAGATGTGGCGCGCATGGCGGGTGTCTCCACGGCCACCGTGTCGCGCGTATTGAGCGGTTATCCGCACGTCTCGGCGAACGTGCGCGCCCGGGTCTTGCAGGCCGTGGAGCGGCTTGGCTACGCGCCCAATGCCAATGCCAAGAGTTTGCGCACGACCCGGACGCAAAAGATACTGGTGACCGTGCCCGACATCGCCAACATCTTTTTCTCCAGCATCATCCTGGGCGTCGAGGCGGCCGCGACGGCGGCGGGCTATACGGTCCTGCTGGGCGATGTCAGCCTGAGCGGGGACAGCGACGCCAACTATGCCGGCATGCTGCGCCGCAAGGAGGCCGACGGGCTGATCTTTCTCGGCCACAAACTGCCGGAGATCACCCAGGATATGATCAACGCGCAGGGCTTTCAGGCGCCTATAGTCAATGGTTGCGAGTTCAATGCGGCCTTGGGTGTGTCGAGCGTTCACATCGACAATGCCCGGGCGGCGCAAGAAGCGATGGACTATCTCTATGCCCTGGGTCACCGGCGGATCGGCATCGTCACCGGCCCGATGGAAAGTCCGATCAGCCGCGATCGCCTGGCTGGCTGCCGGACAAGCGCCGAGGCGCATGGGGCGGGCGGCGACCTGACGATCGTCAATGGCGATTTCACCGTCGAATCCGGCGAGGCCGCCGCCTATCGCCTCCTCGAGTCGGACGGCCGGGTCACCGCGATATTCTGCTTCAGCGACGACATGGCGCTGGGCGCGCTGCACGCCCTGCGGCTGCGCGGCCGAACCTGCCCCGGCGACGTTTCGGTCGTGGGGTTCGACGACATCAAGATCGCCAAGTTCGCCTATCCGCCGCTCACCACCGTACGCCAGCCCATGGCGGAAATCGGCCGAAAGGCGGTGGGCCTGCTGCTGGACATTCTCGACGGCCGGGCGGAGGCGCTCACCAGCCTGACCTTGCCGCACGAACTGGTCGTACGCGAGTCGACGGCCGCGGTTCGCGTATCTGACTGAGCTTAGCTCAGGCCCAGGATCCGGCGATTGGCTTCGAGGCTGGCGCCCGAGGCCGCGAAGTCGTCGAACGCCTTGTCGGTGACGCGAATGATGCGATCGCGGATAAAGCCTGAGCCTTCGGCCGCGCCTTGCTCCGGGTGTTTCAGGCAATCCTCCCACTCGAGCACCGCCCATCCGCCGTAATCGTATTGCGCCAGCTTCGAGAAGATGGCGCGGAAATCGATCTGGCCGTCGCCCAGCGAACGAAAGCGTCCGGCGCGGTCGATCCAGGGCTCGTAGCCGCCATAGACGCCGGTCCGTCCCGTCGGATTGAACTCCGCGTCCTTGACGTGGAAGGCTTTGATGCGCGCGTGGTACAGGTCGATAAAGGCCAGATAGTCGAGCTGTTGCAACAGGAAATGGCTGGGGTCGAACAGGATATTGGCGCGCGGGTGATGGTCGACGGCGGCGAGAAAGCGCTCGAAGCTGGCCCCGTCGTGCAGGTCTTCGCCGGGGTGAATCTCGAAGCAGACGTCGACGCCGCAGGCGTCGAACGCGTCCAGGATCGGGCGCCACCGCCGCGCCAACTCGGCGAAGGCGGCCTCGACCAGTCCGGCGGGGCGCTGCGGCCACGGATAGAGATAGGGCCAGGCCAGCGCCCCCGAAAAGGTCGCGTGGGCGTTCAGGCCCAGCCGCTGCGACGCCTTGGCGGCAAGCGTCACCTGCTCGACCGCCCAGCTCTGGCGGGCGGCGGGATTGCCGCGGAGGCCCTCGGGCGCGAAGCCGTCGAACAGTTCGTCATAGGCGGGATGGACGGCGACGAGTTGGCCCTGCAGATGAGTCGACAGTTCGGTGATCTCGACACCGTGCTCAGCGAGCCGGCCCTTGATCTCGTCGCAATAGGCCTGGCTTTGCGCGGCCTGGGTCAGGTCGAAAATGTGCGGTGTACCGGTCGGGAGTTGGATGCCTTTATAGCCGAGTCCGCCGGCCCATTGGGCGAGGCTGTCCAACTGGTTGAACGGCGCCTGGTCACCGATGAACTGCGCCAGGAAAACGGCGGGTCCCTTGAGCGTTTTCATAAGTCATTCCTGAAATCACACCACGCCGCCTGCGCACTGGAGCGCACGGCGGCTTCGATAAAGGCCATGCCGCGAATGCCGTCTTCGATGCCGGGTATGCGCGCGTCCGGCGCCGGCTGATCCCGGATCTGGGCGGCGAAATCGCGGTACAGGTTGGCGAAGGCTTCGATATAGCCTTCCGGATGGCCGGCGGGCAGGCGCGTGGCGGCCTTGGCTTCGGCGCCGAGATAGGCGCTGCCGGCGTGGCGGACCTCGTCGGGCGCGTCGGGAAACTTCAGAACCAGCAGGTTGGGATTTTCCTGCTGCCATTCCAGCCCGCCCAATGTGCCATAGACCTGCAGGCGCAGGCCGTTGCGCGCGCCCGTCGAAATCTGCGACGCGACCAGGACGCCGCGGGCCCCGCCGGCAAAGCGCAAGAGCACATCGCAGTCGTCATCGAGCAAGCGTCCCGGCACGACACTGGCCAAATCGGCGCAAAGGGCGTCGACCTTCGCTTCGGTGACGAATTCGGCCAGGTGGAAGGCGTGAATGCCGATATCGCCGATGCAGCCGCCGGCGCCGGATCGCGCCGGATCGGTGCGCCAGTCCGCCTGGCGATTGCTGGCCGGCTGGGCCAGCCAGCCCTGAGGGTATTCGACGACGATCTTGCGCACCGTGCCCAGGCGATGGTCGGCGACCAGGCGGCGCGCATCGCGGACCATCGGATAGCCGGCATAGGTATAGGTCAGGCCGTATTGGCGGCCGCTCGCGGCAATGGCGTGGCGAAGATCGAGGGCTTCGGCGAGATCGAGCGTCGCCGGTTTGTCGCTCATCACGTGAAGACCGGCGGCGAGCGCCGCCTTGGCGATGGGATGATGGGTGTCGTTGGGCGTGGCGATGCAGACGACATCGAGGTTTGAGGCCTCGCGGCGCAGCATTTCGCGGTAGTCGCCATAGATATGTTCGGCCGTCAGGCCGTAGCTTTCGCCGGCCTCACGCGAGCGAACGGAATCTCGGCTGAAGGTTCCGGCCACGAGTTCGTATTCGCCGTCCAGCCCGGCCGCCATAAGGTGGACGGGGCCGATGAAGGACCCCGGGCCGCCGCCGACCAGGGCGAGGCGAAGTTTGCGGCGCGCGGTCATGGCGCCTCGCTCGGTCCCAGCACGACGGGCTTGTATCCGCCGCGGCGCTGGAAGACAACGATCAGGCCGAGATAGACCAGGAGGGTGATCAGCGGCAAAAGGGCGATGTCCTTCAAGGCGGCCTTCTTGCTGCCCGAGGCGATGGTTTCGAGCACCGCCTTGTCCGCCGCGCCGGCATTGGCGACGGTCTGGGCGTCGAGCGCGCGATAGATGCCGAACATGGCGCGGTGGTCCTTCATGTAGTGGGCGCCCAGGGTACTGTGATGGCCGCGATCATAGGCGGTCACGCCTTCGAGCGTGGCGTGATCCTGCGCGGCGCCGAGCAGGACCGACCCCAATATGCCGGCGGCCAGCATGCCGGCGCCGGCCATCATATTGATGGTCACCGCTCCGCCCTTGGGGAATTGCTCCGACGCCACGCCCAGAGTCGTTCCCCAGAAGAAGCTCTTGCCGATGCCGTAGAGCGTCGCCGCGGCGAGCAGCAGGCCGCCGGTCGAACCCGACAGCAGGAACAGCCCGGCGGCGGCCAGCGCCGAGGCGAAGGCCAGCACGCCCAGCGGCTTAAAGCGATCGATCAAGGTACCGGCGAAGATGCGGATAACGAAGACGATCAGCGAAGTGTAGATGAGTACCCAGCCGGCGTTCAGCCCCAGGCGCGCCATTTCCGGCGACATCAGCGAGGATATCCAGCTATCGGTCGACAGCTCCGTCATGGCTTGCGGGATCATCAGCAGCACCAGCAGGATGTATAACGGCCGGCCGGGTGAGCCGGATATCACGGCATAGGCCGCGGCGAGCGCCACGGCGATGCCCATGCTGATCACCGGGCTGAGATCGAAGACGCGGCCGACCTCGAGCATGATCAGGACGGCCAGGATCAGGGCGCTGACGAATCCGGC
>OUWB010000404.1_pt1 | contig 36177 bp, 34 predicted proteins | sample 1779821 | NCBI WGS metagenome assembly OUWB01 (sample SAMEA3914806, study PRJEB12502) | metagenome | biome: forest; material: soil | place: Canada | collected 2011-08-03 | depth 0.1 m
GACGAAGCCAAGGAAGAAGTGGCTGAGCTGGTCGACTTCCTGCGCGACCCCACCAAGTTCCAGAAGCTGGGCGGCCGTATTCCGCGCGGCGTGCTGATGGTCGGCCCGCCCGGTACCGGCAAGACCCTGTTGGCGCGCGCCATCGCCGGCGAAGCCAAGGTGCCGTTCTTCACGATTTCCGGTTCCGACTTCGTCGAAATGTTCGTCGGCGTGGGTGCTTCGCGCGTGCGCGACATGTTCGAAAACGCCAAGAAGCATTCGCCTTGCATCGTCTTCATCGACGAAATCGACGCCGTTGGTCGCCATCGCGGCGCCGGTGTCGGCGGCGGCAACGACGAACGCGAACAAACCTTGAATCAATTGCTGGTCGAGATGGATGGCTTCGAACCGAATTCGGGCGTGATCGTGGTCGCTGCGACCAACCGCGCCGACGTGCTCGACAAGGCGCTGATGCGTCCGGGCCGCTTCGACCGCCAGGTCTCGGTGGGCCTGCCCGACATCCGTGGCCGCGAACAGATCTTGAACGTCCACATGCGCAAGGTGCCGATTTCGACCGACGTCGAAGCGAACGTGCTGGCACGCGGCACGCCGGGCTTCTCGGGCGCCGACCTGGCCAACCTGGTCAATGAGGCAGCGCTCTTTGCCGCGCGCCGCAACAAGCGCACGGTCGAGATGCAGGACTTCGAAGACGCCAAGGACAAGATCTACATGGGCCCGGAACGCAAGTCCATGGTCATGCGCGAGGAAGAGCGCCGCAACACGGCTTACCATGAGTCGGGCCATGCGGTCGTCGCCAAGCTGTTGCCCAAGGCCGACCCGGTCCACAAAGTCACCATCATGCCGCGCGGCTTTGCCCTGGGCTTGACCTGGCAATTGCCCGAGCACGACCATATTTCGGGCTACAAGGACAAGATGCTGGAAGAGATTTCCATGCTCTTCGGCGGCCGCATCGCCGAGGAAATCTTCGTCGGCCAGATGTCGACTGGCGCATCCAACGACTTCGCCCGCGCCACCAAGATCGCCCGCTCCATGGTCATGCGTTTCGGCATGTCCGATGCGCTGGGTACCATGGTGTACGTCGAAACTGAGCAAGACAATAGCTGGCAAAAGCCCATCGCCGAAGCGACGCTGCAACGTGTCGACGCCGAAATCCGCCGCATTCTCGACGAGCAATACGCCGTGGCGCGCAAGCTGCTGACCGAAAACCGCGACAAGGTCGAAGCCATGACGCGTGCCCTGCTCGAATGGGAAACCATCGACTCCGACCAGGTCAACGACATCATGGCGGGCAACGAGCCGCGTGCGCCCAAGGATACGCGCCTGACCAAGCGGACCTTGCCCGGCACGCCGCCCAACGACATGAAACCCGGCGCACCGGCTACCGTGTAACAACGGCACACGAGATAGCTGCAAGACAGGGGTGGGGAGCGATTCCCGCCCCTTTTGCTTAGTTGCTCTACATATAAGAACAATGAAGACACTGCAATGCGGACGCTTCCGCCTGCCCCTTTCGGGCGGTCGTCCCCTCGTGATGGGGATATTGAACGTGACGCCCGACTCGTTTTCCGACGGCGGGCGTTATCAGGCGCTCGAGCTGGCCATTTCCCATGCGGAACAAATGCTGGCCGAAGGGGTCGATATCATCGATATCGGCGGGGAATCGAGCCGGCCCGGCGTGGAGCCGTTGCCGCTGGAAGAAGAATTGCGCCGCGTCATGCCCGTGCTGTATGCCTTGCGCGACTGTGGCAAGCCGCTCTCGGTGGATACCTACAAGCCCGAAGTGATGCGCGAAGCGCTCGCGGCCGATGCCGACATGATCAACGACATCAATGGTTTCCGCGCGCCGGGCGCGATCGACGCTGTGGCGGAATCGGATTGTGCATTGTGTATCATGCATATGCAGGGTGAGCCGCAGCACATGCAGCGCGATCCCCAATACCAGGATGTGGTTGGCGAGGTGGGTGCTTTCCTGCGCGCGCGCGCCTATGCGCTGGAAGCAGCCGGCGTGGCGCGCCAGCGCTTGTGCCTCGATCCGGGCTTCGGCTTCGGCAAGACGCTGGAACACAATGTGGCGCTGTTGCGCAGCCTCGGCAAGATGCAGGGGGATCTGGGCTTGCCGATCATAGCCGGCATGTCGCGCAAGACGATGATAGGCGGACTCACCGGCAAGCCGGTCGAAGGGCGGCTGGCGGGCAGCATCGCCGCCGCACTGGCAGCGGCGGCGCAAGGCGTGAAGATTCTGCGCGTGCACGATGTGGCCGAAACCGTCGATGCGCTGGCCGTTTGGCAGGCAGCACAAGAAGAATAAGCAACGAACTGAAGGACAAGAGCAAAACACATGACACGCAAATATTTCGGCACTGACGGCGTACGTGGCCGCGTGGGCGTTGCCCCCATCACTCCCGATTTCGTCATGCGCCTGGGCTATGCCGCCGGGCGCGTGCTGGCCAAGGCCAAAGGTTCCGGCAGCGGCCGGCCTACGGTCTTGATCGGCAAGGACACGCGCATCTCGGGCTACATGCTCGAAGCCAGCCTGGAAGCGGGCTTTTCCGCCGCGGGTGTGGACGTCATGCTGGCCGGACCGATGCCGACGCCGGCGATCGCGTATCTTACGCGCGCGCTGCGCCTGTCGGCCGGCGTGGTGATTTCGGCTTCGCACAATCCTTATCAAGACAACGGCATCAAATTCTTTTCCGAGAGAGGCAGCAAGCTGCCCGATGCGGTCGAGTCAGACATTGAAGCGCTGCTCGATGATCCCATCGTCTGCGTGCCGTCGGAAAAGCTCGGCAAGGCCAGACGGCTCGACGATGCGCGCGGCCGCTACATCGAATTCTGCAAAAGCACCTTCCCCAACGAGCTGGACTTGCGCGGTTTGAAGATCGTGGTCGATTGCGCGCACGGCGCGGCCTACCACATCGCGCCCGACGTGTTCCACGAACTCGGTGCGGAAGTCGTGCCGATCGGCACGCAGCCCAATGGCTTGAACATCAACGACGGCTTCGGCGCCACCGCACCCGAAGCGCTGGCAGCGGCTGTGCAGGCTCAACATGCCGATCTCGGCATTGCATTGGACGGCGACGCCGACCGCCTGCTGATGGTGGACGCTGCAGGGCGCATCTATAACGGTGACGAACTGCTCTACGTGATGGTGAAAGACAGGCTCGCGGTCGGCCCCGTGCCCGGTGCGGTCGGCACGCTGATGACCAACATGGCGCTCGAAGTCGCGTTCAAACGCATGGGCGTCGGTTTCGCCCGCGCCAAGGTCGGCGACCGCTACGTGCTCGAAGTGCTGCAGGAGCGCGGCTGGCAGCTGGGCGGCGAAGGCTCGGGCCATCTGCTGTTCCTCGACAAGCACACCACGGGTGACGGCATCGTCTCGGCGCTGCAGGTGCTTTCTGCCCTGAAGCGCAGCGGCAAGTCGCTGTCCGAATGCCTGGCGGGCATGCATCTGTTTCCGCAAACCCTGGTCAACGTCAGGGTGGCCAAGGGATACGATTGGCAGGGCAATGCCGCGCTGATGCAGGCCAAGTCGGCAGCCGAAGCCGAACTGGGCGACAACGGCCGCGTGCTCATTCGCGCCTCCGGCACCGAGCCGCTGATTCGCGTCATGGTCGAAGCCGTTGATGCGCGCACGGCAGACGCCATGGCGCACCGGATCGCGGACACCCTGCGCGCATGAAGCCCGGGCAATACATCCTGGTAGTGGAAGACGAGCCCGGCATCGCCGAGCTGTTGCGCTATTCGTTGATTGCCGAAGGCTTTGCGGTGGAGATTGCGATCGACGCCGGGCAGGCGCGCCAGTGCGCGGCACAAGCCTTGCCGCGGCTGGTATTGCTTGACTGGATGCTGCCCGATCAGCCCGGCATAGGTTTGCTCAACGATTGGCGCAACGAGCCGGCAACGGCCACGCTGCCCGTCATCATGCTGACCGCCAAGGGGCTCGACGAGGACAAGGTCAAAGGCTTGAATGCCGGCGCGGACGATTACGTCACCAAACCGTTCTCCCCGCGCGAGCTGATGGCGCGCATCAATGCCGTGTTGCGCCGTCACAATCAACAAGACACGGCGCAACCGCACACGGTCGGCACGATCACGGTCGACGACGAACGCCATACCGTGCAGGTTGCCGGCACGCCGGTCGACCTCGGGCCGGCCGAATTCAAGCTGTTGCGCTTCCTGATCCAGTATCCCGAGCGTGTGTTTTCGCGCGCCCAATTGCTCGACAAGGTGTGGGGCGACCACGCCTTCTTCGAAGAACGTACGGTGGACGTGCACATCATGCGGTTGCGCAAATCGCTCGGCAGCGCCGGCCATTGCATCAAAACCGTGCGCAGCGTCGGCTACATGCTCAAAGGCGATCCGGGCGAGAAGGCCGCCCCGTAAATTGCCGATTGGACAGCAATTTCGGATCTTTCTGCGGCGAAATGAGCGAAATGGCCCGATCGGGCCCGTAATCGGCTATAATAGTTTCCTTCGGAGTGTAGCGCAGCCCGGTAGCGCACCTGGTTTGGGACCAGGGGGTCCAAGGTTCGAATCCTTGTACTCCGACCAATATTGAAAGCCTGGAAGCATTGCTTCCGGGCTTTTTTCTTTTCTACGCCCTCAGAAAAATATATTATAAATTCGTCAATTTTTCGTGATGACTGTCACAGATTGATTTTGCCGACATGGCAAGATGTGACCCGGTTTCTCATATTTTAAGTATGGGATCGCAACGGAGCTTTTTCATGACAAGTGCAACGAACTACGACAACCTTGTTTCCGAATTGTACGTCGCCTACTTGGGCCGCCCGGCAGATTACCCCGGCCAGCAGAATTTCAGTGCCGCGCTGGCAAACATTGCCGCGCCGACCGATGCCGCAGGCTTGCTCGCCCTGTATAACACCAATGCCACGGTCAAATCCCTGGTCGATGCCTTCGGCGCCAGCGCCGAGTCGCAAGCCTTGTACGGCAATGGCAGCGTTGAGAGCTTTGTCACTGCCATCTATGAAAATCTGTTCAATCGCCCTGCGGAAGTTGCGGGCTTGACCTTCTGGGTCAACGCCATCAATTCGGGCCAGATGACGCAGGGCGAAGTGGCGTTGGCGATTGCGGCGGGCGCGCAAGGCACCACCACACAAGGCGCTGCCGACGTGCAGACGCTGGACGCCAAGTTGACTGCGGCACAGGACTTCACCAGCGACCTGGCGCAGAATCCGAGTCTGTCGGCGGCGTATGTTGGATCCGCAGCGGCAGAGGAGGGACGGGCATTCCTTCAATCTATCAACGGCGGAACATCCGTCATATTGGCGCAAGAAGCGCAACAGGCCGCGAATGACCTGATAGCCTCTGTTGTTGTCTTGACAGGCAGCGTCAGTATTCAGAGCAGCGGCGTCGCAACAACGGTCGTCAGCACGGCCACCGTAAGCGGAACGCCGTTCAGCGCCAACCTGGGCACCGGCGCTGCCACCATTACCATCGACGGCGGTACGACGGCAACGGTTACGCTGGGTGCACATAGCGCAGCCGACGCCATCACCCTGGGTGCTTCGGGCACGCCGACAACGGCTATCGCAAAGTTCAGCGGCTTGAACAATGCCGGCAGCGATACCATCACGTTCTCGGTGGAACAGACCGGATCGGTTGGCGGCGTCCAACAGGGCAACACCCTGACCGGCTTTCAACAGGTCACGAGCGCCAACGTGGCGGCGTCAGGCGGCAATACGACATCGCTGGAAAGCTGGATGGCGGCGGCCGAAGGCGCGGCCGGCAGCGGTGTTGCCGGCGCCGCGCATAGCGTGGCCTGGTTCGTGTTCCAGGGCAATACCTATCTGTTGGAGTCGGTTGCGGGCCAGACGGCCGATGCCGGCACGATGGCGGCGAACAACACGCTGGTCGAACTGACGGGAACCGGCTACACCTTCAATCATGCATCCGGTGCGAATGGCACTTTGCACCTGCTCGGATGAGTTGTGCCGCATTCACATCAGTGAACAAGGAAGGAATTACGTTATGACGACAGCACAGAGTTACTCGAATCTGGTCCAGGAATTGTATGTTGCCTACTTCGGCCGTCCCGCCGATTATTACGGTCTGCAGAATTTTGAATCGGCGTTGTCGACTGCGGGTGCGTCGACCGATGCGGCCGGCTTGTTCGCCGCCTATTCTTCGAATGCGGCAGTCAAGGCCTTGATCGACGCCTTCGGCACCAGCGCCGAGTCGACCTCGCTCTACGCCAGCACGACGACGGAAGGCTTCGTCAACGCCATCTACGAAAATCTGTTTCATCGCGCCGCCGCCAACTCGGGCCTGGAATTCTGGGCTGCGGCAATCGATGCCGGTACGCTGACGCGCGGCGAGGCGGCGTTGGCCATTGCCGCAGGAGCACAAACCAATGCGAGCGCACAGGGTGCGATCGATTGGCAAACCGTGACCAACAAGATTGCCGGTGCGACCGCATTCACGACCGATATTGGCGACAATCCGAGTAACGTAGCCCTGTATGCCGGCGCGGAACCCGCGGCCCAGGGGCACGCTTTCATTACCGGCATTACCGGCACGACGACCGCTGTGCAATATGATGCCGCTGCCCAGGCGGCGGTCAACGTGGTTCTTGGCGGGACAGACAATATCGTGCCTGTTTTCAACCTGACCACGGGTGTGGACACTTTCGTCGGCGGACCGGGGAACAGCGTATTCGAAGCGATCCTGGATAACGCGGCCGGCCTGGCGGCGGGCGGGCAGGCACAGACCCTGAATACGGGCGACAGCCTCACCGGCGGCCCGCTTGACAACACCCTCAATTTGGACGATTTCGGCATCGGCGGTACGCTGACCTTTCCGTCGGGGATCAGCATCGTCGGCATGACCTCAGTCAATATTGCATCGCTCGAAGCCGTGGTCTATGACTTCAGCAGCTGGAACACGGTGAACTATCTCAACGTGAATTTTTCAACCGGCAACGACGCCGTGACGGTCGCCGACAACGTTGCCGTCAAGGTGAGCGACACCCTGGGCAACGTGACGATCAATGGCGGCGACAACGATACGGCCAGCACGGATGCCGCGCACACCGTCTCGATTTCGAGCACCGCCGCGACTTTCCAGGCAACGATCAGCACCAACGCGGGTTCGATCACCGACACGACGGTTGGCGCAACCGTCAACGTCGGCGTCGGCACGGGCGCCGATACGGTGACGCTGGGCGCCAACGCGATTGGCACGATCACGCTGGCGGCACACACGGCGGCCGAAGCAATCGTGCTCGGGCCGTCGGGCGCATCATTGACCGGTTTCGTCGTCATCAACGGTTTGAACAATGCGGGCGCCGATACCATTGCGTTCGCCGGCGAAGCGGGCAATACCTTGACCGGGTTTGTGCAGGTGACGCAAGCCGAGGTCGCCGCCACCGGCGCGAACCCGGCGATATTGGCGAGTTGGGTCGCGGCGGCCGATGGCGCCGCCGGCAGCGGCATATCGGGCGGTGCGCATGGCGTGACGTGGTTCCAGTATCAAGGCCAGACCTTTGTGCTGGAATCGGTCGCCGGGCAGACGGCTGATGCCGGCACCATGGCGGCCGGCAATACGCTGGTCGAATTGACGGGAACGGGCTACACCTTCGCCCATGCGAGCGGCGCCAACGGCACGCTGCATTTGCTCGGCTGACCGGCCTGATTCATCTGTCGGGTAATCCCGGCAGATGGCCCTCGCGTGTGGCGCCTACTTCTTCTTGGCATCGCCGGCCAGCGCGCCGGTGTCGGTCCAATAGACTTGGTGCGTATCGTCAAGGCTGATTTGCGCGATGCCGCTCGCGCTGTCGAGACGCATCACCGAGATATGGGCGCCTGTGGCCAGCGGCGCGCAATCGGCATTCTCGCCGTGGAAGTGGTCGGCCGAGCTTGCATTCTTTTGCTTGATCAGCGCCAAGGTCGCGTTGTAGCCGTCTTCGGTGGCGCAGCCGAACCAGTTTTTGGCTACCTGGGTCATCGGCCGGTTCTCGGCTTGGGCGCGCGCTGTTGCCAGTTCCTTGGCGATCGGTGCCGGCAAAGGTGCAGGCGGGGCGGGCGGTGGGTTTGGCGCGGCTGTTTGCGGCACAGCGGCGGCTTGCTCGCTATTTGCCGGCGCCGGCGGAAATGCCGGTGGAAAGTCGAGCGCCGGTTTCTTGATCACGGCACTGCCGCCCGGCGGCTCGCCGCCGTCCGCGCCGGCAAAGCGGTACACCGCTGCGCCTGCTGCGGCCAGCAGGACTGCGGCGATCACGATGGTCGAGCGGTTCATGGTTGCTCCTTCTTGCTGCCGGTTGCGGCAGTCAGTTGCGCTTGCTGCGGCACCGCGTAGCCATCGGTGAGCGTGTTGAGGAAGGCGATCAAGTCGTCGATATCGGCCTTGTTCAGGCGCGCCTTGCCCGACTCGTCGGGGCTGAACGGCACTTCGCGATTGACGTTCTTGCGCAAGGCCAGCGGTAAGTCATTGTACCGGTCAATCTCGCCGCGATGGGGGCCGGATGCGATGCGCGGATACCAGCGGCCCGGATCGGTGTCGCGCGTCGCGTAAAATTCCAGCACCTCGCGCAAGTCGTGGAACACGCCGTTATGGAAGAAGGTCTTGTGCAAGGCGACGTTGCGCAGGCTGGGCGTGCGGAAGGTACCGCAATATTCGCGATGCGCGGCCAGGTCTTCGCGGAACGGGCCGCACAGGCCCAGGTCGTAGAAATCTGCCTGTCTGTTGATGCGCAATGCGGGATTCCTCGGCGCACCGATTGCGACAAGGCCGAAGTCGGTAAAGTCGGGCATGGCGCCGTTAGGCAGACGCGCACTGGGATGGCAGGACGCGCAATTGCCCTTTTCCTTGTCCTCGAAAATCATCAAGCCGCGTTGTTCCGGCTTGGTCAGGTCGCTCTGGCCGCGCAGATAGGCGTCGAACTTGCTGGTGAACGGAAAAAATTCCTTGGGGTCGCGCTGAAAGTATTCGAGCGCCAGCGTCATCCACTTGAAGGCCCTGCCGTCGTTATCCAAGGCGTCCATGCCGAAGGTTTCGCGGAACTGCGGCGCATAGTCGGCGCGGCGCAACTTGGCGACCACGTCGGCCACGCCGGCGTTGTCCATCTCATTGGGTGCCAGCAGCGGAAAGCCGGCCTGGCTGTGCAGCGTGGAGAAGCGCCCATCGAGGCCGAACCCGCCGGTCGGGCCCTGATCGACGCCGGTCGGAATGTCTTCGTCGAAGAAGTGTTCGGAAAACGGCGGCAGGCGCTCTTTGTAGCGCAGCGAAGGCGCGGCGCGATTGCCCATCTTGTCGAGCCGTGCGCCGCCCGCTTGTGCCGCCAGCGCATTCGGCGGACTGTAGTCGGTGGCCGGATTGTGGCACGAAGAGCAGGACAGCTTGCCCGAGCCTGAGAGGGCCGGGTCGAAGAACATGCGCCGCCCCAGGGCTTGCATCAGGTCTTGCTTAGGCAGTGTCAGCATCTGCATGCTGTAGACGTTGTCGACGTTCACCGCATTCGCCTCGGGCGGCAAGGTCGGCGGGCGGTACAGGCGGCTTTTGGCCAGCGCGGCCTTGTCGATGGGCTGGGCCGGCTGATTTGCGGCCTGTTCGTCGGCGCTGCTTGTCTGTATTGCCAAGGCTGCCAGCGCGAGCACCGTCAAAAGAGGGATTGCCGCTATAAAGCGGCGCTGTTTGAACATCATGATCGTCAAGTGAAAAACCCCTCGGCGCACTTAGTTTTACCCGCAAGTCGTGGCACTACTAGCTCCCCTCTCCCGCCCGCGGGAGAGGGGTTCCAATCCTCTTTAGAACTGGAACAATCCGCTCATGTCGCCGATGGCCGGTGCATTGGTCGGCAGATAGCTGTTAGCGCTTTGCACCGGATTGGGCAGGGCGTCGCGCGTGGTGCTGGTGATCGACGGCAGGCTCCAGTTTTTCTCGATGAACTTCAGGATCGACGAGTGATCGCTGTAAGCGTGGTCGACATAGCCTTGCTTGGCATAGGGCGACACCACGATGGTGGCGATACGGGGGCCGTCGCCGAAGAAGTCGAGTTGCTGGATCGGCGCCGTATCGAAGTAGCCGCCGCCTTCGTCGGAAGTGATGATGATGGCGGTGTCTTCCCACACCGTGCTGTTCGATTGCACGGCATTGACCAGGGTGGACAGGAAGCTTTCATAGAACACCGGAGCCGAGGCGCCCGGATGGCCGCTCTCCAACCCCGGCGGGATCACGAAGCTGACAGCCGGCAAGGTATTGTTCTTCACGTCGCTGTAGAAGTTGTTCAGCGCTTGCAGGTTGTTGGCCATCGGACCCGTCATGACGCGCTGGTTGGCCACCAGCGGATCACCCAGGTTGTTGTACACCAGCAGTTGCAGCACGTCTTCCAGCACGCCGGGGAAATAGGTCGAGATGAAGTCGTTGGCGTTGCGGCCGCCGGTGTACCACTTCCAGCTCACGCTGTGATTGGTCAGCAGATCGGCGACGGTTTGCTGCGTTTGCGGCGGGAAGGTATAGGTGGTCGCGCCGAGCGGTTGCACCGCACCGGTCGAGCTGTACGGCAGGTTGTAATTGTTGACCAGGTAGTAGGCATTGGCCTCGCACTTGGTCGAACGGCCTTGCGACGCCAGGAGCGATGCGATCGGTGCCACGCCCGGCTGGGTGGTGTCCGAGCAATTCACGTAGGAACCGCCGCTATAGCCGTCCTGGGTATAGAAATTGTTTGTGCCCGGGGCCGGATTGGGATTTTCGATCTGGTTCGACGGCGGTGTCGCCAAGGTGCCGTTCACGTTGTAGACCGGCAGTTGGCCGCCGGTCGAGATGGCGTAAAAGTTGGCGCCCGTGCCACCCATGACCGATTGGTGGAAGTTGTCGCTGACGGCGTACTGCTGGGCCAGGCTTTTCAGAAAAGGCGCGTCGCCCGAAGCCATGTTGAAGAAGCCCATTTCCTCGCTGCCCTGCATGGTGCTGCTGGCCGTGGTGGCAAAGGTCAGGTAGCTCGTGCCGTTGCCGGCGCCGGTCTGGGTCGGCACCCAGGTGTACATGTCGAGCGCGGAATTGGTGCCACCGGTCTGCTGGTACATCTGGAAGAAGCGGTGCACCGGGCTGCCGGTGACGGACAGCGGGGTGGAGTAGGGAACGTCCCATTTGGTGATCTGGAACGGGCCGTTGACCGGCCCTTCGATCGTCGGGTCCCAGCCGTTCCACACCAGGTTGTCGTAGCGTGCATCGAAGACCGGGCCGAGGAAATTGACCTCGGGCAGATTCGAGCCGTAGCTGCCGCTGCGCGCCGGATTCAAGGTATAGGCGCTGGTGTTGTTGGCTTGGTTTTGCTGGGCCTTGGAAAAGCTGGCGCCGGCGCCGCCGGAACTGGTGACGATTCCCTGCGACAACAGGTTTTTCATCGTCTGGCCACTGGGCGGCGTGTAGGTGGCAAACAGGTTATCGAAGGAATGGTTTTCACCGATCACCACGATCACATGCTTGATCGGCGTCGTGGTGTTGTTGTCGTTGGCGGCGGTGGCAAATGCGCCTTGGCAGGCGAGGGCGATGCTGCCGGCCAACAAGGTTCTGGCGAATGCGGTTTTGCTTGGCTGTTTCATCTAGATCTCTCCGTGTGGTAAGTGTATTTTTGTTAATTCTTTTGATGAAGTGCGGCATGCTATCACGCCAAACATGACAGGCATGTGACGTTATTGCGCTGTTGCGAAAGAACAGCGGCGGAGACTTTTTAGTATTGTTTTTCTAACGAATCGATGCTTGAAAAAGCGATCCGTTTTGGGAATTAGCGGCAGAGGCGGGCGAATTCTTCGAGCGTCTGTGCCCTCAGCATGGCGGCGGCTTGTGTATCGCCGGCCAGGTGCCGTTGCAGGAAATGACGGAACCAGCCGTCGAGGATGATGTAAAGGCGCAGCGGGTCGCGGTCGCCTGATTCGCCGTTGCGCCGTGCGACGCCAAGTGCGTCGAGCGTGGCCAGCAGCGTGCGGAAAATACCGGTCAGCGCCTGTTCGGCTTCCGCCACGCCGCTCTGGAACGCGGGGTCGAATTGGGCTTGGGCGCGCATGTCGTACCACAGGCGATGCAGATGCGCCTGCTGCGCGACGGTCTGGGCCATGAAGTCTGCCAGGCTTGATGCCAGCGCCTCGGGCGACGGCGCGGCGGCGATCAGTTCCTCGGCCTCGCGCACGAAGCCTTCCTTGTACAAGCCGATGCTGCAGGCCAGCAGTTCGTTCTTGTTCGCGAAATAGTAGTGGATCACACCGAGCGAGACGCCCGAGCGCTGCGCCACGTCGCGCAGGTTGGTCTTGGCGAAGCCCAGTTCGGCCAGCGAAGAAAGCGCGTGCAAGGCCAGCTCGCGCTTCTTCTCAGGGTTGCGCGGCGTGGCCTTGCGTGTCGCGGGCAGCGCGATGACGTTGGTGCTGTCTGCCATCATCCGAGCAGGGCGTTCAAGAAGATGCGCGGCATCTTGAGCAGGCTGGGCCGGTACTGGAAATTCACCAGCAGCTTGCCCAGGATGTTGCCCTTCTTGTTGGTGATGAACCAGGGCGGACGCGGCAGCATGGTAAACGACAGGCTCAAGAGATTGCGCGGGAACGGCTTGAACGGCGCCTCGACCACGGTGCGTTCGGGCTTGTCGAACATCATCGAGTTATGTACCACGCCGATGCCGCTTTGCACATCGGCCAGCGTATGGCCGGGGAAGGCACCCCAGGTTGCCTGCGGCGTCAGGAAGCCCAGGCCGGTCCAGGCATTGACGGCAATCGTGCCGTAGTGCAGCTTGATCAACAGTTCCTCGAAACGCTTGCGCCCGATGGCAGCGATGGTCTTGGGATGGATCACGATGTTGGCGCCCAGCGTGCCGTAGAGCTGCTTGTTGGCGTAATCGATTGCCGCTTGCAGATAGGCCTCGGCGCTGGCGCCGGGCAGGTCGACCACGTTCAATGCCGGGGCAAATACTTCGGTCGATTCGGCATAGGTATTGGCTGCAGGATTGAGCTTCGCCACCAAAATGTCGTCGCCGTTCGGACGCGTGATGCGGCGTGCGTCGGGATTGGCTTTGGCGAAGCCGGCCAGGCGATCCTTTGCTCCAGGATAATAGAGGCCGCGCGCTTCGGCATGGCCCATCACGCCTTCCAGCTTGGCAAGGAAGGCACTGCGTTTGTCCCAGCTTTGCGGCATGATCAGGATCTGGCAAGCCACGCAATTGAAGCCCGAGTTGTGCAGCTTTTGCGTCGCCACCTGTTCGGCCTGGAAGTTCAGGTCCGCTTCGGTCCACGGGCCGGGCACCACGATGGTGGGACACACCGCGCCGAGCTCAGACGTGATGGTGCGCGTGTTCTTCGGCGTGCCGGCGGCCTTGTTGGCGCGGCCTTCTTCGCCCGGTCCCCAGACGATGGCGTCGTGCGAAGCGCCCGCGCCGGTGATGTGGATTTCCTCGACCAACGCATGGTTGCACAGGTATTGCCCCACGTCGGCTGCACCGCGCACGATGGCAAGGAAACCGCGGTCAATCAGGGGCTTCAATGCCGGCGTGAGGAATTCGATCAGGTAGTCGTTGACCGGGTTCATCTTGAGGATGCAAACCTGGTTTTCCACGAACAGTTTCTGGAACACGTCGAGCGGCGCGATGGCGGCGATGTTGCCGGCGCCCAGCACCAGGGCCAGCTTGCCGGTCTTGTGCGCCGGGCTTTTGGCGTCATAGGTCGAGGCGCAGTTGTCCTTCAGATTGGCGCGCGTCACGCCCGGCTGCATCCACACGTCCACCGTTACGCCCGACAGCAGCAGCGCGTCCCAGATCGTGTGCGGCAGGGTGCGCGCGACGATTTGACCGTTGGGCAGCTCGCGCACCGGCACGCTATCGAGATGCTTCTTGCCTTCTACTTGCGATAGTGTTTGCATCATCTGGTTGCAATAGCCCAGCACGGCGTAGGGGCCCGAAACCCATTCTTCGCCGGTCAAGGGCGAACCGTCGGCGATGCCTTTCTTGCGCGCTGCCGTGGTGGCCCAGGCTTCGGCCACGGGCAACAGGCAATCCTTGATCTCGGCCAGGATGGCGATGCGCTGGGCTATGGGCGTCTGCACCCATTTCTCGCGATTGGCCGCGAGCGTGGTCAACTCGCGGTCCAGTTCGGGGTGGGCGGTGGTGGTGCTTACGGGTGTGGCGAGCGTGGCGGTATTCATGGTTCGGTCTCCTGTTTTGATTGCTGGTGGACGCTTGAACGCGTCTCATCGTTGGGTGAACAGGGAGACCTTACTCTTGATTTGGACAAGTGTCCAGATTTGCTTTTTGCTTAACTTTTGGCAAGTTTTGCGTCGAACTCCTCAATCAGCGCCAGCAGCCTTTCAGGCTGTTCGATCTGCGGCATGTGGCCGCTTTCGGCAATCGGCGCGAACCGGCCGTTGCCGAAGGCATCGGCATAGGCGCGGCCATAGGCCGGCGTGGCGATGCGGTCGCTTTCGCCCCAGGCAACGAGGGCGGGCAGGGAAACCGAGGCGAGGCGGTTTTTCAGGTTGGCATCCTGCATCTGCCTGCCGTACACCGCGAGCGTCTTGAAATTGGCGGCAGTCATGGCGATCTGTTGCGGTGTCGGCTCGAAACGGAATTTGTCGGGATTGTGGAAGCTTAGTGCGCGTATCTCTTGCGGGCTCAGGCCGAATACGTCGGCCACCGGCTCGCCTTCGACGGCAATGCCGACGGCATTGACCAGCACCACGCCGCGCAGGCGGCTGGCGTCTTGTGCCGCCATGGCCGCGGCGATCCAGCCGCCCATCGAGAAACCGACCAGCAGGACGTCATGCAGATCGTGCTTGGCGATCCACTCCAGATAGACGCCGGCCAGCTTGTCCACGCTGGCCAGCCATTCCGGCCTCGGCGTGCCGTTGAAGCCGGGGTGAATCGGCGTGAGCACTTTGGCGTTGCGGCTCACGGCTTCGGCAAAGGCGGCAACCGAAGCAGGCCCGCCACCGCCGTGCAGCACCAGCACGGGCCGGCCCTGGCCTTGCTCGTTCATGGTCAGTTGCGGTTGGTTTGCCGGGGATGCGGATTGTAAGGCTTGGGTATTCATCGTTGACTCCAGGTCGATTGGTCTTGCCGCAACTATAGGCAAACGCCATAATGAATACAATTGAAGAAGAATGAAGATTAATATGAATAATATCGATATCAGGCGGCTCGACTTCAGCCTGTTGCTGGTGTTTCTCGAGCTGATGCGCTACCGCAAGGCCACCGTCGTGGCCGAGCGCCTGAACCTGACGCAATCGACCATCTCGCACGCGCTCAACCGGCTGCGCGACATCTTTGGCGACGAGCTGTTCATGCGCCGCCCCAACGGGTTCGAGCCGACTGCGCGTGCCGTGGAGCTTGAACCGGTGCTGAAGAAGCTAGTCGACGATGCGCGCCAGGCCGTCAGTCCGCCGCGCGCCGATGGTGTGCCCGAGGAAGGGATGCTGCGTATCGGCGGCTCGGACTATACCTGTGCAGTGTTCGCCGCGCCGCTGGTGCAACGCGTGAACGAATTGGCGCCGAACGTGATGCTGGCGATCCGCCCGCTGGCGCGCAGCCAGACCAAGGATGCGTTGATCCACGGCGAGCTCGATCTCGCCATCGGCTACCTGTGGGGCGAGGCGCCCGGCATCAGCGCCGAGCCGCTGTATAAGGAAAGCTATGCCGTGCTGGCGCGCGCCGACCATCCGGGCTTGTCGCGCGGCGCGATGACACTCGATGCCTATGCCGATGCCGGCCACGTCATGGTCTCTTACGAGGGCGACAGCGGCGGCCTGGTCGATGAAGCGCTGCAGGAAGCGGGGCGCCGCCGCCGCATCGCCGCGACGGTGCCGTTTTTTCTGCCGGCCTTGAGCGTGGTGGCGACGAGCGACCTCGTGCTGACCGCGCCCAGGCGGTTGGGACTGGCGCATGCGCGGCGTTACGGTTTGGCCGTGTTGGAGCCGCCGGTTGCCTTGCGCACCTTCACCGTATCGCTCGCTTGGCACGAGCGCGCTACCGATTCGCGCCTGCGGTTGTGGGTGGCGGGGGAATTGAAGGCGCTGCTACGGCAATAGTGCCGACAATTCCTGCGAGCCTTTCAAGAGCATTGGCAGGAATTCGCGCTCCATCTGCGCGCGCGTCACGCGCGTGGCTTGCGCGCCGATGTTGAGCGCCGCCACCACGTTGCCCGAAGCGCCGCGCACCGGCACCGCGATCGAGCGCAGGCCGACTTCCAATTCCTCTTCCAGCACCGCATGGCCCGTCGCGCGTATGCCGGCGAGGATTTCGCGCAGACGCTTTTCCGACACCACCGTCTGTTCGGTAAAGGCGCGCAATTCGGTGTGCTCGAAATACGCATCGAGATCGGCCTCGGGCAGGTGGGCCAGGATGGCGCGGCCCAGCGACGTGCAATAAGCCGGCAGGCGGCTGCCCACGTTCAAGGCCACCGACATGATGCGCGAGGTCGACGAGCGCGCCACGTACAAGACCTGGCCATGCTCCAGAACCGCAAGCGAGCACGATTCATGCAGCGTGCGGCTGATGTTGTCGAGGCAGGGCTGGGCCGATACTGTCAGCGGCGTGGATGACAGATACGAATAGCCCAGCGTCAGTACCTTGGGCTTCAATGCGTAATTATTGGCGTCGGAACTGGCGTAGCCCAATTGCTTCAAGGTATGCAGGCAGCGCCTGACGGCGGCGCGCGGGATGCCGGTCTTGTGGCTGATCTGGGCGATCGTCAGCGTGCGGCGCTGGTCGGAAAAAGCGGTCAAGACTGCCAGGCCGCGCGCCAGCGATGTCATGAAACTGGGGTCGCCCGTCAGCGCTTCGATTTCCTCGGCGATCGTGGGCGCCTGTGGCGGGTGAGGGGGACTGGTAGGTTTGCTGGGCATAGGTGTCCGGTTAGCGAACGCAATCGATCAAGAAGGCTTGACCGCAAAATTGGGGTTTGGCACACTCAAAGTGTTCTATTATCAGACATTCGTGCGTTTATCGATCATAATAAATTGAAAAGCGATGATTAACAAGATATGTGATCTTGCTGCTGCTCTTGCCGACGTTCGTGACGGGTCTACCGTCATGATCGGCGGGTTTGGCAATGCGGGGATGCCTTCGCTTTTGATCGATGCATTGATCGCGCAGGGGGCAGGGGATTTGACTGTGGTTTGCAACAATGCGGGCAGTGGCGATGGGGGACTGGCTGCCCTGTTGAAGGCGGGGCGGGTGCGCAAGATTATTTGCTCGTTTCCGCGCCAGTCGGATTCCTATGTGTTCGATGCGCTGTATCGGGCCGGCAAGGTTGAGCTGGAATTGACGCCGCAGGGCAATCTGGCCGAGCGGATTCGGGCGGCGGGGGCGGGCATCGGCGGGTTTTTTACGCCGACGGCTTACGGCACGCCGCTGGCCGAGGGTAAGGAGACGCGCTTGATCGATGGGCGCCATTACGTGTTCGAGTCGCCGATCCATGCCGACTTTGCGCTGATCAAGGCGCATCGCGGCGATCGCTGGGGCAACCTGGTGTACCGCAAGAGCGGGCGCAATTTCGGGCCGGCCATGGCGACCGCTGCCGCTTGCACGGTGGCGCAGGTGTCGGAGGTGGTCGAGCTTGGTGCGCTTGATCCAGAAGCGATCGTCACGCCGGGCATCTATGTCAAGCGCGTGGTGGAGGAGGCGGCATGCAAAAACTGAGCCGCGCCCAGATGGCATCGCGTGTGGCGCAGGATATTCCCGACGGCGCCTACGTCAATCTCGGCATCGGCTTGCCGACGCTGGTGGCCAATCATTTGCCCGATGGCCGTGAAATCATCCTGCATAGCGAAAACGGCATCCTGGCCATGGGGCCGGCGCCGGCTGAAGGACAGGAAGACGACGACCTGATCAATGCCGGCAAGCAGCCTGTTACTTTATTGACCGGCGGCGCATTTTTTCACCAGGCCGATTCCTTCGGCATGATGCGCGGCGGGCACCTCGATTTTTGCGTGCTGGGCGCGTTCCAGGTATCGGTTGCGGGCGATCTTGCCAATTGGCATACCGGCCTGCCCGATGCGATCCCCGCCGTGGGCGGCGCGATGGATCTGGCCGTCGGCGCCAAGCAGGTGTTCGTGATGATGGAGCATTTGACGCGCGAAGGCGTCTCCAAGATCGTCCAGACCTGCAGCTATCCGCTTACAGGTATTGCCTGTGTGAATCGTATCTACACCGACCTGGCCGTGCTCGACGTGACGCAAGAGGGACTGCGAGTGCGCGAGATTTGCGGTAGTCTAAGCTTTGAGGAATTGCAGACATTGAGCGGCGTGCCGCTGCTAAATTAATTCCCCTCGCCCGCGGGCGGGAGAGGGGGTAGGGGTGAGGGACGTTGCGAGTTGGCTGATTTGTTTCAGCCCGGACAGACCGCCATCGCCCTCACCCCTAACCCCTTTCCCGCCCGCGGGCGAGGGGAGAAAAGAGAGACATGATGACCGAAGCCTTCATCTGCGACGCCATTCGCACCCCCATCGGCCGCTACGGCGGCGCCTTCAAAGATTTGCGCACCGACGATCTCGGCGCGGAGCCCTTGCGCGCGCTGCTGTCGCGCAATTCCGGTTTCGACTGGCTGGCGGTGCAAGAGGTGATCTACGGCTGTGCCAACCAGGCCGGCGAAGATAATCGCAATGTCGCGCGCATGAGCGCACTGCTGGCCGGCCTGCCCAAGGAAATCGGCGCGGCGACGATCAACCGGCTGTGCGGCTCTGGCATGGATGCGGTAGGTACTGCTGCGCGCGCAATCAAGTCCGGCGAAGCCGATCTGTTGATTGCCGGCGGCGTCGAATCGATGACGCGCGCGCCCTTCGTCATGGGCAAGGCCGATAGCGCATTTTCGCGCAATGCCACGCTGTACGACACCACCATAGGCTGGCGTTTCGTCAATCCGCGCATGCAGGAAAAATACGGCGTCGATGCCATGCCCGAGACGGCCGAGAACGTCGCGGAAGACTATGGGATCAGCCGCGCCGACCAGGACAAGTTCGCGCTCGCAAGCCAGTTGAAGGCTGCGGCCGCGCAAGAGACCGGGCGCTTCGCCGATGAAATCGCGCCGGTGAAAATTGCGCAAAAGAAGGGTGAGCCCATCGTCGTGGCCAAGGATGAACAGCCGCGCGAAACGAGCCTCGAAGCCTTGGCCAAGTTGAAGGGCGTGGTGCGTGCCGACGGCACGGTCACGGCCGGCAATGCATCCTCCATCAACGACGGCGCCTGCGCTCTGCTATTGGCGAGCGAAGCGGCGGCCAAGCGCCACGGCTTGACGCCGAAGGCGCGCGTACTCGGCATGGCCACTGCCGGCGTGGCGCCGCGCGTGATGGGCATCGGCCCCGTGCCGGCGACGCAAAAGCTGATGAAGCGGCTCGGCATGGATCTGGCGCAGATGGATGTGATCGAATTGAACGAGGCCTTTGCCGCGCAAGGCTTGGCGGTATTGCGCGAGTTGGGCATCGCCGATGATGATCCGCGCGTCAACCCCAACGGCGGCGCGATCGCCATCGGCCATCCGCTCGGCATGAGCGGCGCGCGCCTGGTCACCACCGCAATGCATCAGTTGCATCGCACCGGCGGGCGCTATGCCCTGTGCACCATGTGCATCGGCGTGGGGCAGGGCATTGCTGTCGTGATCGAACGGGTGTGACGTGGACAAGCTTGCACCGTATCGCCGCCAGCCGCCCGGCACGCAGCCGGAATATCTGTGCGAAGCCTATGGATCGACGCGCAAGCGTTCGCCTTCGCAACCCTTGATCCTGGTGCCGCATACCTTGTCGGAATTGACCGGGCCGGTGTTCGGCCACAACGATGTTTCGGCGGAAGACAATAACCTGCTGAATCGCCATGTGGGCGAGCCGCTGGGCGAACGCATCGTCGTCACCGGCCGTGTGCAGGACGAAGATGGCAAGCCCGTGCCGCACACGCTGATCGAAATCTGGCAAGCCAACGCCGCCGGGCGTTACCTGCACCACAACGACAATCACGATGCGCCGCTCGATCCCAATTTCACCGGTTGCGGCCGCACGCTGACCGATGCGAACGGTTTCTACCGCTTTACCACCGTCAAGCCCGGCGCCTATCCGTGGCGCAATCATCACAATGCCTGGCGTCCGGCGCATATCCACTTCTCGCTGTTCGGCCCGGCGTTTGCCACACGGCTGGTCACGCAAATGTATTTTCCCGGTGATCCCTTGCTTGATTTCGATCCGATCTATCAATGTATTCCTGATGAACGCGCGCGACGGTTTCTGATATCGCGTTTCGATTGGGAGACGACGGTGCCTGAGACGGCACTGGGCTATCGGTTCGATATTACCTTGCGTGGGCGTGATGCTACGCCGATGGAGAGGTAGGAGATGAATATTTTTAGTATAGCGCGAGGTACGTCATGGCTCCCCTCGCCCGCGGGCGGTGTAGTCGGGATTTCGGTCGGCACGTCGACCGCCGACGGAACGACACTCGCCTTTGGCGAGTGGCTACTCCCTGCAGGGACACAGGGGAGAGGGGTGGGGCGGGCGGCGAATCCGATGAGGGGCGTGGCGCCTTGGCTTCGCTTATTAAGGCAGCCAGGTCATAACCTCCCTCACCCCCGTCCCCTCTCCCGCCTGCAGGCGAGGGGTGACCGCGAGGAGACTTCTGCATGTACATGACCGGCTCTCAAACCGTGGGCCCTTTCTTGCACATCGGCCTCGCCGATCTGTATTGCGACAAGCTGGTGACTGAGGCGGCGACCGACACCATCGTCATCGCCGGCCAGGTGATCGATGGCGACGGTAACCCCGTGCCTGACGGCATGCTTGAAATCTGGCAAGCCGATGCCAATGGCGTCTATCCCGACCCGCGGGATGGCCGTGCGGCGGCGGCAGGCTTTCGCGGCTTCGGCCGCGTTGCCACCGACCAGGAAGGGCGCTTCGCCTTCACCACGATCAAGCCCGGCAGCGTACCCGGCCCCGATGGCAAGCCGCAGGCGCCGCATATCATGGTATCGGTGTTCATGCGCGGCTTGATCAAACGGCTGGCCACGCGCATTTATTTTCCCGGCGAAGCGGCGAACGAGTCCGATCGGATTCTGCAACTTGTCCCGGGCGAGCGCCGCGCCACGCTGATCGCGCGCGCAGTTGGTGCCGGCCGCTACGAATGGGACGTCGTCATCCAGGCCGGCCCGCATGGCCGCGCCGAAACCGTGTTTTTCGATGTCTGAAACAATGACGCCAAATGTGCCGCGCCTGCACGCCGGGCTCGATTCGACGCCTGCCATGGAAGCGATTTTTTCCGACCGCACGCGCGTGCAGCGTATGCTGGACGTGGAAGCCGCGCTTGCCGTGGCCGAGGCACGGCACGGCGTGATTCCGGTTGGCGCGGTGGCGCCGATCGGCGCTACCTGCGATGCCGGCGTGATCGACTTCGCCGCGCTGGCCGCAGCGGCAGCTACGGCAGGCAACCTGGCGATTCCCTTGGTCAGGCAATTGACCGCGCGCGTTGCAGCGAGTGATGCGGAAGCGGCCAAATACGTGCACTGGGGCGCCACCAGCCAGGACGTGATCGACACCGGCACGGCGCTGCAACTGCGCGACGCACTGGCGCAGATCGACGCCGATTTGCGCCAACTGGGTCATGCCCTGTGCGAGCTGGCCGAGCGGCACCGCACGACGCCACAGGTCGGACGCACCTGGATGCAGCACGCCTTGCCTATCACGTTCGGCGCCAAGGTGGCCGGTTGGCTCGATGCCTTGACGCGCCATTACGCGCGGCTGCAGCAGGTGCGCACGCAGAGCGCCGTGCTGCAATTCGGCGGCGCTGCGGGCACCTTGGCCGCCTTGGGCGACAAGGGCTTGCAGGTGGCGCAATCGCTGGCCGGGGAATTGAAGCTGGGCTTGCCGATCCTGCCCTGGCATGCGGCGCGCGACCGTTTTGCTGAAGCGGCGACCACGCTGGGCCTGTTGACGGGCACGCTGGGCAAGATGGCGCGCGACATCGCCTTGCTGTCGCAAACCGAGATCGCCGAACTGGCCGAGCCGACGGCCCCAGGACGCGGCGGTTCATCGGCCATGCCGCACAAGCGCAATCCGGTGTCGTGTGCCGCCGCCCTGGCCGCAGCCGAGCGCGTGCCGTATCTGGTCGCCACCATGCTGGGCGCGATGACGCAGGAAAACGAACGCGCGCTGGGCGGCTGGCAGGCCGAATGGGAAACCCTGCCGCAGGTCGTGCGCTTGAGCGCGTGCGCCTTGCAGCAGATGCTGTATGTGTGCAGCGGTTTGCATGTCGATGTCGAACGCATGCGCCACAACCTCGACCTGACGCAAGGGCGGATCATGGCCGAAGCCGTGACCATGGCGCTGGGCGCCAAGATCGGCCGTCAGGCGGCGTATGAGGTCGTCGAGCGCGCCTGCCGCGCAGCCGGTAACCGCCACCTGCGTGCTGTGCTGGAGCAGGATGGCGTGATCGGGGCGCACCTGAGCACAAGGGAACTCGACCACGCCTTCGACCCGTCCAATTATGCCGGCGAAGCCGCGCAATTCGTCGACCATGCGATCGCAGCGTGGCGCGCGCAATGGCAACAGGAGCATTGATGGAAGACTTCTTGAACCGGACCGAAGGCCGGCTGCACTACCGCATCGACGGAAACGAGAGCGGTCCCTGGCTTATGCTGTGCAATTCGCTGGGCACGGATTGCGGCATGTGGGAGCCGCAGATGGACATATGGGCGCAACACTTCCGCGTACTGCGCTACGACACGCGCGGGCACGGCAAGTCGGCGCAGCCATCGGGCCCGTGTACCATCGCGGATCTGGCTGACGATGCGCTGGCGCTGCTCGATCACCTCGACATCGCCCGGACGCATTTCTGCGGCCTGTCGCTGGGCGGCATGACCGACATGCAATTCGCCGTGCGCCATCCACAGCGGCTTGAACGCCTGGCCCTGTGCAATACCTCGCCCTACATGGGGCCGGCATCGAACTGGGATGCACGCATTGCCGCCGTCAGCAGCGACGGCATGCATGCCGTGACCGACGGCGTCATCGGCCGCTGGTTCACGCCGCGCTTTCGCGAACAGTCGCCCGAGGGCGTGGCCAAAGTCAGGCAGATGTTGCTGGAGACTTCGGTGGGCGGCTACGCTGCCTGCTGCGCTGCGATCCGCGATATGGATCAACGCGATAGCATCAAGGAGGTCGTCAAGTCGACGCTGGTGATTGCCGGCAGCAGCGATCCGGCGACGCCGCCTGCCGATGGCAAGGCGATTGCGGACAGTATCGACGGTGCGAAGTATATTGAGCTTGAGGCGGCGCATTTGTCGAATTGGGAGTGTGTGGAGGAGTTTGGTAACGCAATCAAAGAGTTTCTGCTGTAAAGAACCCCTCGCCCGCGGGTGGTGTAGTCGGGATTTCGGTCGGCACGCCGGCCGCCGACGGAACGACACTCGCCTTTGGCGAGTGGCTACTCCTTGCAGGGACACAGGGGAGAGCGGTGGGGCGGGCGGCGATCCGATGAGGACGGCTGTGATTTGGTTAGGCGTAGAGTAAAAACTTTTGCGCATTGGCCCGCATGCTTGGCAGTCGCAGTCAGATCATAATCGCCCTCACCCCCGGCCCCTCTCCCGCCCGCGGGCGAGGGGAACTCTATTAGAACAAGAGCCATGGACGAAGAAAAACGACACGAACAAGGGATGCAGGTGCGCCGTACCGTATTGGGCGAGGCCCATGTGCAGCGCGCCCAAACCAACACCAACGACTTCAACGCCGACTTCCAGGACCTGATCACGCGCTATGCCTGGGGCGAGATCTGGACGCGTCCCGGTTTGCCGCGCCACACGCGCAGCCTCTTGACCATCGTCATGATGGTGGCGACCAACCGCGAAGAAGAATTGAAGCTGCATCTGCGCGCCGCCGCCAACAATGGCGTCACGCGCGACGAGATCAAGGAAGCGCTGCTGCAGACGGCGATCTATTGCGGCGTGCCGGCGGCCAACGGCGCGTTCCGCCTGGCGCAGGAAGTGTTCGACGCGCTCGATGCGCAACATGCAGGGGAAGCGGAGCGCGATGCAGGTCGTGATGTTTGAGCGCTTGTTCGGCGTGCTGTTCGACGGCGTCGCCTACGGCAGCCTGCTGTTCCTGATCAGCGTCGGCCTGTCGGTCACGATGGGCTTGATGAACTTCATCAATCTCGCGCACGGCGCCTTTGCCATGTTCGGCGGCTACGTCGCGGTATGGGCGATGAACCGCATGGGCCTGCCGTTTCTGGCCACCTTGCCGCTGGCTTTCCTGTGCAGCGCCATCGTCGGCGTCGTGCTCGAGCAATTGCTGTATCGCCATCTCTACCGCGCCAAGCCGCTCGATCAGGTGCTGTTTTCCATCGGCCTGACCTTCATGGCCATGGCCGCTGCGACCTATGTCTGGGGTTCGTCGCAGCAGCCGGTGGCCTTGCCGTCCTGGCTGATGGGACAGGTGTCCTTGTTCGGCACCGACGTCGGGCGCTATCGCTTGTTCCTGATCGGCTTCGTGGTCGTGATTTCTGCGGCGCTGGGTTATCTGGTCGGGCGCACGCGCTTCGGTGCGCAATTGCGCGCGGCGGTGGATAACCGCGAAGTGGCCGGCGGCCTGGGCATCAACGTCAAGCTGCTGTTTACGCTGACCTTCGCGCTCGGTTCGGGCCTGGCCGGCCTGGGCGGCGGGCTTGGCATCGAAGTGCTCGGGCTCGATCCGGTGTTCCCGGTCAAGTACATGGTCTATTTCCTGCTGATCGTCGTCGTGGGCGGCGCCGGTACCATGCGCGGGCCGCTGTATGCATCGCTCCTGCTGGGCGTGTTCGACGTAGCGGGAAAATATTACCTGCCCAACTATGGCGCCTTCATCATCTATATCTTGATGGTCTTGTTGCCGCTGCTGTTTCCGGCTGGCCTGCTGAGGAGGCGCGCATGAGCACGCCACACTTCAACGCCTTGCCGCACGACCGCTGGCGCGCGATCGAAATCGTGTTCTGGCTGGTGCCGGTGGCGGCCTATTTCGTTTTTCCCGATTACCTGATCCTGGGCAACCAGGTGTTGTTCACGGCCCTGTTCGCCGTGTCGCTCGATCTGGTCCTGGGCTACGCGGGCATTCTCTCGCTCGGCCATGCCGCCTTCTTCGGCATCGGGGCCTATACGGCGGGTCTCCTGGCTGCGCATGGCTGGGGCGAACCGCTCTCCGGCCTTTTTGCGGCATGCCTGGTGTCGGGTATCTGCGGGCTGCTCGCGAGCTTTCTCGTCGTGCGCGGACAGGACCTGACGCGCCTGATGGTGACCCTGGGCCTGGGTTTGATGGCATACGAACTGGTGAACCAGGCGTCCTCGCTGACAGGCGGTGTCGATGGCTTGTCCGGTGTGACCATGAACAAGCTGTTCGGCCTGTTCGAGTTCGACTTGAACGGCCAGACGGCGTACTGGTATTCGCTGGCGGTGCTGTTCGTGGTGTTCGTGTTTTTGCGCCGCCTGGTTGCTTCGCCGTTCGGCTTGAGCCTGGCCGGCGTGCGCGAACAGCCGCGCCGCATGGCGGCCCTTGGCGCCAACGTGCCGCGCCGTTTGATGGCGGCTTACACCATCGGTGCGGCCATCGCAGGTATCGCCGGCGCCTTGCTGGCCCAGACCACGCAATTCGTCGGCATCGATTCGCTCGGTTTTCCGCGTTCGGCGGAATTGCTCGTCATGCTGGTGCTGGGCGGTACGGGGCGGCTTTATGGCGGCTTGATCGGCGCTGCTGTATTCATCCTCATGCAGGATTATTTGTCGGGCTTGAATCCGGTGTATTGGCAGTTCTGGATCGGCGCCTTGCTTGTTGCCGTGGTGATGTTTGCGCGCGGCGGCATCCTCGGTGCGCTCGACCGCGTACGCAATCTGATCGCGAAGCGGAGCCGCGCATGAGCCTGTTGCGTACCGAAAACCTGTCCAAGCATTGGGGCGCGTTCCAGGCCAATAGCGACGTCACGCTGCAATTCGAAACCGGCGCGCGCCATGCGCTGATCGGCCCGAACGGCGCCGGCAAGACCACCTTCATCAATCTCCTGACCGGCGTCCTCGCACCATCGTCGGGCAGGATATGGCTCGGCGACGAAGACATCACGCGGCAGGCGGCACATCAGCGCGTCAAGCGCGGCATCGCACGCACCTTCCAGATTAATACGCTCTTTCCCGGTTTGACCGTGCTCGAATCGGTCATGCTGGCGCTGTTCGAACACAGCGGGCGCAGCAAGGTCTGGTATCGCAGCGTGGCACGCGAACGCGCGACCGAGGCCGATGCGATGGAATTGCTGCAGTCGCTGCGTTTGCAGGCGGACGCCAATGCGGTCGTGCATAGCCTCCCTTACGGCAAGCAGCGCCTGCTTGAAATCGCGCTGGCGCTGGCGGCCAAGCCCAGGATACTGCTGCTTGACGAACCTGCTGCGGGCATTCCGTCGGAACAAAGCGGCGAGCTGTTTGAAGTGATCGCCGCCCTGCCGCGCGACGTGACGATTCTATTCATCGAACACGACATGAACCTGGTTTTCCGCTTTGCCGAACGCATCACCGTGCTGGTCGGCGGGCGCGTGCTGGTCGAAGGCACGCCCGACGAGATCGCGGCCGATCCGCGGGTCAAGGAAGTCTATCTCGGCGAGGCCGTCCATGGCTGAACTGCTGGCACTGGAAATGGTGCGTGCCGGTTACGGCGAATCGGTGGTGTTGGAAGACATCTCGTTTTCCCTGAATGAAGGGGAAAGCCTGGCTCTCCTGGGGCGCAACGGCGTCGGCAAGACCAGCCTGCTGCTGACCCTGATGGGCATCACGCGATTGCACGGCGGCGACATCCGCTGGCGCGGCGGCAGCATCGCCGCCGTGCCGAGCTTCAAGCGGGCCCAGATGGGACTGGGCTGGGTGCCGCAGGAACGCGGCATGTTTCCTTCGCTGACTGTTGAAGAACATTTGACTGCCGTGGCGCGGCCCGGCGCGTGGAATCTCAAGCGCATCTACGAACTGTTCCCGCGTCTGCAGGAGCGACGCGCCAATCTCGGCAACCAGCTCTCCGGCGGCGAACAGCAAATGGTGGCGATCGCGCGTGCCTTGATGACCAATCCCGCTTTGCTCCTTCTTGACGAGCCGATGGAAGGCCTGGCGCCCATCATCGTGCAGGACTTGATGCGCGTGCTGGGGCGCCTGGTGCGGGAAGAGGGCATGGCCGCCATCATGGTCGAGCAGCATGCCAGGTTCGCCCTGTCGCTGGCCGACCGGGCGGTGATCCTCGACCGCGGCTGTGTCGTGCACCGGGGGGGAAGCCGCGCGTTGCTCGATGACGCCGCGTTGCTGGAGGGATTTCTCGGCGTGGCATGAGGCGGGTGCACACGGGCTTGGCTGGCTGGTAGAATCGTCGTGCCGCAAAATCGCGCGAGCACGGCTCTTCCACCACCGATGGAGCATCATGAGACAGCCCCACACTGACGACCATGCGGCGCATGCTTCGGGCATCTGCCGCAATTGCGATAGCCCGGCGCCCGGCAATTACTGCCCTTCCTGCGGCCAGGAGACCGCGTTGCATCCGCCCAGCCTGGGCGAATTCCTGCACGAATTCTTTTCCCACTATATCGCCATCGACGGCCCGCTGTTCGGCTCTCTCTGGGCCTTGCTGGCCAAGCCGGGTTTGCTGACCAATGCGTACCTGGCCGGGCGCAAGCGGCGCTATCTTCTTCCGCTGCGGCTTTATCTGACCATCAGCCTGTGCGTGATCGTGGGTTTGTCGATCAGTTCGCAGTGGAGAGGGGAGCGCATCTACGCCAGGACGACGGGACCGTTGGACAATGTGCATATCATCGACTTCGGTCTTCCTGCACCGCGCGTGACCTTGATCCATGGCGAATTCTCCTGCACCGGCTTGCCGCAGTGGGGTTGCGACAACATCAAGGAGCGTTTCGGCCGCAGCGACGCAGATTTGCGCGAAGAAATGATCCGTTTGCCGGCCCACATATTCAAATACATGGCGTATTCGCTGTTCGCCATGGTGCTCGCCTTTGCCGCCTTGATGCAATTGTTTTTCCGCAAGAAGCGGCTGTTGTATGGGGAACACCTGGTGTTCGCGTTTCACATGCATGGCGTCGGCCTCTTGGCCATGCTGCTGATGCAGTTCGTGCCCGATATGGCGAAGCTGGCGGTTCTGGCGCTGCTGCTTTGCAATTACCTGCTGGCGGTCAGGCGCGTCTATGAAGAGTCCTGGCCCATGGTGGTGCTCAAGGCGGCGCTGGTCGGCGTGCTCGATCTGGCCGTGATCGTGCTGGTCGGAACGGCGACGGGGATCGTCGCCTTGATGCTGTAGCGAGCGGCGCGTCAGGCGCCGCTCGAGCCGCTTACTTCCCTGTCGGGGCGGAATACATGTCGATGATCCGCGTGATCGCCGCCTGGCATACGCTGCAGAAGGCGTCACTGCGATTGAACATGATGCATTGCATCGCGGGCCGATAGTAGCCGGTCGCTTCGTAATTTGCGCCTTCGAAGGCGCCGACCGTGTGGCGGTTCGGATCGGGCGAGAACAAGGCATTCTCGCGTTTCAATTCCTCGCGGAACAGCGCATTCATTTCCGATTCGGGCCGGTTGGCGGAGCGCAGGGCGGCGCGGCGTTTCTGGAAGTCGCGCGCCTCGTCTTCGAACACTTTCTTGGGCCACGGCGTGGGCAGGGCCGTGGCGGCTTGTACCTTGTCTTTCCATTTCAGGTTGGCCGGGTCCTTCAGTGCGGTGACGTTGGGTTCCCATGGTTCGATGCGCGGGCCGCCGGTTTCGTAACTGACGTCGGAGGTGTAATACTCGTCGGCCAGGCCGGCGAAGTGATGGCCGAATTCGTGCACGAACAGATAATTGGCCCAATCGCTGCCGACGGCTGCCGTGCTGAACTGGCCGAAGATGCCGCCGCCGCCGTAGGTGTCGTTGTTGACCAGGATTTCGATGAATTCGTACGGTGCGTATTGCGCGATCTCGCGCAGGGCGCGGTTATCCACCGCCAACACGTAACGTTCGCTGCCGAAGATGTCGTAGCGCGCACCCAGGGCGGAGGCATGGTACTTGCCCGTGGAGGGGCGCGACACGCCCGATTCCTGGGTCGGCACGGCCATGGCCCAGACGTTGAAGTCATGCGCGTGTTCGCGGAATGGGGACACCTCGAACAGGTGCGCGCTCATGCGCTTGGCGTCGGCGACGAATTTTGGCATGTCGGCCTTGGTGTAGCCGTCGCCGATGATCAAGAGATCGACCTTGTCCTTGGAGGGGCCGCTGACGTGGATCGGGATCACCTTGGTTGGCGCGGGGCCCTGCTTGCGGATCACTTCCTGCGCATCGGGGTCGATATCGACGTCCCAGGCCGGGACGAAGGCATTGTTGCCGTCGCGCTTGTAGATGCGCACGTGCACCGGATGCGCAGGCTTGGGAAAGCGCACCGATTCCTGGAAGGCGCGCGTCACGTGGCCCGCTTCGTCGGTGGAACGCCATTCGCCGAAGATGGTGGAGTAGCCGCGCGAATAGAGCAACTCGCCGGTCTTGGCATCGCTCACCTCGACCTTGTTGGCGCCGAGGTTGGTGGTGTCGATGGTTTGCGTGGGACTGCCGGGCCAGGGCAGCGGCTCGACGACGATGCGGTCGAGCGCATAGCTCTCGGTCTTGGCGTCGCCGCTGTGGATGTAGTCCACGCGCAGGGTGGGCGGATTGTCCGTGGCGGCATGGGCGGCATTGGCGACCAAGGCGGCCAGGAACGGGAATGCGCAAGCGAGTATCTTGAGCGCGCGGGGGAAGGTCAGGGTCATGATGTCGTCCTCGTTTTTTTATTGCCGCATGTTAGCAGATCGGTTAGCAGATCGAAGCGTGAGTTTTCGGCTCCCGGCTTTCAGCTTGCGTTCTTGCCGAAGCCGAGCCAGCGTTCGTTGGAAATCAGTGTGGAGCGGTAGACCGGCAGCTTGGCGCAGCCGTCGATCGAGCGGATCACTTCCTTGGTCGCATCGGCCAGGTTGGGATGCAGCCAGGGGCTTAGCGAAATGCGGTGGATGTGTTTCAAGTCGATCGGCACGTCGAGAGTGGGATGCGCCTCCGTTGCCGATTCGTAGATCACGCGCCATTCCTCTTCGGCTTTGAATACCGAACGCTTGCGAAACGGCAGGTCGGCGATCCTCAAGCCCTGGTGCCCCAGTTGCACGGTGTTGCGGTACAACACCTTCTTCGCGGTGAGTCCTTCGAACTGTTCCAGGTGTGCCAGCAAGGCATCCTGCTTGAACACCATGCACACGCCCGACGATCCCCTGGAAAACACGTGCCAGTGATGATAGGTCTCGTCCGCTTCCGAAAAGCACAGCGCCAGCAGCGATGCCAGCGCCTTGCGCTCCTTGTATTGCGACATGTAGAAAGTATCGTTCCTGTCGTCCCAGGTCTTGGGGTCGAGCAGGGTGATGCTGCGCGTGGCGAGGACGCGGAACAGCGAAGGCAGGTCGGTGTAGCGCCGCACGTGGCGCGGTACGGATTTTTCCGCTGGCATCTGCGCGCCTCTTAGCGTACGCGCCGGTAATGGACCAGGAAGACTTGCGAGCCGGGCGGCGAGACGAACTCGGCCGGGCGCGGCCCGTCGCCAAGCTGGTAGCACACGGTCATGTCGTCGCCTTCCTGGCGGTAGATGGCGCGGATCACGCGGCCGGCGTTCGGGCCTTGCACGCCGTAGATATCGATCTGAGCCGGCTTCGCGCCCGGCACGGTGACGTAGCCCCCGCTGTCGCCGGAAAACTCATAGGCGTTGGTCGTGAGATGCAGTGCGGCACCGTTGAGGCTGGCGAGGGGATATTCCTTGCCGCCCAGTTGCGCGTCGGCCAGCGCCCAGGTTCCGGCCAGCGCGCGATTCGCGTTGAGGGTGCCGCAGGACGCCGTCATGACGGCGGCGCAGAATAAAGCGAAAAGGATGCGGCGCTTCATGGTGTTTTTTTCATGCGTACTTCAATCGACCGGGGCGAAGCGCTGCACCGGCTGGCCGTCGAGTTCGACCGTTTCGAAGAACACATCGCGCGGCCGTATCCAGACCGTGCCGTTGCTGGCCTTGTAGACGATCATCGGCGTCAAGTCCGATTCGAGCGTCGCTTCGCAGATGTATTCGTAGAATCCGCCCTTGTAATGGCGGTAGCGCTGGCCGGGCGTCATGTCAATGCGCCGGGCGAGCCGCAAGCTTGCACGCCTTGAGCGCACGGCGGGTCTGGGCCGATTGCAGGCAAGAAAGCAGCGACTGTTCACGCGCGATGCGGGCTTCGACCTTGGCGATCATCGCGGCCTGGTGTTGCGCGAACGATGCGCTCGGCACAGGCGTGGCCGGCGGCGGTGGCGGGGTTTGCGCCAGTGCCGGGATACTTGCGGCCAGGAGGATGGCCAGCAGGAAGGCATGTTGTTTCATGGCGAAGGGCTCCTTGACGGTGAGTCTTCCAGTATCACCGATAGCGCCGTATTGCGCAAATTCAGGACCAGCGGCTGTTGCGCAAATCCTGCTCCAGCGCAGCGTGCACCGCCTGGACCACCTCGTCCCAGGCGCCGGGATGCGGCTGGCGGAAGATGCGCATGGAGGGATACCAGGGGCTGTCGCTGCGCGCGCGCAGCCAGCGCCAGCACGGGCGATGACGATCGAGCAGCCACACCGGCTTGCCCAGCGCGCCGGCCAGGTGGGCCGACGAAGTATCGACGCTGACGACGAGGTCGAGATTGGCGATCAGCGAGGCAGTGTCGTGGAAGTCGTGCAGATCGGCGGTCAAGTCGATCAGCTTGGCATGGCTTTGTGCCTGCAGCGCTGCCTCGCCCAATTGCAAGCTGTAGAATGCGACGCCTGGCATGTCGAGGAGCGGCGACAATTGCGCCAGCGCCATGCTGCGCTGGCGGTCAACGGCGTAGGATTCCGGATTGTCCTTGCGCGGCTTGCCGGCCCATACCAGGCCGATGCGCGGCGTGCTTTTCGGCCCCAGCCTGGCGCGCCAGGCGGCGACGGCTTGTGCGTCGGCGTCGATGTAGGGCACGGTGGCGGGGATCGTGGCGACTTCCGTGCCGAAAGCCAGGGGCAGGCTCATCAGCGGGCAATGGAAATCGAAGACGGGCGTGGCGTCGCCTGTGGTCAGGATCGTCGTCACGCCGGGGCAGCTCGCGGCGAGTGTTTTCAATTCAGGCGGCACGCCGAGCAGCACCGTGGCGCCGCGCGCCGAAACCAGCGTGGCGTAACGCAGGAATTGCAGCGTGTCGCCGAAGCCTTGTTCGGCATGCAGAAAGATCGTCTTGCCGCGCAGATCGGCCTTGCCGTCCCACAGCGGCGCATCGAAGGCCGGTGCGCCCGCGCGCCCGGCGCTGTGCCAGCGGTATTCGTATTCGCGCCAGCCGTTGGCGAAGTCGCCGTCGGCCAATAGCAGGCAGGCGAGATTCAAGCGCGTATCGGGATTGCCGGGCGCGAGCGCCATCGCCTGGCGATAGCTGGCCAGCGCCGCATCGGCCTGGCCGTCTTCCTTGAGCGCCGTGCCGAGGTTGTTGTGCGCCTCGGCGTAGTGCGGTGCGAGAACGATGGCTTTGCGATACGCGGCGATGGCGTCATGCATGCGTTCGGTCTTGCGCAATAGGTTGCCGATATTGTTCAGGGCTTGCGGAAATTCCGGGCGCAGCGCCAGCGCCTGGCGAAATGCCTGTTCGGCTTCGTCGCTGCGGTCGATGCGGTAGAGCAGGGTGCCGAGATTGTTGTGCGCGTCGGGCGACTGCGGATGCAAGGCGATGGCCTGGCGATAGGCTTGTTCGGCCTGATCCATCCTGCCGGTTTCGGCCAGAATGGCGGCCAGGTTCAGCCGCGCCGGCAGATGGCTGGGATCGAGTTCCAGGGTGCGGCGGTAAGCCGTTTCCGCTTCGCCAAGCCGGCGCATGCCCTTGAGCAGGTTGGCCAGATTGTTGTGGGCAAAGGCAAAATCGGGCCGCGTGGCGATGGCGCGCCGGTAAGCCGATTCGGCGTCATCGGTGCGGCCGATTTCACCGAGCAGATTGCCGTAATTGTTGTGCGCATCGGCCAGGCCCGGGTCGAGGTCGAGTGTGCGGCGGTAGGCCGATTCCGCTTCGGGGTGGCGCCGCAATTCATGCAGCAAGCCGGCCAGGGCGAACAGGAAGCGCGCATCTTCGCGACTGTTGAGCGCCTGGCGATAGAGGGTTTCGGCATCGGTACGGTTGCCGCGCTGCTGCTGGAGCGCGCCCAACAGATAGAGCGCGTCGGCATGGCGTGGCTCGCGGGCAAGAATGCTGCGATAGCCGGCTTCGGCATCGGCCAGCTTGCCGGCCTTGTGCGCTTGCGCGGCGAGCCCGAAGGCGGTTGCGGCGGAGAATGGCTCGGATGCCGGCGCAAGGTTCGGTTTTTGCGCCAGCATGCGTTGCAACAGGGGATTGAGCGATTTTCCTTTTTGGGGCATGGCCCCAGTTTACCCTAGTGTGCCGCTTTGTTTTACTTTCCGGAGTCCTTGACGTCGGTGAACTTGTCGAATTCCACGTTGGCCAGTTCGCCGCCGATTTTTTCCACCTTGCGGATGTAGACGGTTTGCACGATGTCGCGCGTGTCCGGATCGATCATGATGTTGCCGCGCGGGCTGACGAGCTTCATACCCTTCAAGACCGCCATGGCACGGTCGCCATCGATTTTGCCATTCAATTTGCGCGCCACTTCATAGATCGCCGCCATGCCGTCGTACGCGGCCACCGACATGAAATTGGGCTTGCCGGCATCGGGATTGGCTTCGGCGTAGGTCTTGAGGAAAGCCTTGTTCTCGGGCGAATCGTGTGCCGCCGAATAGTGGAAGCTGGTGATGATGCCCAAGGCCGGGTCGCCCATACTTTGCAGCACGTGGTCGTCGGTCAAATCGCCCGTGGCAATGACCTTGATGCCGGCTTCGGCCAAGCCTTTTTCGCGGTAGGTTTTCATGAAGGCGATGCCTTGCTCGCCGGCAGGCACGAAGATGAACACGGCTTGCGGCTTGTCATCCTTGATGCGCTGGACGAAGGGTGCGAATTCGGGATTGCGCAGCGGCACGCGGATCGATTCGATCACTTGTCCGCCGCCGCCCAGGAAGTGGGTCTTGAATGCGGTTTCAGCATCGATGCCGGGCGCGTAATCGGCCACCAGCGTCACGGCGGTCTTGATGTTGTTCTTCACCGCCCAGGTTGCGATGGGGCCGGAGACCTGCGGCAGCGTCATCGAAAAGCGCGCGATGTAGTTCGACTTGGTGGTGACCACCGAGCTTGCGGCATTCATGACGATCATCGGTTTCTTGGCCTGTTCCGCGACAGGGGCCACGGCCAGCGCTTCCGGCGTCAGGCCGAAGCCGGCCAGGAAATCGACCTTGTCGCGCACCACCAATTCCTGCGCCAGCCGCTTGGCCACTTCGGGCACCGGGCCGGTGGTGTCGCGCACGATGATTTCCACCTTCTTGCCGGCGACGTGGTCGCCATTCTTTTTCATGTAGGCGTTGATGCCGGCCTGCATCTGCTTGCCGTAGTCGGCAAAGGGACCCGAGAACGGCGCGACCAGGCCGACCTTGATCGTGTCGTCGGCCAGAACGCCGGCGCTGGCAATGCCGAGCGCGCCGGCTATGAGAATGCGAAGTGCGAATGTGCGTGTCATGCCTGTCTCCTGTTTATGGAATCTATTGTGGGTTGACATGGTGTTGGAGAATTATAGTATGCTAGATCGCGTTCGATAAACAGACATATGTGCGATTATCGAACGATACTTTAACCACTCGAAATGCTTTCGCATGACTGTCACGCATACACAAGTCGGCATCGTCGGCGCCGGTCCTTCCGGCCTTTTGCTTGCGCACCTGCTGCATTTGCAGGGCATCGAATCGATCGTGCTGGAGAACCGCAGCCGGCGCTACGTCGAAGAGCGCATCCGTGCCGGCGTGCTGGAGCAGGGCACGGTCGACCTGCTCAATGAAACCGGCGTCGGCGAACGCATGCGGCGTCAAGGCATGGTGCATCACGGGCTTGACCTGCTGTTCGACAATCGCCGTCATCGTATCGATTTGGCCGACCTGACCGGCGGCAAGGCCGTCACCGTATATGGCCAGCATGAAGTGGTGAAGGATTTGATCGCGGCGCGCGTGGCTGCCGGCGGCAGCATCGTGTTCGAGGTCGAAGACGTGAGCCTGCACGACATTGATGGCAGCAACAAGCCGCGCTTGCGCTACCGCAAGGATGGCGTCGAGGAAGAAATCGTGTGCGACTACATCGCCGGCTGCGACGGCTTCCATGGCGTGTCGCGCGCGTCGATTCCTGCGGGCGTCCTGCGCGAGTACGAACGCGCCTATCCGTTCGCCTGGCTGGGCATCCTGGCCCGGGCCGCACCGGCCGCCGACGAATTGATCTATGCCCAGCACGAGCGCGGCTTCGCCCTGTTCTCGATGCGCTCGCCCGAGATCACGCGGCTTTACCTGCAATGCTCGCCGCAGGAAAACCTCGATGAATGGTCCGACGACCGCATCTGGAGCGAACTGCATACGCGGCTCGAAACTTCCGACGGCTGGAAGTTGAACGAAGGCCCGGTCATGCAGAAAAGCGTGACGCCGATGCGCAGCTTCGTGGCCGAGCCGATGCAGTACGGACGGCTGTTCCTGGCCGGCGACGCGGCGCATATCGTGCCACCGACCGGGGCCAAGGGCATGAATTCAGCCGTGGCCGATGTGAAGGTTCTGGCGCGTGGCTTGTCTGCTGCGTGCAAGCTGGGGAAGGGTGATTTGCTTGCCGCCTATTCGGCGACCTGCCTCAAGCATGTGTGGCGCAAGCAGCATTTTTCCTGGTGGATGACGTCGATGATGCATCGCTTTTCCGACAATACGGCGTTCCAGGATCATATGCAGTTGTCGGAGCTGAATTATCTGGTGCGCTCGCGGGCGGCGGCGACGATGTTTGCGGAGAATTACGTTGGATTGCCTGTAGATTAGCAATGAGCCAGATGGCCGATCGCCCCTCGCCCGCAGGCGGGAGAGGGGAGGGGGTGAGGGCGGTTGTGATTTGACTCAGTTTGCGGAATAGAAAAGCAAAATGCGATTTACCGACTGTCCCAATTCGTTTTGAAGTTCTTGGCAAAGAACTCTGTCCTTCCCCGTCGACACCTTCGCCGGGGGCGGCCCGGCAGCCGCTCACTTTCTTTGCTTCGCACCTAGCCGGCCGCCCGAAAGTAAGCAAAGAAAGGCGACCGCACAACGCCGCCCCT
>OUWB010028135.1_pt1 | contig 36103 bp, 36 predicted proteins | sample 1779821 | NCBI WGS metagenome assembly OUWB01 (sample SAMEA3914806, study PRJEB12502) | metagenome | biome: forest; material: soil | place: Canada | collected 2011-08-03 | depth 0.1 m
GCCAGCGACAGGATTTGGCATTGCCGGCTTACCGGCAAGTCATGGCTTCGGTCGATCATTTCTTTGCGCTCAGCAATCCCGCCTTGGTGAGCGCGCCGCTTAAAAAATCGTTCTCCAGCGTCAGTTGCCCGATCTTGGCATGCAGCGTCTTCAGGTCCGGCAGCTCGTCCGCTTTGCCCTCGCTGGCGCCTCCAAACACGTCCCCGGCGTGTTCCTGCAACTGCCGCTTCCATTCGGCGACCTGGTTCGCGTGGACGTCAAACTGTTGCGCCAACTCGGCCAAGGTCTTGTCGCCCTTGAGTGCGGCTATCGCCACTTTGGCTTTGAACGCCGAGGTGTGGTTCCTTCTTGTCCTTCTGGTCATGCTTGCTCCTTCAATTCGGCCTTTCGGCTTTGATTATGAAGCAAGGCTTACACTTATCCTACTGTCCGAATTTCCGGGGCCGGCTCTGTTTGAATGTAACAAGGGATTAAATCACGATGTCTGCATGTGCGCGCAATTCTTTTCGAATTGGCAATCCCAAGTGATCCAAGTAGACCCTTGCCCCCTCTCGACGCGCAAATTTAAACGCCGGTACAAGATCACTGTCTCCTGTAACCACCACGATCACTTGCGCGCTTTGCTTCAAGGAGATTCTGGCGATATCAAGGCCGATTCTCAAATCAACGCCCTTCTGCTGGACGTTGGGGACAAGGTCTTGCGCTTGCGGGGATGATGGGGTTTTAAGAAGGCGCTTTAATGCCTTGTCGCCAATTTTCCAACCTCTGGCCACCGCTTCACCGCGTCTAAGGGCAAAATTTGGCAAGACTTCCAATGCATCAAACAATGCGGTATTGCGGCTATGTACTGCACTTGATCCCAAATCAAGCTGAGCGCCGTCAATGGGGTTGGTTAGTACTCCGGTGGCCGGTGGCGAATCGTAAAAGTAGATGCGAAGAAGGTCGAGGGGTGCCAAATCAACGTGGGTAAGAATGCGGGAGCATTCCGCATTGATTTCCGCAGCAGTGGGGAATCGTTTGTTTTTGACGGACAGTGCCTTGGTTACAAAACCGCCGTCCAAAAGTATTGCGAGCTTTGGGTTCAAGGATTGCCCAATGATTAGTTGCCCCTGACCACTGGTGCATGCTTGCGCATGACTTGGATCAATTACCAGCGGGGGGGCGTTTTTCTATCAGCAGTTGGATGGTAGTTTAGGCAGATTGGTTCCGTCAACAAAAAATTGCTCAAAATTGGTCAATCTGCACAGCATGCAAAAATCGCGAAAATGCTCAGTCCAGCAATTTCGCGATGTCTTCGACACTCCAAAGTTTATCGGCAATTCCCGCTTCCAATGCGGGTGTTGTCTTCAGTGTTTTATGAATGCGGCAGAAGTTGTAATGCAAGAAGTGCAGTGCCACAGCATGCTCAAGATTTTCAATTTTCTTGCTGAATCCGTTTGTCAGACGCGTGAAGCGGCGCATGCTCATCCGCATAGTCAGGTTTTGACGCTCCACATAGCTAGTGGAGACATGCTTAGCATAAGGTAAGCCGCTGATGCGACGCTTCTCTGCGCAAACGAATTGGGCCGGGCTGTAACGGCGCTGATCCGTGTTGGATTGGCATTCGTAGTGCTTCACCAACATGGCGTAGTCGATAGCGCCGCCGAAAATCTTTTCGACTGCGCCGAGGTAAGGCCCGTGACCATCGGTTGTGAGCTGAATGCGGCCCGCTAGACGCGCCGCCAGATCGGCGATGAAGATTTCTGCGCACTCATGGTCACGACGGCCTACAAGCCACGAAATCGCCAGTTTGGTATCGGCGTCGATGGCGGTCCATGTGTACACGTCGCCGTGGCCCAAGATGCCCTTGTCTTCAGGGGCGACGTTCTTTTCCTTCGAGTAGCAGAAAGACCAGATTTCATCGGCCTGGACGCGCTTCGATTCGACGTTCTTGATTACCTGGGCCTGGTAGAACTGGCAGGCGTAGCCGATATCAACGAGCAGCTTGGTAACGGTATTGATGGAGCAGTCAGCAAGACGGGAAGCGGCGCGCATCGAGTTGCCCTCGACCAGAAGGCCGATGATTTGTGTGCGCTTTTGCAAACTCAGCTTGTTCATTTTCCGCCCCTTCGTTCAATTCATAATGAATCATACTTGAGCGGTCATGCTAATGCAAGCATTTTCTACTAATGCTTGCATTTTGAAGAAAATCTGCCTAAAATGCAAGCATCGAATATACGGAGGCTTGCGATGAGTAATTCAGAAGAACCAAAGGGGCGTGCCAAGGGAGGGGTGCAGCGCAGTAAAGTTTTATCGGATGAGCGCAAGGCCGAAATTGCGAAGAATGCAGCGAATGCTAGATGGTCTTCTAGGCCCACCGACAAAGTCAATAAAATCAAAGGCTTACAATTTAAAACATCCGTTTCAGTCCCGCCCCCTTTAGTCCAGGGGGACTTATTCCATGTCGAAAAACAAACCACTATCGACGGTGTCGAAATGGGGGTATTGGAAAGCGGCGTCCCCTATCTGACAGAGAGCGGCTTGGCGCGGATGTGCGGCATAGATCGCAAGGTTCTCAATCGATTGGGGGCTAACTGGATAGAAGAGCAAGAAAAGCCAAGAGGAAAAGAAATTGCGAAGCTGTTAGAGGATTCTGGTTACGAGGGGGACGGTTTATTTTTAAAGTCGGAACATAACGGCTCGGAAATTAATGCGTATACAGAGCCGGTATGTTTGGCTTTGCTGGAATATTATGCGTTCGTCACAGATGAACCTCGCAAAGAGGCAGTGCGTGCCTTTAGAACGCTGGCGCGCATAACGTTCCGCAAGTTCATTTACGATGCGGTTGGGTATTCGCCAGAACAAAGAGTTCTTGATAGTTGGAAGCATTTTCACGACCGCGTTGATATGACTGCGGATGCGGTGCCATTTGGCTATTTCAGTATCTTCAAGGAAATCGCCGCTATGATCGTTCCAATGATCAGGGCTGGCATTATGATCAGCGATAGGGTTGTTCCGGACATATCAGTGGGCAAGGCATGGAGCGCCTATTGGGAAGAGCAAAATCTATCAGACAATCACGGCGAACGAACAAAATATGACCACGAATATCCGCTGTATTATCCACAGTCGAAAAGTAACCCGCAGCCATCATTCGCTTACCCAGATTCCGCGCTTGGCATATTCAGGCATTGGTTAAGACAAAATTACATCGTAAATAAATTCCCAACCTATTTGTTGGGGCAGACGAAAAAAGGAACGGTTCCGCTTGCTATTGCAAACAAAGCGATAGAGGCATTTTCTAGTGCGCAGATAGGAGCCAGCAAACCCAAAGGATTGCCCTATAAAAAATGAGGCGTTTCGGTCACTTTCCCCAGCGCTTAGCAGCGGCCTTTTTGGCGATCTCGCTACGCTGTTCCACAGTCAGGCTCTTGGCCCGCGCCACACCACCCTTAATGCCACCTAGCCGCCCCAGTTCTTGGGCGGCTTTGTTCTTTTCTGGCGGCGCTGGCGTGATTGGTTCTTCGCCAGCCGCTTCGTCAACGATGCGCTTGGCAAGCTGGTTTAAATCGAGCTTATTGGGTCTGGTAGCCATGCCTTAAGGATAGCATGACCGCTCAAGCATGGACGCCTTGTTACAATTAGACTGAGGCACTACCCTTGAAACTGCGTCGTATTGCCTGACTGCTGACCTTATTTGTCGATAAATTCGCTTATCTTGCGCGAAACCTGTATTGCAGCGTCAGGCGCAAGACAATCGATAACGATGCGCTCCGGCATGGAACGCAGCCAGGTGAGCTGTCTTTTTGCTAACTGGCGTGTGGCTGCAATGCCTTTTTCGCGCAGGGCTTCCTTGTCGTAGGCGCCGTCGAGGTATTCCCATGTTTGGCGGTAGCCGACGCAGCGCATCGAGGGCAGTCCCGGATGCAGGTCGCCGCGTGCGCGCAGGGCATTGACTTCCGCGATCAAGCCATGCGCCTGGTCGGCCAGCATGGCGTCGAAGCGGCGCACGATGCGTTCGTGCAGCACGGATCGGTCCGACGGCTCGAGCGCCAGCGGCAGCAGGGCGAAGGGCAATTCCGGCGCCGCCTTGTTCGACAGCAGTGTGGACATCGGCTGGCCGGTCAATTCGAAGATTTCCAGCGCGCGGCCAATGCGCTGGCTGTCGTTCGGCTTCAGTCTTGCGGCGGTTGCGGGATCGATGTGCGCCAACCTGGCGTGCAGTGCCGGCATGCCGAGTTGCGCGGCGTCGGCATCGAACCGGGCGCGGATTTCCGGATCGGCTTGCGGCAGTTCGTCCAGGCCATCCTGTAAGGCCTTGAAGTAGAGCATGGTGCCGCCGACCAGCAGCGGCAGCCTGCCGCGCGCGCTGATTTCTTCGACCAGGCGCAGCGCATCGTGGCGGAATTGCATGGCTGAATAAGCCTGGCTTGGGTCAAGTATGTCGATCAGGTGGTGCGGTGCTGCGGCTTGTTCTTCGCGTGTCGGCTTGGCTGTGCCCACGTCCATGCCGCGATAGACCAGGGCCGAATCGACGGAGATGATTTCGGCAGGGCGCTCTTGCGCGATGGCGAGCGCCGCGGCGGTTTTGCCCGAGGCGGTCGGCCCCATGATGGCGACGGCCAGCGGTTTGTCGCGCTTCATGGTTACTGGCCGCGCAGAAACAATCTGTCCAGATCGGACAAGCCCATCTGAATCCAGGTCGGGCGGCCATGGTTGCATTGGTCGGCGCGTTCGGTCGCTTCCATCTGGCGCAGCAGGGCGTTCATTTCAGGCGCGCTCAGCATACGGTTGGCGCGCACGGCGGTGTGGCAGGCCAGCGTGCCGAGCAATTCGTTGCGCCGCTCGAGCAGCACGCGCGAGCCGCCGAATTCGCGCACGTCGCGCAGCACGTTGCGCGCGAGCGTCTGCGCATCGGCGCGCTGCAACAGCGTGGGCACGGCGCGCACCGCCAGCGTTGTGGGCGACATGACGGCGATGTCGAAGCCGAGCGCGGACAGCGTCGCGCCGTTTTCCTCGGCCGTGCCGACTTCAACCGCATCGGCGTAGAAGGTGACGGGGATCAACAGCGGCTGCACCTGCATGTTCTCGGCGTCGAGCGCATTCTTGAGCTGTTCATACAGGATGCGCTCGTGCGCGGCATGCATGTCGACCAGCACGAGGCCCTTGCTGTTTTGCGCCAGGATGTAGATGCCATGCAATTGCGCAAGCGCGAAGCCGAGAGGGAATTCGTCCGTGGGCAAATCGTCGTTCAGTGCGCGTTCGAGCGGCTGGGCCATGACGGGCGCAGGCGAGGCAAACAGGGCGCCATAGGCTGCCACGTCCTGGCGCACGCCGGGTTCGTCGAATTTACCTGCTGACTGGTTGGCGAATTGCGCGGCGAAGGAGCCTTGCTGCTGGTCACGAATCCAGGTCGATGCCGCCGGGCCGCGCACGTTTGATGCGGGTCCGCCGGCATGAAGGCCGTCGGCCGGATATGCGCCGTTGCCGGCATCGTTGGACGGTGCCGTCTGCGCCAGCGCGCGGCTCACGGCGTGGAATACGAACTGATGCACCGAGCGGCTGTCGCGGAAGCGCACCTCGATCTTGGACGGATGCACATTGACGTCGACCAAGGCCGGATCGAGATCGAGCGCCAGCACATAGGATGGGTAGCGGTCGCCGTGCAGCACATCCTGGTAGGCGGCGCGCACGGCGTGGGTCAACAGCTTGTCGCGCACGAAGCGGCCGTTGACGTAAAAGTATTGCGCATCGGCGCGCGCCTTCGATGCCGTGGGCAAGCCGGCGAAGCCGTGCAGGCGCAGGGGGCCGGCGGCTTCATCGAGCGGCAGGCGGGCGTTGGCGAATTCATCGCCCATAATGCCGGCACTGCGCTTGGCGAACTCGCTCGCCATCCAGTGATCGACCGTCTTGCCGTTGTGTGTGAGAGAAATTGAGACATCGGGGCGCGAGAGCGCGATGCGGCGCACCACTTCGGCACAATGGCCGAATTCGGTTTGGTCCGTCTTCAGGAATTTCCGTCGCGCTGGCGTGTTGTAATACAAGTCCTGCACGTCCACCGTCGTGCCGATCGGGCCGGCTGACGGCGTGGCGTTTGCGCCGGCGCTGCCTGCGATTTCCCAGGCATGCGCCGCGTCGGCGGTGCGCGAAGTCAAGGTCATCACCGAGACCGAAGCGATCGAGGCCAGCGCCTCGCCGCGAAACCCCAGCGTTGCCACGTTTTCCAGGTCGTTGAGCGAGGCGATCTTCGAGGTGGCATGGCGCGCCAACGCCAGCGGCAATTGCGCCGCCGGGATGCCGCGGCCGTTATCGGTGATCGAGATGCGCTTGACGCCGCCCTGCTCGAGCCGCACGGTGATTTGTGTCGAACCCGCGTCGAGCGCGTTTTCGAGCAATTCCTTGACCACGGCGGAAGGGCGTTCGACCACTTCGCCGGCGGCGATCTGCGAAATCAGGTGGTCCGGCAGCGCCTGGATCGGGCGCGGCAAGGGGGGGGCGGCGGTTTGGTTCATCCACGCGATTATAACGCCTTGGCCGGTCCGGCTCTGGTGTATGATGGCGGCGCGAAAGGATGCGCCGGGCGAGCCTGCCCAGGAATGGCGCGGCGGAGAGGACGATGGATTTGCTGGACCTGATCTTGCATGTCGATAAATACATGGGCGAAGTCATCGGCCAGTATGGCGCCCTGATCTACGTGCTGATCGCGGCCGTCATATTCTCCGAAACCGGCTTCGTGGTGCTGTTTTTTCTGCCCGGCGACACGCTGCTTTTCATCGGCGGTGCGTTTTGCGCCACCGGCGCGATGAACGTCGGTTTGCTGATGCTCCTGCTGGTTGCGGCGGCCGTGGGCGGCAACACGCTCAATTATTTCGTCGGCCGCTTCATCGGGCACAAGGTGTTTTCGCACAATTACCGCTGGCTCGACCAGGATGCCTTGCGCAAGACTCACCAGTTCTATGAAAAATACGGCGGCATCACGGTGGTGCTGTCGCGCTTCCTTCCCGTATTGCGTACCTTCGCGCCGTTTGTGGCCGGCGTATCGGAAATGACATTCTCCAAATTCCAGGCCTTCAATATCGCCGGCGCGGCGTTGTGGGTGGTGCTGCTGGTGTCGCTTGGCTATTTCTTCGGCAACATTCCCATCTTCCACGACCATCTGAACAGCATCATCCTGATCGGCGCCGGGGCAGCAGTGCTGCCCGTGGCGGGCGGCGCCATTTGGCGCTTTGCCCGCAAGGCGATGCGAAAAAACTAGAAGTGCAACTGCAGGCCGAGATAGCTGAGGAAGGTGTTTTTCTCGGTTAGCGTATTGCGCAGATCGCGCCCCGCCGATGCCAGTAGCGTGTAGGTGTCGGACAAATCCCAGCGCGCGCCGAGGTTGGCGATCAATTCTTCCTGCGACGAGTTCACGTCCTTCTCGTCGTGCAATTCGGCCATGACTTCGACACCCTTCTTCACTTCGCCGGTCAACACCAGACCGGCGATCCAGCTATCGCCTTGCCCGGCGGGGCGTATCCAGCGGCCGACTTCAACGTTGACGTCGCCCCCCGCGAAGCCATGCACGAATTCCAGCGGCAGCAAGGTTGCCGTGCCGGTTTCCGCCAGCCCGCGATGCGCTGCCGAAGACGAGGGTGCAAACTGGTACTGCGGATAGGTGGAAATCTGCCAACCTTCTTCGCCGTCGTCATAGAAGCGCCACTTCACGCCGATCAAGCCGTTGCCCATGCCGTTTTGCGTGCCGGCTTGATCCGTCTCGTGTATCCACGGCATTTCGAACTTCAACTGGATGCGCTCGCCCAAGCCATAATTGGCATCGATCAGAGGCAATTGATACGTATCGGACGAATCGGTGTGAAACGACAGTTCGGCGATGTTGATTTCCCAATGCCCGTCACCCGGTGTGCCCGGGTCGTCAGTGATCATCGGCGGCCCGCCCGAGGCGAAAGCCGCCGAGCCGTACAGCAAGCCGGCAAGCCAGCTCAGACGCAGCAAGGCAGGCAAACTTCTCTTCATTGACGCTCCAGTACCAGGATGCGGAAGGTGCCGGGGATGCCCTGGCGCCGCTCACCGGTCTGGCCCGGCTTGAGGTCGGCGGTCGGCAGATAAAGTTTGTGCGTGGCGGAATCCGCTGCAATGGTGCGCGCACCTGCGGCCGAGGGGATCGTCGCCAGCGGCTGGAACTTGCCCGGCGCACTTTCGCCGACGACGGTCACCGTGCCGTCCACGCCATTGGCGGAAAAGGCCAAGTTATCGAGCCAGGCCACGCCGTCGGGCCCGGCGCCGATGGCGACCTGGGCTGCGCGCTTGCCGCTTGCGTCACTGACGATCATCATCTTGTTGTCGCATACCGAGTACAGACGTTGCTGGCCGTCGATGGCCAGGCCGCTCGGGCTGTCGCAGGGCTTGAGCGTACTGCGGTGTACGACCTTCAGCGTGACCGGATCGAGCACGGCCAATTCGCCCGTGTCTTCCACGTTGAAATAAACCTTGCCGTCGCTGCCGATCTGGGCGAATTCCGGCTTGCCGCCCACCGCTACCGTGCCGATCACGGCGCCGGCCTTGGCATCGATCACGGTGGCGTCCTTGGAGCGGCCATTGAACGTGATCAGGCGACCGCTGGCGGCCACATAGACGATGGAGTCGGGATTGGTGCCGACGTTGATGGTGCCACGCGTTTTGAGTGTCGCAAGATCGAACACGGTGACGCTGTTGGCCTTGCCATTGCTGGTGTAGCCGACGCCAAGATCACTGGCGATGGCGATGCCATGCACGCCTTCGGTGCCGCTGATCGTGCCGATTACTTTCTCGCTTTGCGTATCGATCACTTCGGTTTGCGTGCCATGCGAAACATAGAGGCGATGCGCGCCGCTATCGACGCTCAGGTAGTCCCAATGCGCCTCGCCGCCGACGGCGATACTGTGTGTGACTTTGTAATCCGGCGCGGCCGCCAGTGCTGAAGCAAAGGGCAGGGCCAGTAAAGCGGCGACAATCTTTTTCATGAACGACCTTGATGATGAGAGGGATGCGGGGGAGGTGGAAAGTGCGCGGCGAGCGGCAGGCTGACACGCACCAGCGTGCCGCCTCCGGTTGCGCCGGAGATGGAAACCTTGCCGGCCAGCTTGCCGACGATATTTTTGACGATGGACAGGCCCAGGCCGGAACCGCTTTCGCCGCTGCCTGTCACGCGATAGAACGGATCGAACACCTTGTCGCGTTCTGCGTCGGGAATGCCGGGGCCGTTGTCGCTGACTTCGATCACGGCCCAGAATTCGTCCGCCGAGAGGCCGACATCGACCTTGCTGCCCGGCGCGCAATAGCGGATCGCGTTGTCGGCCAGATTGCGCAGCACGGTGGCGAGGTCGACCGCATCGGCCTTGACCTTGAGCTCGCAGGCTTGCGCCACGCCGAGATCGATGCCTTTCGCTTCCGCCAGCGGCAGGATGTCTTCGAACACTTCACGCACCACGGCTTGCAGATCGACATCGTTCGCCTCCGCGCGCGGCGCCAGCTGGGTACGCGCCATCAGGAGCAATTGGCTCACCAGCGCGCGGGCGCGCAGGAGGCCGGTTTGCATCGCGTCGAGCCGGCTGCGCGTTTCGGGCGGCAAGTCCTGGATCGCCAGGTTTTCCGCCTGCAGCGACAAGGCCGTCAGCGGCGAGCGCAATTCGTGCGCGGCATCGGCCACAAAGCGGCGCTGCTGCTCCATCGCCGCTTCCAGGCGCGCCAGCATCTGGTTGATCGAGACGACGAAGGGGGTGATCTCGCTGGGCAAGCCGCGTGCGTCCAGCGGCACGAGGTCGGCCTCGCCGCGGCCATCGATGTCGGCGGCCAGCCGCGTCATCGGCGACAGCAGCACGCGCAACAGCAGCATGATGGCGGCAACCGTGATCGGGATCAGGATCACCATCGGCAATACGGTACGCCACGCCGCGTGGCGCGCAATTTCGTTACGCAGCGAAACGCGTTGGCCCACCGCCAGGCGCTTGCCCGATTTGAGCGCGGTGACGAACACGCGCCACTTCTTGGCGTTCGGTATGCGATAGGTTTGCATGCCGTCGGGCAGGTCTTGCGGGAATGCCACGTTCGGTTCGGTGCTCTGCGTGTTCGCGCCATCGAGCACCTGCAGCGCAATGTGCGCTTCCGGGTCGACGATGCCGATGCGCACGATGGGATCGGTCTGTTCGAGTGCGACGCGCTTGGCGTCGACCATCGCGGCGATCTCGCGCAACTGGTCGTCCTGCAACTCGTTGGCGTCGTGGAAAGCCGATTGATAGCCCATGGTGCCGCCGATGGCAGTGGCGATTGCGATGATCACAGCGAGCGAGAGTGCGAGGCGGAATTGCAGCGAACTCGTCAGCGGGCGATGCCCCGGTTTCAGTTTTTGCGGTTGCGCCATCATTGTTCCTTGCTGACCATCCATCCCAGCCCCCTCACATTCTTGATGGCGTCGGACCCGAGCTTCTTGCGCAAGCCGTGGATCAGGAATTCGACGGCGTTGCTTTCGACTTCGTGATGCCAGCCGTAGATGCGGTCTTCCAGTTCCTGGCGCGAGAGGATCGCACCGGGTCGTATCAGCAACGCTTCGATCAAGGCAAACTCGCGGCCCGACAGGCGCAAGGTCTTGCCGCCGGCGCTGATTTCACGCGTGTTCAAGTCGAGCGAAAGCATGCCGTTGTCGAGCGTGGAAGCAGCGTGGCCGTTGCGGCGCCTGACCACTGCGCGCATGCGCGCCAACAGCTCGGTCATGTCGAACGGCTTGAGCAGGTAATCGTCGGCGCCGAGATCGAGGCCGGCGACGCGGCTCTCCACCGCATCGCGCGCCGAGACGATCAGGATAGGCGTGGCGTTGCCCGCGCCGCGCAGCTTGCGCAATACCTCGATGCCGTCGCGCCCGGGCAGGCCGAGGTCGAGCAGGATGGCGTCGTAGTGGTGGGTCTGCGCCGCAGTCAGGGCGGAAACGCCGTCACGGGTCCAGTCGATGCTGTGATCGGCGGAACGCAAGGCGTATTCCATCGCGTTGCCTATCATCGGGTCGTCTTCAACGAGCAAAACTTTCATATCGGTGCAATTGCCCTGCGTTGGAAAATCATGTGCATTTGTCGGCGCAGGTTTGCTTCTATATATAGAGGCAGATAAATCCATGCGCTTGAGATTGTAAGGAGGGATTCTTAGCTAAAAATTAGCGTGGAGCGAATTTCCGCAAATAAAAAAATCCGTTGCGACACGGTCACAACCGCCCAAATTTTATTTCAATGACACCACCTGTCAAATCTGACAGGCGCTGTCATAGGAAAAGGCGGCATCCTATGCTGCAGACCAGGATGCCTTGTCATCGTGCTGAAATATTCCCGTCATAGCATTGACACATTCGCTGCCTAGGATACGCGTTTTTTCCAACCCGGAGCCCTAGATGAAAGCGTTCGTTCAGAAACCCGTTACCAGAAACGTCCTGCGTGCGTTGTCCCTTATGTGCATGGCCTCTTCCATATTGGCACCGAATTCTGCTTTCGCCCAGCAAGCCACCGACCTCGGTACGGTCAGCGGTTCGGGCAACGGCTCGTCGCAAAGCGCGCCCGTTCCGGAGGCCGCCAAGGTCGCCGTTTCGCAAGGCTCGCTCGATGCGCGCTCGGCGCAATCGATCGTCAGCGACGACTATGTGCGCAACTTCACCACGCCGGTGTCCGATTTCAGCCAGGTGTTCCTGATCACGCCGGGCGCCTTTTCCTTCAGCCCCAACGGCGTCGGCATGGGCAATGCGGCAACCACGGTGCGCGGCTTGAGCGATAGCCAATACCTGATCACCTTCGACGGCATTCCGTTCAACGACACCAACGGGGTGAGCCATCACTCCTACGTATTCTTCCCCGAAATGACCATCGGCGGCGCCGTGATCGACCGCGGCCCGGGTTCGGCCGCGACCATCGGCCAGGCCACGTTCGGCGGCTCGCTGAACCTGCTTTCGCGCAACCTCGATCCGACCCAGCGCATCAGCCTGACCGGCTCCTACGGTTCGTGGGACACCACGCTCGGCATTGCAGAGTTTGAAAGCGGCCAGTTCGGCCCGGACGGCCGTTCCAACGTGTTGGTCAACGTCCAGCAAATGAATTCGGACGGCTACCAGACCTATAACAATCAAGACCGCCAGGCGTTTTCGGCCAAGTATCAGTACATCGTCTCGCCGTCGACCGTGCTGACCGTTTTCGAGTCCTACATGGATGTGCGCAACAGCCAGCTCGACGCCGGCGCGCCTTATCGAGGCGGCCCTATCGGCTCGGCCGGCAATCCTGTGTCGGCGGCATATCCCAATGGCGAATACAGCGGGATATACAACTACGGCAATAACTATCTGAACAGCGACAATCCGGCGCTATCGAACTTCTTCGGTTATAACCATTACAACGTCCAGACCAATTTCCAGTATGTCGGCCTCAAGTCCGATCTGGGCAACGGCTGGGTGCTCGACGACAAGCTGTACAACTACGGCTATATCAACCACGAAAACATCGGCGGCCAGCCGGTCGCTACCGGTACGGTCAAGGCGGAAGACACCGCCATCGACAAGCTCAACGAATATCACACCACCGGCAACCTGCTGCGTGCGTCCGACACGACGTCCGTGGGAACCTTCCGCACCGGTTTGTGGACCGAATATGCCAACAGTAACCGGCATCAAATCCCGTCTGACGAACTGACCGGCTGGACCGATGCGCCGGATTCGAATTTCAGCGAAACCTACGGCACGACCACGATCCAGCCCTATGCCGAATTCGAATACAAGGTCAGCAACGACTTCACGATCACGCCCGGCCTGAAATACGCCTACTATCACCAGGACTACAACCACCTGGAGTCCTTGAAGAAGACCGGCCCCCTGGGCGGTACGATCAACAAGAACGGCGATTCGATCACGGGCGGCTTGGCCAGCGTCGACCAGTACGTGACCTACACAGACTGGCTGCCCAGTATCGATGCGCACTACTTCATCCAGAAGAACTGGTCCGCCTACGTGCAATATGCCGAAGGCGACCTGATTCCGCCGACCTCCGTGTTCGATGCGCCCATCACAGTTGCAAACGGCACGGCGACCCAGGCCGTGGCGGTGCAGCCCAAGGCGCAGAAGTCGCATACCTTCCAGGTCGGTACCGACTACAAGTCCGACAGCTTCACCATGGACGCGAACCTGTACCACACCAAGCTCGACAACAGCTATAGCTGCAACACCGACCCGACCGATATCACGACGACCATCTGCGTAGCCGCCGGCGACGAAGTCACGCAAGGTTTCGAAATCGAAGGCACCTATCTGGTCGGCGGCGGGTTCTCCATCTATGCCAACGGCACCCTGGGCACGACCAAGTACCAGGGCGGCGCGCTCGATGGAAAATGGGCCGCCGGCGCTCCGGGCAATACCGAAACGCTGGGCTTGATCTACAAGACCGGCGGCTGGAATTCGGCGATCTACACCAAGCGCATCGGCAAGGTTTATAACGACGGCTTGAACCCTGGCGATAACGCCTACGTGATCGATCCCGTCACGTTGACCAACCTGTTCATCAACTACACCTTCAAGACGCCGGGCAATTTCGCCAAGCAGGCCAAGGTGCAGTTGGGGGTCAACAACCTGTTCGACAGCAGTGCCATCACGGGCATTTCAGGCAACAAATCGAGCAACCCTGCTTTGAACACGGGCGCCAATGCCTACAACCCGGACGCCGATTTGATCACCGAATTGCCGGGCCGCAGCATCAACCTGACTGTGACTGTGGATTTTTAAGTGCTGATTTAAGCGTTAATTTTTTGTCGAAACCCCGGGAGAGCTTCGGCTCTCCCATCTGATTTTTTGGAACATCATGGATATCTCTCATCTTCTCGACCTGGCGAACGATTCCGGCGGCACGCTTTACGTGATGCTGGCGCTGCTCCTGGTAGCCTTGACCGTCATCATCGAGCGCACGCGCTACCTGTCCTTCATGGAAAAAGGCGGCGCCTCGCTGATCGCCATGCTCAAGAGAGATGGCCGCAGCGACGGCTTCGAACTCAAGGGCAAACTGGCGCAGTTGCCGCACGCCCGCCTGTTCGAGGTATTGCACAACGAGCCGGCCAACGTCAACCGCGACACCTTCGACGGCCACCTCGAAGAAGCGATCATGCATGAAGTGCCGGTGCTCGACCGTTCGCTGTGGATACTCGATACCGTCATCACGCTGGCGCCGCTGTTGGGTTTGTTCGGCACCATCATCGGCATGTTCAACGCCTTCCACGTGCTGGGCGATGGGCAAAACGGCGCGGCCCAGGTCACCGGCGGCATTGCCGAAGCCCTGATCGCCACGGCGTCGGGCCTGTTGATCGCCATCGTCGGCCTGGTGTTTTTCAATGCACTGCATACCCGCGTGCGCGTGGTGCTGCATCAATTGGAGACGATCAAGATCATGCTGGTCAACCGGCACGACCGCAACCATGGCTCCAACGGCAACAACGGTGGCAATGGCGACGGCCGTTCGGTCGAACTCGTGCGCAATTCCGTGAGGGCGTAAGATGCGCTATCTGGAAACAAAGAAGGCCCGCATCGAAATCATTCCGATGATCGACATCATGCTGTTCTTGCTGGTGTTCTTCGCCATGCTGACCTTGCGCATGATTCCGACCTCGGGCCACGTCACCAAGCTGCCAACCAGTTCCACCGCCGCGACGATTCCGCCGCCCAAGCTGCTGGTCGAGATCAGCCGGGATGGTTCGCTGCTGGTCGAAAACCAGGTGCTGACAACGACGCAATTGACCGATCTGCTGCGCCAGCGCGGCAGCGCCAAGACGGCGGTCACGGTGGCGGGCAACGACACCGCTTCGTTGCAGCAGGTGATGAGCGTGATTGACGCCATCAAGGCTGGCGGCGCCAGCGAAATCGCGCTCGCCACGCGCAACCAGGCGAAGTAGGGCTGCATGATGGCAGATATGATGGCCAATACGGCGCGCCCATCGACGCAACGGCATGCGCTGCAGGCATTCGGCATGGCGGCCCTGATAGAAGGCGCCATCGTCGCCGTTGCCGTGATTCTGCTGGCGGGGAGTCTGGCAAACAAGCCGGCGATTTCCGACCCGGTGCCGATCACGTTGGTCGACGAGCCGCCCCCCGAAAAGCCGGTCGATCCCAAACCCGTGCCGCCTCCGCCGACGCCACAGCCGAAGCAGAAGACCCCGGTGAAGCCGCTCGAGCCCAGGCCGCAGACGCCGCCCGAACCGGTCGCGCCGCCACTTGCGCAGGCGCCATCGGCAATCGCCGCAACGCCCAATGCCTTCACCGAGCCGACACCCGCGCCGCCCCCGCCGCCGGTGCCGCCATCGACCGGCAGGCCGGACATCCAGGCCAGCTATGACGCCAAGGTCAGGGGTGCGGTGAATGCCTGGCATAACGCGAACTACCCTGTCGCCGCCACGACCATGCATTTCGCCGGCAAGACCCAGGTGGAGTTCCATCTGCGCGACGGCGTCGTCAGCGGCGTGCGCGTGATGGCTTCCTGCGGGGTCGGTTTGTTCGATCAGAGTTCCCTGCATGCCGTACAAGGTGCAAGCTACCCCGAAACGCCGGCGGAGCTGCGCGGGCATGATAATCTCTACCAAATCTGGGTCGAATATAGAAACTGAGCAGGAACTGAAATGGCGGCGGCCTCCCATGCCTCACAGGGGGCTGCCGTCTTGACCCGGTGCAAGTTTTCCATGGAGTCGGACATTATGTTTTCAACGCATTTCCTGCGGCTGGCCTCGCTATGCGTGGCGGGAGCCGCGTTATTCGGCGCCTGCGCCAGCGGCAAGCCCGCCGAGGACCGGCCCGGCCACGACAGCATGTTCATCGCCTTGGGCGAAGGCGGCACGCCCGTGGCGCGCGTGATCACGCGCGCCGCAGCGTGCCCGCGCATCCGCATCGACGGCGCCGATTTCAGCATGAACCTGCGGGCGCGCGCCGAGACGCTGCCCTCGCGTCCGACGCGTTCGGCCGTCGAAGACAGCAAGCCTTCGGCCTTCCCCGTGCTGACCTGCGAAAAGGTCATTCCGCCGGGCTCGAAGAACGCCATGGTGGAGGGTAACATGCTGCCCCTGCCGCCGGCTGTGGTCAATCGCATCGTCGTGATCGGCGATACCGGTTGCCGCATCAAGAAGAGCGACAATGCGGCGCAACCCTGTAACGATGTCGCGCAATATCCGTTTGCGTCAGTCGCCGCCGCCGCGGCCGCCTGGAAGCCTGATCTCGTGGTACACGTGGGCGATTACCTGTACCGCGAAAATCCCTGTCCCAACGGCAATGCCGGTTGCGCCGGCAGCCCCTGGGGCTACGGCTGGGATGCCTGGCGCGCCGATTTCTTCAGGCCGGCCGAACCGCTGTTGCACGCGGCGCCGTGGGTCATGGTGCGCGGCAATCATGAGTCGTGCGCACGCGCAGGGCAGGGCTGGTGGCGGCTGATGGACCCGCGTCCGCTGTTGCCGGGGCGCGATTGCGTAACCGCCGTCAACGACGATAACGGCGACTACAGCGACCCCTATGCCGTGCCGCTGGGCGGCGGCGCGCAACTCATCGTGTTCGACAGCTCGAACACACCGGCCTCGCCGATCAAGCCGGGCGACATCCGCGCCGTCAAATACGCCGACATGTACCGCAAGATCGACCTGCTGTCGCAACAGGCCAGCTACAACATCAGCGCCGATCATCATCCGATCTTCGGCTTCGCCGCCAAGGACGGTGGCCGGCTCATGCCGGGCAATGCCGGGCTGCAATCGGTGTGGGGCGGGCAAGACCCCGGCTTTGCGCCGCCGCGCATCGACCTGATGCTCTCGGGCCACGTGCACGTATGGGAACAGGTCAGCTTCGCCGGCAGGCAGCCGAGTCAGTTCATTGCCGGCTTTGCCGGAACGCAGGAAGACATCGTGCCCTTGCCGGCAGTGCTGCCGGAAGGCCAAAGCCCGGCCCCGGGCGCCATCGTCGAGCATTTTTCGTCGTGGGTGGACGGCTTCGGTTACATGACCATGGAACGCCAGGGCAAGGATCGCTGGGATGTGAAGATCTGGAATGTCGCGGGCCAGCAGGTCAATGCGTGCCGCATCGAAGGACGGCATTCAGTGTGCGAGAAGGCGCAGGTGCCGTCGCAGCCGGCTGCGAAGTAATGCGAAGGATTGTCGGCGTCAATGCCGCGACTGCCGATCACCCCTCGCCCGCAGGCGGGAGAGGGGAGTGTGTGAGGGAGGGTGTGATTTGACTGCGCCAATATAGCGCTTATCGCTTGCAGTTCTTCCTCGCTTTTACCCTCTCGTCCGAGAATCCTGTTCTTCCCTGACGAAGCTATCGACAGGATGAGACATGCTTTTCGTTAAAGGTGGCAAAGCGAGAGATGCGATGCATCGAAAGCATCAAGTGCCGAACGAGACTCAGAACTCCTCCCAGTCGTCGTTGGCAGTCGCCGGCTTTGCCGCCGGCGTCGCGGACTTGATTGCCAGCTTTCGACCAGCCGGCCGCGCCGTCGCAGCCGGCAACGCCGCGGCAGACGCCGTCCGTTTGGGCGACAGCGCACGCGGCGCCATGCCGGCATTGAGCTTGAACACCGACACCACCATGGCCAGGTTGGCAGCCTGATCCTGCATGCTTTGCGCCGCCGCCGCGGCTTGCTCGACCAAGGCCGCGTTTTGCTGCGTCACTTCATCCATGTGCGTGATGGCGAGGTTGACCTGCTCGATGCCCGAGCTTTGCTCCTGGCTTGCCGCGCTGATCTCGCTCATGATATCGGCCACATGCTGTACCGAGGTGACGATTTCGTTCATCGTCGATCCGGCATCGTCGACCTGCTTGCTGCCGGCCTCGACCTTTTCTACCGAATCGCTGATCAGCGCCTTGATTTCCTTGGCTGCGGCTGCCGAGCGCTGTGCCAGATTGCGCACTTCGGCTGCAACGACGGCGAAGCCGCGCCCCTGTTCGCCGGCACGTGCCGCTTCGACAGCCGCATTCAAGGCCAGGATGTTGGTCTGGAACGCGATGCCGTCGATCACGCCGATGATGTCGACGATCTTGCGCGAGCTTTCCTTGATCGAGCTCATTGTCTGCACCACGTTGCCGACCACGGCGCCGCCCTTGATCGCATGTTCGGAAGCCGACACCACGAGCTGGTTGGCCTGGCGTGCGTTTTCCGCGTTCTGTTTCACCGTAGAGGTCAGCTCTTCCATGGTCGAAGCGGTTTCCTCCAGCGAACTGGCTTGCGTTTCGGTGCGCTGCGAGAGATCGAGATTGCCCGAGGCGATCTCGTTCGATGCGGTCGCGATGGTATCGGTGCCGCCCCGGACCTCGCCGACGATGCGCACCAGGCTGTCGTTCATGTCCTTCAAGGCTTGCAGCAGATTGCCGGTTTCGTCGCTCGATTCGACCACGATGTTTTGCGTCAGATCTCCCAACGCCACTTTCTGCGCGATCGAAACCGCTTCGTCAATCGGACCGGAGATGGCGCGCACCAGCCAATAGCCGACGAAGAGGCCGGCCAGGATGCCGAGGGCGATCAGAATGGTGGAAACGGTAAGAAACGTCGCGTATTGCTTTTGCGATTTTTCGAACTCCTCCTTGGCTACATCGAGCTGCAGCCGGATCAGCGAATTCGCGCCATCGGAAAGGGCGGGAAGGTCGCGCACGAGGGGCCCCTGGAGCAGATCTGTAGCGGTTTTCGTGTCCTGCGCTTTCAACGCCGCGGTGGCGGGCTTGAGCACTTCCTCGATATATTTCCTGGAATCGGCGTCGTATTTCTCCGCCAGCTTCTTCTCTTCCGGCGTGAGAGAGGTGGCCATATAGGCACTCCAGGCCTTGTCCCTTTCCGTAGCGTTCTTGTCGATGTTGCCGAGATCGGCCGGCAACTGCGATGCATCGCTCGTCACCGCCTTGGCGATATAGAATTGGCTGCGCGACACGCGCCGCGCCACCTGGTCCAGTTGTTCCAGCGCAAGGACGCGGTCTTGGTACACCGTTTTCAGCGAAGCGTTGACGGTCGAGATGCTGACCAACCCGCCGATGCCCACAGCCAGCATGATCAGGGACAGCAGGGCAATGACGAAAATCAGGCGCGATTTGATGGTGAGGTTCTTGAGCATGGCGATGCTTTCTCCAGTCGTTTGAACGGTGCGCGAAGGGATAGGTGGGGCAAGGTTGGTTTTGCGAGACGGCTGTGCCGGCTCAGACGGCGTCGTCGACCAGCCCCATTTCGGGGTTGGACATCAGCTTGTCGATATCGATCAGGATCAGCAAGCGCTCCTCCAGCGTACCGAGGCCGATCAGGTATTGGGAATGGAAGGCCGTGCCCATCTCGGGCGCCGGCTTGATCTGTTCGGGCGAAAGCGTGGTCACGTCGGACACGCTGTCGACCACCATGCCGACCACGCGCCCGCCGATATTGAGGATGACCACCACGGTGAACTGGTCGTAGGTCGGTTCGCCCAGGCGGAACTTGATGCGCATGTCGACGATGGGCACGATGGCGCCGCGCAGGTTCACCACGCCCTTGACGAACTCGGGCGCATTGGCGACGCGCGTCGGCGTCTCGTAGCCGCGCAATTCCTGCACCTTGAGAATGTCGATGCCGTATTCTTCCTTGCCGAGCCTGAAGGCGAGGAATTCACTGTCGTTACCGGTGTTGTCGGCGGCGACTGGTCCGGTGCTTTGCGTCATGGCGTAATCCTTCAGGAAGAAGACATGTACCGCCGCGGCCTGGCTTACTGGTCGCAATAAAAGAGTAGCAGAGACTGGGGCTTTGTGCGATGCGCAGCAGGGTATTTTTGCGTCCCGGACAACCGCACACAACACTGGCGACGTGATTGCGGCGAAAGGTGAAAATGGCTAAACGCCAAATTCACCTTTGATGCATCGTGATCCACTGAGATGACACCGTGTGAATCAAGCCAGGCGGTTTTTGGCCAGCGGGGGATTCTTGGCAAAATACTTCTTGATGCCCTTCAATACCGCCTCGGCCATCTGGTCCTGATAGTTGTCGTCGGTCAGCTTCTCTTCCTCTTCGGGGTTCGAGATAAAGGCCGTTTCAATCAGGATGCTGGGAATGTCGGGAGCCTTGAGGACGGCAAAGCCGGCCTGCTCGACCGCACCCTTGTGCAGCTTGTTGATGCCGCCGATTTCACCGAGCACGTCCTTGGCCAGCTTCATGCTGTCGTTGATCTGCGCCGTGGTGGAAAGGTCAAGCAGCACGCCGGCCAGTTGCGCGTCGTGCGATTTGATGTTGACGCCGCCGATCAGGTCGGCCGCGTTTTCCTTGTTGGCGAGCCAGCGTGCAGTAGTGGAGGACGCGCCTTTTTCCGACAGTGCGAACACCGACGAACCGCGCGCGGTCGGCTCGATAAAACCATCGGCATGGATCGAGACGAACAGGTCGGCTTGCACCTTGCGCGCCTTTTGCACCCGCACCGGCAGCGGCACGAAAAAATCGGCGTCGCGCGTCAACATCACGCGCATGTTGGGCTGGTCCTCGATCTTGGCCTTGATGCGCTTGGCGATTTCGAGCACCACGTCTTTTTCGCGGTTGCCGCCGTGGCCGATGGCGCCGGGGTCTTCGCCGCCGTGGCCCGGGTCGAGCGCAATCGTGATCATGCGCGTGACCTGCGGCCCCGCGCTTTCCAGGTTGGCCGTTTCGCCGCGCTTGTTCAGCACAGCATTCGGGTTCGGCGGCGCCGTCTCGGTGCGCTTGTCCTGCGACCATTCGCCGCGCGCGATCAATGCCGCAATCGGGTCCGGTGCGTTGACCGGATAAAGGTCGAAAATCAGGCGGTGCTGATAACCGCCCACCGGCGCCAGCGTGAATACCTGCGGATTGACCTCTTCCTTGAGGTCGAACACCAGCCGCACCACCCCGGGGCGGTTCTGTCCGACCCGCACCTGCTTGATGTAGGGATCGTCACCCTGCACCTTGGCTACCAGATCCTTCAGGGCTGCATTCAACTCCAGCCCCTCGATGTCGACTACCAGGCGGTTCGGGTTCTTGACCAGGAAATGCGTTGCCTTCAAGTCGCTGTCGTTTTCCAGCGTCACGCGCGTATAGTCTTCCGACGGCCAGACGCGCACGGCCAGGATCTGCGCGGCGCGTGCCGGCAGGGTGGACATCACGGAGAGCAGCAGGGTGGCGCCGGCTTTCAACACAATGCGGCGCGAAATATTATGCCCGCGATTGTGCCCGCGGTCGGGCTTGGAACGGGATTTAGCGACAGGCTTCACAGATTGGGCGCGAATTTCAAACGGTCCAGGCAGCGCGTGCCCTTGGCGGACAATGCCTGCAATTCTACATCACGTCCCTCGCGGCCATCGCCCGGCACGGCCAAATATACGGCGATGTCGGGCGCGGGCAACACCGATTCGGCCTTTTCCGGCCATTCGACGATGCAGACGTTGTGTTCGTTGAACTCTTCGCGAAAGCCCGCGTCGAGGAACTCCTCGGCGCTGCCCATGCGGTAGAGATCGAAATGGATCAACTGCAGGGGACGCCCGGCGACGACCAGCGCATACGGTTCGGCCAGCGTATAGGTCGGGCTCTTGACGTGGCCGGCATGGCCGGCGGCGTGCAGCAGGGCGCGCGTCAGCGTGGTTTTGCCGGCGCCGAGGTCGCCGTGCAGGTGGATTGCCAGGCCCGGCTCGAGCGCCTTGGCCAGCGCCGCGCCCAAGGCCATGGTGCCCGCTTCGTCGTTCAAGTGATTTTGATAGTGCTGCATCGAATAGAATAGATGGATTGCTTCCGCCCTCATTATGCAAGAAAACCGTCACATCGACCTCGAAAACCTGGCCACGTTCATCAAGGACTGGGCCCGCGAACTCGGCTTTGCCGACTTGGCCGTGGCCGAAGCGCGTCTGGCCGATGACGGACGCGGCTTGCAGCAATGGCTGGATAACGGCTATCACGGCGAAATGGATTACATGGCCGCGCACGGCAGCAAGCGTGCCCGACCGGCCGAACTGGTGCCCGGCACGGTGCGCGTGATCAGCGCGCGCATGGACTATCTTCCTGCATCAAGCGATACCGATTGGCGCGAAATAGAAGCGGCGCGCCTCGGCAATAGCGGGGCGGCAACGGTTTCCGTCTATGCGCGCGGACGCGACTATCACAAGATCCTGCGCGCTCGCCTGCAGCAACTGGCCGAACGCATCGGCGCCGCCGTCGGCCAATTCGGCTATCGCGTCTTCACCGATTCGGCGCCCGTGATGGAAGTCGCCTTTGCGGCGCAGGCCGGTCTGGGCTGGCGCGGCAAGCATACGCTGCTGTTGAACCGCGAGGCGGGTTCGATGTTTTTCCTCGGTGAGATTTTTACCGACCTGCCGCTGCCGGTCGACGCGCCCGTCAGCGAGCATTGCGGCACCTGCAGCGCCTGCCTGTCGGCTTGTCCGACTGGGGCCATTGTCGCGCCCTATAAGGTGGACGCGCGGCGCTGCATTTCCTATTTGACCATCGAATTGAAGGGCGCCATTCCGATCGAGTTCCGCCACGCCATCGGCAACCGCGTGCTCGGCTGCGACGATTGCCAGCTTGCGTGCCCCTGGAACAAGTTCGCCCAGCGTGCCGTGCTGCCCGACTTCGACGTGCGCAACGGCCTCGACGGCGCAACCCTGATCGAGCTGTTCGCCTGGAACGAAGACGAATTCCTGCGCCGCATGGAAGGCAGCGCGATACGGCGCATCGGCCATGAACGCTGGTTGCGCAACATCGCCGTGGCGCTGGGCAACGCCGCGACTACACCGGAGGTTGTAGCCGCACTGGAAGCCCGGCGCGGCCATCCTTCCGAACTGGTACGCGAACATGTAGCGTGGGCCCTGACTCAACATGCTTGTGCTGCATGAGCCAAGAAGTCATTTCAAAATGACCATGGCGTTGTTGCCACTCCTTGTCGTACAGCCGTACTGCCTTCATCGTGGCGCCTAGCCCTGCTCATTTTGAAACAACTTTCAAATGCTGCAGTGCACATTGCTATTCGTTTAATTGATTTCGATGTCAATTACCGCAACTGACGCTTGCTGGCAAGCATACTGTTGTAGATTGGTCGCGCCTTGTCATCTGTACGCAAAATTACTGGCGCATTACATAAGCCTTTTGGTAAAGTGCTGACTACTCGATTTTGCTCAAGGTTTCAGCAGTGGTCTGATTCGAGCGGCAGCAAAGGCAAGGCCGCTCCCTGGGAGCAAGGTAGAAAAAATCAACAATACGATTAAATGGTAGTGCGGCCTGGTAGTGCGAAATTTTGAAGGCGGCGGGGAAATAATAACGGTATCGATACCGAGGATGTACGAGGAGACGTGCGTTTCACATAAAGCCGATGGGGCGCAAGCCAACAAACGGCAGGGAACGCAAGCCGTATTTTAAGGCGCATCGCGAGATGCGCCTTTTTTATTTCAAGCACTCCATGGCGCTTTACCGATAGGCGGGAAGGCAGCACAATGCGCACAGGTCGCCCCGACCATGCAACCAAGAGGTAGCACCATGCTCAAGCTCCACGGCTTCCCCGTCAGCAACTATGTGACCATGGTGGAATTCGCCCTGCTGGAAAAAGGCGTCCCCTACGAATACGTGTTGACCTTCCCCGATCAAAGCGAAGCCTTCCTGGCCAAGAGCCCGCGCGGCAAGGTGCCGGTGCTGGAAACGCCGCATGGCTTTCTGGCCGAGGCAAGCGTGATCATGGAATACCTCGAGGACCTCGGGCAAGGCAAGCCCTTGCTGCCGGCCGATCCCTACGCCAGAGCCAAGGTGCGCGCCCTGGTCAAACAGATCGAAATCTACATCGAATTGCCGGCGCGCACCTGTTTTGCCGAAGCGCTGTTCGGCGGGACCGTGCCCGATGCAGTCAAGGCGCGGGCCCGCGAAGAGTTGATTGCCGGTTTCGCAGCGATCAGGCGGCAAGCCGCGTTTGCGCCCTATGTCGCCGGTGCCGAATTCACGATAGCCGACATCATGTTCTGTTTCGCCGCGGACCTTGCTTCATCGGTCGCACAGCGCCTGTTCGAATTGCCGCTCCTGGACGAACTTCCCGGCGCCAGGACCTTGCTCGACAAATTGCATGAAAACCCCAATGTGCAAAAGCTGATGGCCGCGCGCGATGCCGGCTTGCCGACCTTCGTCGCAGGAGTCAAGGCGAAGATGGCCGCCAAGGCATGAGCTTGGCTGTCCCGGCGCTATAATCGTCGCATGGACAAGAAAATTGCGCCGCACGCCCTGTTCTCCGCCATCGTCGAAGCGCCCTTTGGCGCGGTCGGCGTGCGCACCGAAGGCAGCGCCGTGCGCGAACTGACCTACCTGCCGGCCAGCTTCGATGAAAAAGCGCCGACCGACGCCATTGCGGAAAAGGCGGCGCGCCAAGTGCAGCGCTATCTCGACGAACCCGATTTCCGGTTCGATTTGCCGTTGGCCGAAGTCGGCACCGAATTCCAGAACAAGGTGTGGAAAGTCATTCGCGCCATCCCGCGCGGCCAGGTGCTGACCTATGCCCAGGTGGCGAAAATGATCCGCTCGGCGCCGCGCGCCGTGGGCCAGGCTTGCGGCAACAATTGGTTTCCCATCGTCATCCCCTGCCATCGCGTCACGGCCACGGGCGGCCTGGGCGGCTTCGCCCATCATGACGAAGAACACGGCTTCCATCTCAACGTCAAGCGCTGGCTGCTGCGCCACGAAGGCGTGCTTTCCCTTGGCCTCGATTTCGATGGGCCGCAGACCCGCTGAAAAGCCCCAGCTATCCGCTGACAGCCAGGCGCTGATCGATGAATTCTGCGATACGCTCTGGCTCGAAGACGGCTTGGCGAAGAACACGCTCGACGCCTACCGGCGCGACATGAGCGTGTTCGCGCAATGGCTCGATGGCGAGAGCGGCGGCAGCGGCAAGCCGCTCCTGGCAGTCGAACCCGAAGACCTGAACCGCTATTTCAGCGCACGCCACGCCAGTACCAAGGCAACGTCGGCCAATCGCCGGCTGGCGGTGTTGAAGCGTTTCTACCAGTTGGCGCTGCGCCAACAGCGCGTTGCCGTCGACCCGTGCTTGCGCATGAAGTCAGCCAAGCAGCCGCCGCGCCTGCCCAAGACGCTGAGCGAAGCCCAGGTCGAAGCCTTGCTGGCGGCGCCGGACGTGACAACGCCCTTGGGCCTGCGCGACCGCACCATGCTTGAACTGATGTACGCCAGCGGCTTGCGCGTGTCCGAACTTGTGCTCTTGAAGACGGTCGAGGTCGGCATGAACGAAGGCGTGTTGCGCATCACCGGCAAGGGCAGCAAGACACGCCTTGTGCCTTTCGGCGAAGAGGCACGCAGCTGGATCGAGCGCTATCTGCGCGATGCGCGCGGCGCCATCCTGGCCGGGCAGGTCGATGATGCGCTGTTCGTCACCGCACGCGGCGGCGCCATGACGCGCCAGATGTTCTGGACCCTGATCAAGAAATATGCCTTTGCCGCCGCGGTCAAGGCGCCGCTGTCGCCGCACACGCTGCGCCACGCGTTTGCCACACACCTGCTCAACCACGGCGCCGATCTGCGCGTGGTGCAACTGCTGCTCGGCCACGCCGATATCTCGACCACCCAGATCTATACCCACGTCGCGCGCGAGCGTTTGAAGCAGTTACACGCCCAACACCACCCTCGCGGGTAGTAAAATAGCAAGAAAAACACATTCCACTGAGAACACCCGTACATGAATTATCCCGTCATCGACACCCAGATTTCCCCTGAAGGCCACCTCGAAATCCTGTCCAAGTCCGAAGTCGCCAAGCTGCGCGACAACAGCCAGGGCGGCTTGTACCGGCTGTTTCGCAATTGCGCGCTGGCCGTGCTCAATTCCGGCAACGACCTCGACGACGGCAAGGAACTGCTTGAGCGTTACGCCTCGTTCGAAATCAACATCGTGCAGCGCGAGCGCGGCATCAAGCTCGACATCAGGGGTGCGCCGGCCGCGTCCTTCGTCGACGGCAAGATGATCAAGGGCCTGCACGAGCACGTCTTCGCCGTGCTGCGCGACGTGATTTTCGCCAACCATGAAATCGTCGACAACCCCTTGTTCGACATGTCGTCGTCCGAAGGCATCACCGACGCGGTATTCCACATCCTGCGCAACGCCGGCGTGCTGACACCGTCGAACCAGCCCAACCTCGTGGTGTGCTGGGGCGGCCACTCGATCTCGCGCGGCGAATACGACTACACCAAGCTGGTCGGCTACGAAATGGGCCTGCGCGGCATGGACATCTGCACCGGCTGCGGCCCGGGCGCGATGAAAGGGCCGATGAAGGGCGCCACCATCGGCCATGCCAAGCAACGCATCCGCGGCGGGCGCTACATCGGCCTGTCCGAGCCCGGCATCATCGCCGCCGAGGCGCCCAACCCCATCGTCAACGATCTCGTGATCCTGCCCGACATCGAGAAACGGCTCGAAGCCTTCGTGCGCCTCGGTCATGGCATCGTGGTCTTCCCCGGCGGCGCCGGCACGGCCGAGGAAATTCTTTACATCCTCGGCATCCTGCTGCATCCCGACAATGCCGACCTGCCGTTTCCGCTCATCTTCACCGGTCCCGCAAGCGCGCAAGCCTACTTCGAGCAGATCGACCAATTCATCGGCGCCACGCTGGGCAAGGTGGCGCAGGCGCGCTACCAGATCATCGTCAACGATCCGGCCCGCGTGGCGCAGGAAATGCAGGAAGGCATCAGGAAGGTGCGCGAATACCGCAAGGACCACGCCGACGCGTATTACTTCAACTGGCATCTGAAGATCGATAGCGAGTTCCAGCATCCCTTCCTGCCGACGCACGAAAACCTGCGCAACCTGTCGTTGCACGCCAACCAGGAAACGCACCTGCTGGCGGCAAACCTGCGCCGCGCGTTTTCCGCCATCGTGGCCGGCAACGTCAAGGAGCAGGGCATACGCGCCATCGAGGAACACGGTCCGTTCGAAATCTGCGGCGACGCCGCGCTGATGCAGCGCATGGATAACCTGCTGTCTTCGTTCGTCGCGCAGCATCGCATGAAGCTGCCGGGCAAGGTTTATACGCCGTGCTACCGCGTCGTAAAATGATGCAGGAAATGCGATGCCCAAGCTGAGCCTCGACCGCATCCTGCAATCGCAAGGCGTGGGTACGCGCAAGTGGTGCCGTGAATTGATTGCCGACGGCGAAGTGGCGATAGGCGGCGAGCCCGTCACCGACTACAAAGCGAGTTACGACACCGACGGTCTGGTTTTCACGCTGTTCGACGAAGAATGGCCCGTGCGCGAACACGTCTACATCGTGATCAACAAGCCGCCCAACATCGAATGCTCACGCAAGCCCAGCCACCATCCCGGCGTGCTGACGATCTTGCCCGAAGAATTCACCTGGCGCGACGTGCAGCCCGTGGGCCGGCTCGATCACGACACCACCGGCATGCTGCTGTTGTCCGACGACGGCGCCTTCATCCATGCGCAATCCTCGCCCAAGCGCCACGTGCCCAAGCTCTATCTCGCCACCACGGCCGACCCCGTCACCGATGAACTGGTGGCGCAATTGAAGCGTGGCGTGCAACTGCACGACGAGCCGGCGCCGCTGGCGGCGCAATCGTGCCGCAAGGTCGACGAGCATCGCATCGAGATCGTGCTGGAGCAAGGCAAGTACCACCAGGTCAAGCGCATGCTGGCTGCGGCCGGCAACCATTGCTCGGCTTTATGCCGCACCGCCATCGGGCAATTGACGCTCGAGTCGCTGGGGCTTGAGGAAGGCGAATGGTGCTATCTCGAACAGGCGCAGCTCGACCTGCTTTGCTGACCATGGCACAGCAACAGCAAAGACTGCGGCAAAAACTCGTGGCACCATTACCGGTCCGCGACGGCGTCGGCCCCAGCTTCCTCTGGATACCGGAAGGGCGCTGGGACAATCTGCGGCATTTTTTGCTGGAGCGGTTCGCCGAAGTCGAGCCCGCTGTGTGGGACGCGCGCCTGGCCAGGGGCGAGGTGGTCGATCTGCACGGCACGCCGCTGGCTGCCGACAGCACGGTCGCGCGCGGCATGTGCATTTTTTATTACCGCGATGCCGGTGCGGAAACGCCGATTCCATTCGACGAAACGATCCTTTACCGCGACGACCACATCGTCGTCGTCGACAAGCCGCATTTCCTGCCGGTGACGCCCGCAGGACGCTTCGTGCAAGAAACCCTGCTCGTGCGTTTGCGCAGGAAATTCGATTGGAATGAACTCGTACCTTTGCACAGGCTGGACCGCGAAACTGCCGGCGTAGTCCTCTTTTCGCATAACCCTGTAACGCGCGGCATCTACCAGGCATTGTTCCGCGAACGTGCGATGGAAAAAGAGTACGAGGCGGTGGCACCGTGGCGCGAGGATTTGCAATTTCCGTTGACACGCAACAGCCGCATCGTGCCCGGCACGCCCTTTTTCCGCATGCGCGAGGAAGAAGGCGAGGCCAATGCCGAAACGCGCATCGACGTCATCAAGCAATGCGGCACAGTCGCGCTGTACCGGCTCGAACCGGTATCGGGCAAGCAGCACCAATTGCGCGTACACATGGCCGCGCTCGGCATACCCATCGTCAACGACGACTTTTACCCCGATGCCCTGCCGTGCAAGGGTGACGATTTCAGCCGTCCCCTGCAATTGCTGGCGCGCCGCCTCGCGTTCATTGACCCTTTGAGCGGTGAACTGCGCGTCTTCACCAGCGTTAGAAACTTGGAAGGAAAAACATGAGAACGACAAGAGCCACCGCCGCCGTCGAGCGCCTCAAGCGTCGTAGCGGAGAGTCGCACTACAAGATGGTGCTCAATTCCGCCGGCCAGCCTTACCTCGTGAAAGACGAAGGTGGCAAGGAGACGGCACTATGCGAGCCGATGCCGCTGGAAGACTTCGTGCCCTTCGTCGACGGGTTCGGCCCGCAGGAAAAGCGGCGCATGACGAAGAACGACGTGGCGTTTGAAGCACAATTGGTCAAGAAGACGCCAGGAAATAAATAAATGCATACGAGTTTTTGGGAACAGGACGCCATGCTCGATGCCGACTTCGTCGTCATCGGCGGCGGCATCATCGGCTTGCAGACCGCCATTGAATTGCGCGAACGCGCGCCTGCTGCCTCGGTGGTCGTGCTCGAGCGCGGCTTGCTGCCTTCGGGCGCATCGAGCCGCAATGCCGGCTTTGCCTGTTTCGGCAGCTTGACCGAAATCCTGGCCGACATCGAGGAATTGGGCGAGAGTACGGCGCTTGGCATAGTCGAGCGTCGCTGGCGCGGCTTGAACCGCTTGCGCCACCGCCTGGACGATGCCGCACTCGGCTTTGAATGCTACGGCGGCAGTGAATTGCTGCGCGAACAGGACTTGCCGGCACTGGAATCGCTGGATAGCTTGAATGCAAAATTGCAGCCGCTGTTCGGCCAATCGATTTTTTCGCTCGACGAACAAGGCTTGCGCACCAGTGGATTTGCCGGTCGTATCAAGGCCCTGGTGCGTTGCCCGCTGGAAGCGCAAATTCATTCGGGCCGCGCGATGCGCTCACTTGCGAAACTGGCCGCGCAGAAGGGCGTGGAAATCCATACCGGCGCCGAAGTGGTGGGGCTGGAGCAGGGCGACGGTTTTGTGTCGATTGCGGTGGCCGGCGTGCGCGGCTTGCACTTTCGTGCCGCGCGCGTGGCCTTGTGCACCAGCGGCTTCACGGCGGGACTCTTGCCCGAGTGCGGCATCGTGCCGGGGCGCGGGCAGGTCGTCGTCACGTCACCGATATCCAATTTGCCTTGGCGCGGCACGTACCACATGGAACAGGGGTTTTATTACTTCCGCAACGTCGGGGAGCGTGTGCTGTTGGGCGGCGCGCGCAACGTGGCGTTCGAGGCCGAGACGACCAATCAGATGGCATTGAGCGCGCCGATCCAGCACGCGCTCGAAACTCTGCTGAAGGACACCGTCTTGCCGGGACGCGAATTTGCCATCGAACATCGCTGGGCCGGCATCATGGGCTTCACCGAGCGCGGGCTGCCTGAAGTCAGGATGGCGGGCGAGCGGGTAGCGCTCGGTTTCGGCTGCAACGGCATGGGCGTGGCCTTGTCAGCGGATATTGCCGCCGAAACCGCTGCGTTGCTCACTGGCTAACTGTAACAATAAAAAAACGGACCGCCGAAGTGGTCCGTTTTTTGGCAACGCGCGTCGATTACTTCTTGGCGCGGCTGGTCGCCTTGGTCGTGGTTTGCGCGAACTGGGTCACGGCGGAATCGACGTTCGATTGCAGCGCTTCGCTAGCCTTCTTGGCGCTGGCGCTGAATTGCTCGTAGCCGGCGTTGGCGTTGGCGACGGCGGTCTTGAAGAAGGCCACAGCCTTTTCCGAACCGGCCGGTGCGTTCTTGGTCACGGCTTCGATGAATTCGCTGACCTTGCGGTTGTTTTCAGCGATTTGCTCTTCAGCAGCCTTGGTCAGTTCAGCTTGCACGGAGGAAGCGATGCCGGCGAGCGTGCGGCTATAAGCCAGCGCCTTTTCAGCGGCAGGCTGGGTTTGGGCCGAAGTCAGCGAAAAGAATTCCTGCGGATCTTTGGCAGCCAGCAATTGCTTGGTGGCGGCGGAAGTTTCTTCGAACGACGCCTTGGCCGTGTTCAGGTTCAGGTCGACGATCTTGGTCACGCTGTCGAAGGCGCGGGTGGTCAAGGCGCTCAAAGCAGCGATCTGGGCTTCGAAATTGGTCTTGGCAGCAGCCGAAAATTGTTCGGGGGTGGTGTACATAGTGTTTCTCCTAATAATTGGCAAGTAAGCAATTGGGCTAGACGCTATTGTGCGCCGCAACAATTTCATTTTACCGGCTTGGGTTTTGATGTCAAGCGATTTTTTGTGCGACGCACAAAAAATCTTTCGGCTTTCTGCATTTCCAGACAAAAACCTTTCAGCAAGGAATGTGCCAAGTCGCCTCGCGGCCAGGTGTAATTCTTCTCTATGGCACCTGTATTTGCGAAGGGAATACCAGATATGCGGTTTGCGGCAGGTGCCGGCAAGTGGCGCCTGCGCCCTGACTGCGCCCCGTGCTTGTGCAAAGCGGCAAACTTGGGGCAGGAAGCATAAAATGCTTACCAGAAATGCACCATCCGGGTACGCGGTGCGCATTGTGCCCGGCGATGGCGCGATAATGTCGACCGATCGAAATCGAGGAACCATGAGCAAGAAAGAACACGTATCAGAAACCCCGGCGACGCAATTCCTGCGCAAACAGGGCGTGGCGTTTACCGAGCACCCCTATGAATATGAAGAACACGGCGGCACCGAGGCGTCCGCGCGTGAACTCGGCGTCGATGAGCATCACGTGGTCAAGACCCTGATCATGCAGGACGAGGCGGCCAAGCCGCTGGTGGTGCTGATGCATGGCGACCGCAAGGTCTCGACCAAGAACCTGGCACGCCAGATCGGCTGCAAGTCGGTCGAACCGTGCAAGCCCGAGGTGGCCAATCGCCATTCCGGCTACCTGGTCGGTGGCACCTCGCCGTTCGGCACCAAAAAAGCCATGCCGGTCTATGTCGAGAAAACCGTCCTGGAACTCGACAAGATCTATGTCAATGGCGGGCGGCGTGGCTATCTGATCGGCATCGCGCCGGCAGCCATGCAAGCCGTGCTCAAGATGACGCCAGTGGATTGTGCCTTGCAGCAATAAAAAATCGCCGGCCCGTGCTGGCGGCGGCATCGCTTGCCGGTATCATTGGGCGCGACAATATTCGGTGCGATCATCACGTAACCGCGCCGCCTTGAACGAAGGAATAAACAACAATGAATGCATTGGGTTACGCCCTGTTGGCCGGCTTGGCCGCCTACCTGCTCGGTTCGGTGTCGTTTGCGGTCGTCGTCAGCAAGCTGTTCCGCTTGTCCGACCCGCGCACCTATGGTTCGAAAAATCCCGGCGCGACCAATGTTTTGCGCAGCGGCAATAGAGTGGCCGCCCTCGTGACCCTGCTCGGTGACGGCTTCAAGGGCTGGCTTGCCGTGTGGCTGACTTTGCGCTTCGGCGGGCAATTCGGCCTGGGCGACCGTGCGCTGGCGACCGTCGCCTTGGCCGTGTTCCTGGGGCATCTTTGGCCGCTTTATTTCAAGTTCGTCGGCGGCAAGGGCGTGGCGACGTTTTTTGGCGTCATGCTGGGCTTGAATGCCTTATGGCTCGGTTTGCCTTGCCTCGTGACCTGGCTGGTCATCGCGCTGATTTCGCGCTATTCCTCGCTGGCTGCGCTGGTAGCAAGCGCAGCCGCGCCGCTTTACCTGGCCCTGTTCGATGAGCACTTGAATTACACCGATTCGATCATGCTGTCGGTCGGCGTGATGACGCTGCTGCTGTTTTATCGCCATCGCCAGAACATCAACAAGCTGCTGGCGGGCAAGGAGAGCAAGATCGGCTCGAAGGCCAAGAAGGCTTAAGCGCGGAGCAAGAATGGTGGGTGGGTGAGCGAAGCGTTACCCACCAAGTGCGTAAAGAAAGATATTCGATGCGCGCGGTGGGTAACGCTTCGCTCAGGCAGCCTGCAATTCATTGAGCGGCCAGCGCGGCCGCACATTGAAGCCGTACTCGCGCTTCGCGGCCGCTGGATTGCCTTGCAAGCGCATGGCACCGGCAAACGCGATCATCGCGCCATTGTCGGTGCAGAATTCCAGTTCCGGGTAAAACACACGGAAGCGCTTTTTCTGCGCCGCCGCGTTCAAGGCCTCGCGCAATTGCCGGTTGGCGCCCACGCCGCCGGCGATCACCAGGCGCTTCAGGTGGGTTTCCTTCAAGGCTTTCAGGCATTTCGCCACCAGCACGTCGACGATGGCATCGACAAAGCCGCGTGCGATGTTGGCTTTGTCCTGCTCGCAGATGTTGCTCTGTTGATTTTTCACCACCGTCAGCACGGCCGTCTTCAAGCCGGAAAAGCTGAAATTCAAATCCTTGGAATGCAACATCGGGCGCGGCAGCTTGTAGGCCGCCGGGTCGCCGAACTCGGCCATGCGCGAAATCGCCGGGCCGCCGGGGTAACCCAAACCGAGCAGCTTGGCCGATTTGTCGAACGCTTCGCCGGCCGCGTCGTCGAGCGTTTCGCCCAGGAGTGCATAACGCCCGACGCCATCGACGCGCATCAACTGCGTATGCCCGCCCGACACCAGCAGCGCAACGAAAGGGAATTCGGGCGGGTCAGACGCCAAAAGCGGCGAAAGCAGGTGGCCTTCGAGGTGATGCACGCCCAGAACCGGCTTGTCGAGCGCCAGCCCGAGGCCGCAGGCAATGGAGGAGCCGACCAACAGGGCGCCGGCCAGTCCCGGTCCCTGGGTATAGGCGATGGCATCGATCTGCTCCGCCTTGATCTGCGCCTGTGCGAGCACCTGCTCCAGCAAGGGGATCGCGCGCCGGATATGGTCGCGCGAAGCAAGCTCAGGCACCACGCCGCCATATTCCTCATGCATCGCCACTTGCGAGTGCAGCGCGTGCGACAGCAGCCCGCGCTCGGTGTCGTAGAGCGCCAGGCCGGTTTCATCGCAGGAGGATTCGACGCCGAGGACAAGCATGGAGGTAAAGGTCAATGGGGAATCCTCCATTTTAAAGGATTTGCCGTTCGCGGCCTCGCAAGCCGGCAATCGATACGCTTCAGTGTAAGCTGTAGTCTGTCTTTCCCGGGAAATCATCCGCATGACCGAAGCCTTCGCCGCCGCGCGTTTCATCAAAGAGATAGGACGCGGCAAAAAAGGCGCGCGCAGCCTGTCGCGCGCCGACGCCTCGATGTTGTATGAGGCCATGCTCGACGGCCGTGTGTCCGATCTCGAACTCGGCGGCATCATGCTGGCCATGCGCATCAAGGGCGAGTCGGTCGAAGAGATTGCCGGTTTCCTTGAAGCTGCGCACGGCTCGTTCTTGCCGCTCGATGCCCCGGCGGGCGAATACGCGCCCATCGTCATCCCAAGCTATAACGGTTCGCGCCAGATGGCCAACCTCACACCTTTGCTGGCCTGCCTGCTGGCGCGCGCCGGTGCGCCGGTATTGCTGCATGGCGTGAGCACCGATCCGGGACGCGTCACGACGGCGGAAATCCTGCAGGCGATGGGGCATGCGCCCGCTTTCAACAACGCCGGCGCCATGCGTTTGTGGTTCGAAGGCAAGCCGGCCTTCATGCCGGTCGAAGCATTGGTGCCGAAGATGGCACGCCTGTTGGCCATGCGCCGCATCCTCGGCGTGCGCAACTCGACGCATACGCTGGTCAAGCTGTTGCAACCTTTTACGCGGCCTGCGCTGCGGCTCAATTCCTATACCCACCCGGAATACCTGGCCATGCTGGGCGACTATTTTTCCACGCTCGCACCAAGCGACCAGGGCGATGTGTTCCTGATGCGCGGCACCGAGGGCGAAACCGTCGCCAACGTGCGCCGTGCGCAGAGAATCACCTGGTTCCACGATGGCCAAAGCACGGTACTGGTCGAGCGCGAAGAGCCGAGCGACGAAGCGCCCATCCTGCCCGCCGCCGATGCGGACGCAACCGCCGCCTGGATCGCAGCCGTCTTGCGCGGGGAACACGCCGTGCCGCCCGCGATCGAGGAACAAGTGCAACATTGCCTGCAGGTGGCGCGGCAACTGCGCGCGAAAGGCCATGCATGAGCCAGGCCTTCGACGTCGCCGTCATCGGCGCCGGTGCCGCCGGCATGATGTGCGCCGCCGTGGCCGGGCAGCGCGGCAAATCGGTGATCCTGATCGACCACGCCGAGAAGCTCGCCGAAAAGATCCGCATTTCCGGCGGCGGCCGTTGCAACTTCACCAATCTGCATACCGGCCCACAAAACTTTTTGTCGCAGAACCCGCATTTTTGCAAAAGCGCGTTGGCGCGTTACACGGCACAGGATTTCATCGGCCTGGTCAAGCGCTACCACATTGCGTTTCACGAAAAGCATAAAGGGCAGTTGTTTTGCGACCGTTCTGCCGAAGACATCATTGCCATGCTCAAGGCCGAATGCGATGCCGGCCGCGTGGCGTGGCGCATGCCATGCAAGGTCGGCGGCGTGGTGAAAGAGGGCGAGGACTTCGTCATCGCGCTGGAGGGCGGCCCGATGCGCGCGCGCCAGCTCGTCATCGCCTCGGGCGGTTTGTCCATCCCCAAGATCGGCGCGACCGATTTCGCTTATCGCATCGCCAAGCAGTTCGGCCTGAAGCTGATCGAGCCGCGCCCAGGGCTCGTGCCCCTGACTTTCGACGAGGCAGCCTGGCAACCCTTCGTGCCGCTGGCCGGCTTGTCGTTGCCGGTGGACATTGAAACCGGGGAAAAGAAAAACCGCGGCACTTTCCGCGAAGACTTGTTGTTTACCCACCGCGGCCTGTCCGGCCCGGCGGTGCTGCAGATTTCCAGCTTCTGGGAGTCAAGGATGGCGCTGACATTGAACCTGCTGCCCGAAACCGACTTGTCGCAGGTGTTGATAGAAAGTAAATCCAGTGTCAAGAAAAACCTCGGCAACTTCCTGGCCCAATTCCTGCCGGCGCGGCTGGCGGAGGGCTGGCTGGTAGCCAACGGCTTCCAGGCCGATGCGCGCCTGCCCGACATGCAAGACAAGCAACTGCGCAGACTCGGCGAATCGATCAATAGCTGGCGCATCGTGCCCAACGGCTCGGAAGGCTACCGCAAGGCCGAAGTCACGCGCGGCGGAATCGATACGCGCGAACTGTCGCAGCAAAGCATGATGGCGAACAAGGTTCCGGGCCTGCATTTCATCGGCGAAGCGATGGATGTGACGGGTTGGCTGGGCGGTTACAACTTCCAGTGGGCCTGGGCTTCGGGCTTCGCGGCTGGCTCCGCCATCGTCTGAAAACGGCGGAAAAACGACAATTCCATTGCTGGGGTGCGAATCTGTGCCAATTCTGGGCTTCCAATTCGCTGTTGAAGCTGCTATACTCGCTGTCTTCCCTTAAAACCCTTACCCTGGTTTGAGTAATACATGACCACTATTCGCCTTAAAGAAAACGAGCCGTTCGAAGTCGCCATGCGCCGCTTCAAGCGCACCATCGAAAAAACCGGTCTCCTGACCGAGTTGCGCGCGCGCGAGTTTTACGAAAAGCCGACTGCAGAGCGCAAGCGCAAGCTGGCCGCCGCCGTGAAGCGCCACTACAAGCGCATCCGCAGCCAGCAATTGCCCAAGAAGCTCTACTAAAAGC
>OUWB011209474.1_pt1 | contig 36093 bp, 25 predicted proteins | sample 1779821 | NCBI WGS metagenome assembly OUWB01 (sample SAMEA3914806, study PRJEB12502) | metagenome | biome: forest; material: soil | place: Canada | collected 2011-08-03 | depth 0.1 m
GGCCTGTCCGCCGGCGGCGTGTTGAAGCCCGAGATGGTCAAGGCCATGGGCGCCAAGCCGCTGGTGCTGGCATTGGCCAACCCGACGCCGGAAATCCTGCCGGAAGACGTGGCGGCGGTGCGCGGCGACGCGGTGATGGCGACCGGGCGCTCGGATTATCCGAATCAGGTCAACAACGTCCTGTGCTTCCCCTACATCTTCCGCGGCGCGCTCGATTGCGGCGCAACCACCATCACGCGTGAAATGGAAATCGCGACTGTCCATGCGATCGCCGACCTGGCGCAAGCCGAGCAGTCCGACATCGTCGCCACCACCTACGGCATCACCAATCTGGTCTTCGGCCCGGAATACATCATCCCCAAGCCGTTCGACCCGCGTCTGATGATCAAGATCGCGCCGGCGGTGGCCAAGGCTGCCGAAGAGTCCGGCGTGGCGGCACGCCCGATCAAGGACATGGCCGCCTATTGCGACCGGCTGCAGCAATTCGTCTACCACAGCGGCACCTTCATGAAGCCGATCTTCCAGGTGGCCAAGGCTGCGCCGCCGGAAAAGAAACGCATCGTCTTCGCCGAAGGCGAGGAAGAGCGCGTGCTGCGCGCGGTGCAGGTGGTGGTGGACGAGCAATTGGCCAAGCCCATCCTCGTCGGCCGTCCGGCCGTGCTGGTGCAGCGCATCGCTCACTTTGGCCTGCGCCTGAAGCCCGACGTCGACTTCACCGTCATCAATCCGGAATACGACGAGCGTTACCGCGACTATTGGCAGACCTATCTGGAAATTACCAAGCGCGGCGGCGTGACCGAGCAATACGCCAAGCTGGAGATGCGCCGGCGCCACACGCTGATCGGCGCCATGATGATCCACAAGGGCGACGCCGACGGCATGATCTGCGGCACCTTCGGCAACACGCTCTTGCATCTGACCTACATCGACCAGGTGCTGGGCCGGCGCGAAGGCGTCAATGTCTACGCCGCGATGAATGGCGTGATCCTGCCGGACCGCCAATTGGTGTTGGTCGACACCCACGTCAACGAAAATCCGACGGCGGAACAACTGGCCGAAATCACTATCCTGGCTGCCGAGGAAATGCGCCGCTTCGGCTTGGAGCCGCACGTGGCCTTGCTGTCGCATTCGAACTTCGGTTCTTCGAACAACGAATCGGCCAAGAAGATGCGCGCCACGCTGGAGATCCTGCAAGACCTGGCACCCGATCTCGAAGTCGAAGGCGAAGTGCATGGCGACACGGCGCTCGACTATTCGCTGCTGAAGAAGATGATGCCCGACACCAAGCTGACCATGGCGGCCAACCTGCTGGTGCTGCCCAACATCGAGTCGGCCAACATTTCCTACAATCTGCTCAAGACTGCAGCGGGTAACGGGATTGCGGTTGGCCCGATCCTGTTGGGTTGCGCCAAGCCGGTGCATATCCTGACCTCGTCGGCCACGGTGCGCCGTATCGTCAACATGACGGCCTTGTGCGTGATGGATGCGGTGTCGCAGCGGTAGTTGGTCGATCTGTTCTGAGTTAATACCACTTTGCCTTGGTTGGCAAGGTGGTATTGCTGCAGCCGCATCTGCGGTCGTTGCCTCGGCCTTTTATTCTTCATTCGTGAATTGCAGCAGCGGGCTGTGCGCAAGTCAGCTGGAGCGCTCGCTTTCCTGAGGCAAACTGGTATTTTAGTGGTAACATCACATTAAAACCAGTTGACCTAAATACCGCTTCACTTCATTCTTGTTGCCGCACGATGAAAATCATTCTGCCGCAGCCGGCATTTGCGCGACTGCTTAGAGCAAAGAGTGCGTCGATCTGATTTCTGAAAGTCATCCATGAAAAGTGAAAACGTCCAGATGAGGAACCCCTTGACCTGGGTACCCACCCTCTATTTCGCTGAGGGATTGCCTCTTTGGATCGTTTTGATGCTTACTAGCTATCTATACAAAGGGATGCATGTCGGGAACGACCAGATCACGCGCTGGACCGGCATCATCACCGTGGCTTGGGCGATCAAGCCGCTCTGGAGTCCGTTGCTGCAGATTGCGCCAAGTAAGAAACACATGGTGGTATTGTTCCAGGCAATCGGAGGAGTCACGCTGATTTTGCTGGCCATGTCATTGCATTTGTCGGCATATTTTTACGTAAGCATTCTCTTGTTCGGCGTGCTGGCCCTCGTTTCGGCAACGCACGACATCGCTGCGGATGGTTTATACATCGCCAGCCTGGAAGGCAAACTGCAAACCATTTATGCGGGATGGCAAGGGGGGTTCTATAACGCAGCGAAATTCATTGCGGTCGGGCCGCTGGTGATTCTGGCAGGGGTGATGACCGACAAGATCGGTTTGTCGGTGCCAGTCACTTGGTCGGTAATCTTTGTCGCGCTCGGCATTATTCTATTAGGATTAGCCTTATATCACGTCCGCGCGCTTCCCGATACGCGCGACACTGAGTTGAAGCACAATACCTTGTCCGAAACGATCGGCGCCTTTCGCGAAGTCAGCATCGACTTCTTCAGGAAGCCGGGAATCTGGGTATCGATCCTTTTCATCATTTTGTTTCGCGCTGGCGAGTCGCAGGTCACCGCGATCGCACAATTGTTTCTTCTAGATGCACGTTCCGCCGGCGGCCTGGGATTGACTACCGCCGAAACTGGAGCGTTGTATGGTATCGCCGGTACGTTCGCTTTTATCGTCGGCAGCATCGTCGGCGGATACTTCGCTGCGTGGATCGGTTTGCGGCGAGCCATGCTGTTCCTGGTTCTGGGGATGAATCTACCCAACATTGCCTTTTTCTTCCTCAGCACGTCAATGCCGGAGCACTACGCAATCATTGCGGGCGCGATATTTGTTGAGAATTTCGGATTCGGCTTCGGGTTCGTCGGCTTGGTGCTTTACATGATGCAAGTGGTGTCGGTCGGGAACTACCGCACGGCGCACTATGCGATAGCCACCGGTTTCATGGCCTTGGGCCAGACCTTGTTCAAGGCAATCAGCGGCGACATCCAGGTTGCTCTCGGCTACCAGCACTTTTTCCTTTGGGTGCTGATTTCTGCTATCCCGGTTCTCCTGATGTCGTTCTGGGTCGTACCCAAGAAACTGTCGGCGCAGACCGGGAGCGATGACGAATCAAGAGGCGCCACAGAAACCTCCGCAACTGCATAGCTTTCAACGTTTGACCGGCACCCGCCCCGTCTGCACCAGCGGCGCGGCGCGCGCGCAATGCGCCGGCTGGTCGTCGAAGAAGATGTGCGGCTTGAAGGCCGACAGCACGTCGGACTTGGCTACGCCGCCCATGAAGAAGGTTTCGTCGATCACCACGCCCCAGGCGCGCAGCGTGCGGATCACGCGTTCGTGCGCCGGCGACGAACGCGCCGTCACCAGGGCGGTCCGCAGCGGTGTGCTGCGGCCGTCGGCGCTCTTGAAATTGTTCTGGATGAACGAGAGCGCCTTCAACAGGCGCGCAAACGGGCCGTCGGGCAGCGGGCGCTGGGCGTTTTCGCTTTCGTGTTTTTCAAACGCTTCGATGCCTTGTTCCTGGAAGATGCGTTCCGACTCGTCGGAGAAGATCACCGCATCGCCGTCGAAGGCGATGCGGATCTGGTTCAGTTCGGCCAGCGCGTTTTCCGGTTTCTGGTACAGCAGCGCAGAGGCGACGTTGGCATTGATCGCGGCCTGCACGTCGTCTTCATGGAGTGACAGGAACAGGCTGACGTTGAATGCGGCAAGGTAGGGCGCCAGCGACGCGCCGCCCGAGAGCGCGGCGCGCGTGATGTCCAGGCCGTAGTGTTTGATCGAATTGAAGATGCGCAGCGACGTTTCGGACGAATTGCGCGACATGATCACAACTTCGACCAGCCGCTTGTCCTCGACCAGCACATTCAATTTCAACAGTGCCCGTACCAGGGCAAAGCCGCCGCCCGGTTTCAGGATTTCGTTTTCATTGTCGAGCTGATGCTGACGGTAGGCGTCCAGCCCCTGGGTGCGGAAGATCGCTTCCTCGGCTTCGAGGTCGAACAGGGCGCGCGAGGAAATGCCGATGACCAGCAGGTTGTCGAGCGAAAAGGCCATGGGTTGGTGTTCTCGTTGATGAAACGGTGTCAGGTCGGACGATTGTAACTGAATGCCCGACGAAGCTCATCCCGCTTGTATGTGCCGTGTTTTTGTCCGACTTGCGCCATAATCGGGAAAACACCATTCCTTGATCGCCATGCTAACTTCCCTTTCCGCTACCCAAATGGCCGCGCGTTTAAGCGCAGGCGACACCACTTCGCGCGAGCTTGCCCAAGCCCATCTGGCCCGGATTGAAGCCGGCGATGCGGCAATCCATGCCTTCACGTCGGTGCAGGCCGAACAGGTGGTGCTTGACGCGGCCAGGCTCGATGCCGAGCGCGCGGCAGGACGGGTGCGCAGCGCCTTGCATGGCGTGCCGGTCACGTTGAAGGAATGCTTCGATATCGCCGGTGAAGCGACCACGCTGGGCATCGTGGCGCGCAAGGATCGCCGGGCGCCGAAAGACGCGGCGCTGGTGACGCTGCTGCGCGAGGCGGGTGCGTTGTTGCTGGGGCGGACCAATCTGTCGCAGACCATGCTGTTCGTCGAGAGCCGCAATCCGCTGTTTGGCGAAACGAAGAACCCGCATCGGCTCGACCGCACGCCGGGCGGTTCGTCGGGTGGCGAGGCCGCGGCTATCGCAGCGGGGATGAGTCCGTTGGGCGTTGGTACCGACATCGGCGGCAGCATCCGTATCCCGGCGCATTTTTGCGGCATCGCCGGCTTCAAGCCGACGCTGGACCGCCTGCCCATGCAAGGCTATTCCACCGGCGTGCCCGGGCAGGAAGGCGTACGCGGCATGGCCGGGCCGATGGCGCGCCGTGTGGCCGATCTCGAACTGTTCATGGCGGCGCTCGATCCGGTGCGTGCCAATGCGCTCGATGGGCGTGTGCCGCCGTTGGCTTGGCGCGGCGTCGATGCGGCGGCCTTGCGCGGACTGCGCGTCGGCATGATTGCCAGTGACGGCATCGTCACACCGGACGGTGCGATCCGGCGTGCGCTGGCACGCGCGGCGGAGGCGCTGCGGGATGCCGGCTGCGAGGTGGTGGATTACCATCCGCCGCACATGCAGGACGCGGCATTTCGCGCCATCGCCCTGATCGGCGCCGACGGCGGCGAGACCTTGCATGCGGCGATCGAAGGCGGGCCGCTCGACCCGGTGCTGCAGTCGGCGTTCAATGCCACGCGCGCACCGGGCTGGAAGCGGTTCATCATGCAAAAGCTTTTGCTGAAACAGGGCGACGTGCACACGGCACGCCTGGTCGCCAGCCTCGGAAAGAAGACGCCTGCGCAATTGTTCAAGCTCGTCGCCGAAGTGCGCGCATGGCGCGCCGAAGTGGTTGGCGACATGCAGTCGCACGGCATCGCGCTGTTGCTCTCGCCGCCTTACCCGATTGCGGCATTTCCGCATGGCGGCTCGAAGGGCTTCACGCTGGGTGGAAGCTACGCCATGTTCGCCAATGCGCTGCAACTGCCGGCCGGCGTGGTGCCTGTGACCACAGTGCGCGAGGGTGAAGAGGACGACGTGAGCGGTAGCGGACTCGCCTTCAATCTGGCAAAAGCCAATGCCAAAGGCAGCATAGGCTTGCCGGTCGGCGTGCAGGTGATTGGCCTGCCCTGGCAGGACGAGTGGGCACTGGCGGCGATGCAGGCGATCGAGACGCGTGTGATGAGCGACGAGGGGTTTCCCGTCGTGCCGGTCGTGGCATAGCGTTTGAAGGCAAGCCGAAGCGCCTGGGAGCGGGTAGTCGACCCGTGATCGGGTTACGGCTTCAGTCCCGGCTGGCGAATTTCGTGTCGCAATTCGTGTTGCATGTACGCCCGGGCGGCAAATTTTTACGGCCTGTTTGCTTCCCTTTGCCCCGCTTCGCTCTTAATCTATCAGGACAGATCGAAACGGAAAAAACGAATCGGCATCATGAGCAATGTACCGCACGCCACATCGAGCGAAGACGACACGCCCCCGACATTCTTCCGGTCGTGGCTGAACCTCGCCAAGCGCACCTATAAATGGACGGCATTGCCGATCGCACTCTTCGTATTTTTTCTCGGCGACGGCTGGACCGCCTGGCGCGTCAATCAGCAGGGATATGAGCAAACCGCCGCCGTCGTCACGGAATTCACCTGCGGCAAGAGCGGCAGGGTGGAATATACCTACACCGCAAACCGTTACCCGCACCACGGCGTCTCCGACAACCCAGGCTGCCGCCGCTACGCCCCGGGCGAAACCGTGGCTGTCTATTATTCGACGCAGCATCCCGAACTGAGCGTCATCAACGCCCCGCCGGGTCATCTCTTCAGGAAGGACTTGAAGTTGGCGCTGTTGCTTGCATTGCTGATGCCGCCGTTTGCCGCGTTGGCGGTGATGGTAATGAACGGGCGCAGGGAGTAAGGACGATGCGCCTGCCGCGCATGCGAACCGGAATGGATTGATCGAGGCGGCGATTGCGTCTCTGTGATCGAATCCACAGAGATGGGTTGGCATGCGCGATCATCTCGATCAAATCGTATTTCGTAACTCCATTTCAAGAGGGCGCTATGCTTGGACGGGTGATGCTGGTCATGTTGTGCGGTCTTGGTTTTTCGGCGAACGTATTTTCACAGACAGCAGACGTCTTTCCCGGCAAGACATGGGAGATCGCCCGGAAAGAGGAAGCCGCGAATTGGTCCGACGCCAAGCTCGCCGCTGTGGATGACTATGCGCGCACGTTGCAAACGTCTTCCTATATCGTGGTGCAGCACGGCAGGATCATCCATGAGTACGGTGACACCGCGCGCCCGATCAACCTGCAGTCGATGCGCAGGAGCGTCATGAGCGTGCTGACAGGCATCTATGTCGATCGCGGCGTCATCGGTCTCGATTCGACGCTGGCGCAGCTTGGCATCGACGACAAGGGCGGTTTGTCCGGCACCGAGAAGCAGGCGACCTTGAAGCAACTGCTGCAGGGGCGATCAGGCGTCTATCACCCCGGCGCGCTCGAAGCCATCCGGTTCGCCGGACCGCGCCCACAACGCGACAGTTTCAAGCCGGGCGAGCACTTCTATTACAACAATTGGGACTTCAACGCCGTAGGCCTGGCGTTTTCCAAGCTGACCGGAAAAACCGTGTTCGAATCGCTGCATGACGATTTGGCGGTGCCGCTGCAAATGGAGAGCGATAACCCCGTCACCGATGGCAGTTGGGTCCGTGAAGACGTATCGGATATTCCCGCTTACGTATTGCGCCTGTCCGCGCGCGACATGGTGCGCGTGGGGCTCTTGATGAGCCGTCAGGGTGCCTGGAACGGCAAGCAATTGGTGTCGAAAAGCTGGGTCGCCGAGAGCACGACGTCCTACTCCGAATTTTCGCCGGGCTATCTCGGCTTCGGCTATATTTGGTTCGTGGGACTCGACCATACGCACGTGTCGACAAAATTCCTCGGCCATCCCAGATTCGCGGCGATCGGTTCCAACGGACAGGAGATGATCGTGGTGCCGGATTTGGATCTGGTGATCGTGCACAACGTGGACAACGAGCGTTTTCCGGAGGGCAACGTCACGGACCCGCAATTGGGCAAGCTGGTGGGAATGATCTTGGAGGCGATGAACTAGATGGCGGGCGATAAAATGACCGCACCTCGGTGCCATGGCGTTCGAAGAGGCGGGGTTATTCGAATGTGGACTGCTTCAGAAAATGACCAAAGCAGCTCTCTGTATTTCGCAACGGACGCTACGCTATGGCAACCTGTTGCGCTGGCAGCGGGCCAAGACGAAATATCGGATTTCGCTTCCCACCGGCGATCGCGGTGCGCACAGCCGCTCATTTCCGGTTGATTTCAATGTTTTCCTTGGTGCCGCTATTGGATACTGCAACCATGATGCCAATACCGACGGCGATCGCGACTCCGATTGCCGTCCAGGTTGCTCCTATGCTGGCCAGGATGCCCAATTTCCAAAGCGCCGCCAAGACGCCGCCAATCAGGACAAGAAAGCCGACGAGATACATGCCTGCCCATTTCATCTTCACTCTCCACAAGAGATCAAAACCACAAAAGCGCGGCGGCGATAGGAAGGCTTCGACTGGCGAACCTTGCTTGCCCTCTTTGGGACGGCTCGAATTCGACGGCGTGCTCTTATCGTGAAGCTTGCAGGCTACATCCATATTCGGAAATTGTCGGTGTGCTGGCGCACACAAGCAGTCACAAGCAGTCACAAGCATCGCCGTCCGCATGCTTGTCGCCGGCAGACGCGCCGCCGTGCTTGATTTGACGAACGGATGTGTCCGTGACAGTCATCCACTCCGTGTATTGGTGCCTGCTTTGGGGTATCGCTTGAAATGGCTCAAGACAACAAAAAACCCGCGAGGCCAATGGCCGGGCGGGTTTCTGAGGTGTCTTGATACAGCTTGCAGCAAGCTCGTGGTGCGGGGCCGGACTCGAATTTGTCGCCGAAAGCCTCGTGGATACTAGGTTTCTCCCAAAGTATTTTTCAAAGTACCGTCAAAAATACCGTCAAAAGAAAAAGTATGCCCGCCATTAGTGGATTCCCGCTATCTTGACCGACCTTGTGTCCAGAAATCAAAAAAATGAGCGCTATGATGATTACCTGATATCAAAAAAGGGGGGGCGCAATGGTTGATTTTCTTGTTTTTTGGGGAGTTTGCTTCTTAATCACGGTGGTAATTGGAGCAAAAAAGGGCAACCCAATTGCCGCCGCACTGCTTGCCTTATTCTTAGGGCCTATAGCGGTCATTATCGCATTGCTAAGTGGCGACAAAAATCGAATCGCTTGCCCGTTTTGCGCCGAGCAAATTCAAAAAAAGGCGAAAGTTTGCCCATTTTGTCGCAATGACGTGTGATGCGCTTACACCGCTTTGTGCATTCGTCGCACCGTCCTGTCCAATAACCGTCGATCAGCTACGCTAAGCCTGCTCCGTTGCTGATCCAGATAGAACAATTCATAGGCTAGTTGCCGCACTTTCTTTGGTGATACGCCTTTGCGAAAGTGATACCGTAGCGCGCCCTCGGTCACAGATAGGCTGTTGGCTATCTTGCGGACAGACTCACCCCAATGCGCCCTTAAGATCGGTCGTTACGTCACGTTCCGCCGAGCCAGTGGCGACGGCATATCTGAACACTTGGCCGCAGATTTGTTTGACACGATGTGCAGACTCGTTGTGACCGTGCGCCTCAATTTTTTGAAGGATGCTCAGTATGTCGCGCGGGCCAACTGTGGAAATTGGTTTCGTACCGATAGCCGGAAAGACTCGTGTTTCGAGGAAGCGAGCGACCTTCTCTTGGGTACTTGTCGCGCGGGTCGCCGCAGTCTTTTTCAACCAAGCACGCGCCACAATTTCGAAAGTATGTGCCGCCGCGTCGACTCGGGCTTGCCTTTCTTCGCGCTTGGCTTGACTGGGATCGGCACCATTGGCGAGCAATTCACGTGCCTCGTCGCGCCGCCTTCGCGCTTGAGCAAGTGAAACGGCAGGATAGACCCCCAGTGCCAACGTCTTGCGCTTTCCGAGATAGCGATAGTCCATTCGCCAATACTTGCCGGCCGCCTTCACGAGCAGGAAAAGCCCTTGCCCATCGGTGTGCTTGTCTCCTGCGGGCGCACCGCTGTATTTGATCTGCCTTACGAACGTGTCTGCAAGCGCCATATGACCACCTTCTGACGGTATCTTGTTTTCGGGTTTTGAAAAGTACCGTCAGAAATACCGACGTTTTGACGGTATCTCATGCTACCCCTTGAATCGGCTTGGGACAACAAAAAACCCGCCGAGCCTTAAGCAGAGCGGGTCTTCGATATGTCCTGATACAGTTTGATGCAAGCTCGTGGTGCCCGGGGCCGGACTCGAACCGGCACGCCTTGCGGCGGGGGATTTTGAGTCCCCTACGTCTACCAATTTCATCACCCGGGCATATAGGTGTTGCAACATACAACTACAGGTTACGACTTATTTTACCTGCTCGCGAATTCCTGTGAAACTTTGCAAATCTTTGCAAGCAACTTTCTTCGCATTTACACACAAAAATCGCTGCAAATTCAACTGCTTAAAAATCTCGGGCGCTTTGACGCGGAGCCTTTTGAGTCCCCTGCGTCTACCAATTTCACCACCCGGGCAGCTGACCTGTCAATATCCCTTGCCAAGAGAATAACTGCGACAAGGAAAACGAAAATTATGACCGATTTTTTGCCTTCCATCAAGAGGAAAGCCAAATAAATCCTGCCTTCGCCGTTGTCAGCCTGGGAGGCTTGAGCGTATCATCATCGGCTTTCTGACCAAATTTCGACCAGTCGGCACGGGAAGACGATGAAGAGCGCAAAAATTCGTGAAGTATTGTTGGGCAAGGCGCTCGATCCGATGAAGGTGGAAACCCGTCATTCGCTGGCCCTGGTGGCTTTCCTGGCTTGGGTCGGGCTGGGGGCGGATGGCTTGTCGTCTTCGGCTTACGGTCCCGAGGAAGCGTTCAAGGCGCTCGGCACGCACGGTCACTTTGGTCTTTACCTTGCGGTGGCCACTGCGGTCACGGTGTTCATCATTTCGCTGGCTTATAACCAGATCATCGAATTATTTCCGACCGGCGGCGGCGGGTATCGTATCGCCACGGTGCTGATCGGGCCTTATGCCGGGCTGGTGTCGGGGGCGGCGCTGATCGTCGATTATGTGCTGACGGTGGCGATTTCCGTGGCCAGCGGGGTTGACGCCTTGTTCAGCCTGTTGCCGGTGTCGGCGCAAGCCTACAAGCTGACGCTGGAGCTGGCGATCGTGGTGATGCTGCTGTGGATGAATCTGCGCGGCGCCAAGGAGTCGATCAAGGTGCTGCTGCCGATCTTCATGGGCTTCGTCATTACCCATCTGGCGGTGATCGTCTACGGCCTGGCGGTGCATGTCTCGGGCATTCCCAATCTGGTGCCCGATACGTTTGCCGAGACGCGCCAACTGGCGGGCCAGACGTCGTGGCTGTTTACGATTGCGATGCTGCTCAAGGCGTATTCGTTGGGCGGCGGTACGTATACCGGCATCGAGGCGGTGTCGAACAACGTCAATTCCCTAGTCGAGCCGCGCGTGCGCACGGGCAAGGTCACGATGCTGTACATGGCCTTCAGCCTGGCCTTTACCGCCGGCGGCATCATCATGCTGTATCTGCTGTGGGACGCGCATCCGGTCGAAGGGCAAACCTTGAATGCGGTGGTGTTCAATACGATCTTTGCCAACATGGGCTTGCATGGCGGCTCGCATTGGCTGGCGCTGACGGCGACGCTGGCTTTCGAGGCGGGCTTGCTGCTGGTGGCGGCCAATACGGGTTTCCTGGGCGGGCCGTCGGTGCTGGCCAACATGGCGTCGGATTCCTGGGTGCCGCATAAATTCCGTTATCTCTCCACGCGCCTGGTGACGCAGAACGGCGTGATGGTGATGGGCATCGCCGCGTTTGCGCTCTTGATGTGGAGCGCGGGCAAGGTCGATCTGCTGGTGGTGCTCTACAGTATCAACGTGTTCCTGACATTCAGCCTGTCGCTGACCGGCCTGTGTCTCTACTGGTGGAAGCAGAAGCGTGCCGGCAATCCCTGGATGGGGCGCATGCTGCTGTCGGTGATCGGCTTGCTCGTCACCGCCAGCATCCTGGTTGTGACGGTAATCGAGAAGTTCAACGAAGGCGGCTGGATGACGATCCTGATCACGGCGCTGGTGATTGCGGTGTGCCTGGTGGTGCGCATGCATTACCGCGAGACCAAGGACAAGATCCGCATGGTCGACAAGGTGTTTGCCGATCAGCCGTTCGGCCCGCACGTAGGCAGCGTCGAGCCGAATCCGGAAGAGCAGACGGCGGTTTTCATCGTCGGTAATTCGCGCGGCGGCGGTTTGCACGCCCTGCTCTGGGTGCAGCGCATGTTCCCGGGCCACTTCAAGAATTTCATCTTCATCAATGCGCGCACGGTCGATTCGCATGCTTACGGCGGCGATGGCGTGTTGGAGCAGATGCGCGTGGAAGCCAATGCAACGCTGAAATTCTTCGTCGATTTCTGCCAGAGCCACGGCATGGCCTCAAGCTCCAAACTGTCCTTCGGCACCGACGTGGTGGACCAGGTAACGCAGCTTTGCATCGAAACCAGCCGCGAATATCCGAATTCGATTTTCTTCACCAGCAAGTTGATCTTTGAAACCGATAACTGGTTCACGCGTCTGTTGCACAACCAGGCTGCGCTGGCCTTGCAGCGACGGCTGCACTTTGACGGCTTGCAGATGGTGGTGTTGCCGATGAAGGTTTGACCTTGGCGCCTTGCCATCTCTGACTGGAGAAACGGCGGCGGCTGAAATGTCATCCCAGCCTGCGAACGACGTACCCGCGCGCTCCAATCCCGCTCGCCAGGTCTTCAATAACCTGCTAGTGGCCCATGGTAATGTTACCCACGCCGCCGCCGCTGCGCGTGGTCATGGTCTTGATCCATTCCGCCGGTACGGCAAAATTGAGATTTTGCCCCGATCTGCTCTGGAAGGTGGTGATGCCGATCAGCCGTCCGTTGCTGTCGAACAGCCCGCCGCCGGAGGAGCCCGGCGAGATGGCGGCGCTGGTCTGGATGACGGTGCCGACGTCGGGTACGGTGCGTAGCGACGAAATGATGCCTTCGCTGATGGTCAATTCCAACCCTTGCGGCGAGCCGATGGCAAAGACGCTTTGTCCGGTATGCACTTCGTTCAGGTCGGCCGTCGCGACGGCGGGGGCAGAGAGCCCGCTGGTACGCAGCAGGCACAGGTCGTAGGTTTCGTCTGCCGTGACGAGCGTGGCGGTAGCCTTTTCGCTGCGAAAGTTCAGTTCTATGTTCGGGCCCATCTTGGCGACGTGGCAATTCGTGATCACTTCGCCCGGGCCGATGACCACAGCGCTGCCCACACCGAGCAAATTGCCCTGCTCGTCCATCATGTTGACGCGTGCAACCGAAGGCGAAACCCTGGCGTAGAGTTCTTCCGCATTGAGCTGGTGCGGGGCCGCCACGGCCACGTTCTGCGCGACGTTTGCCGGCATGACTTGAGGCCGTACCGTATACACCGGCACGGCGGGTGCGGCCGCGACAGGTTCGTTGTGTGCCGGCTTCTTGATGACGAACCAGCCGACGAGGGCGGCGGCAACTACGGCGCCAAACAGCCATTTGGCTTTAGCAGAAGAGCTGTCTTCCTTGGGCACCGACGTTGCCGCCGCTTCCTTGGCCGCCAGGCCGGCATCGTAGGCGTTGCGTTTTTGCCGGTGTGACAGTACCTGGAATGCTTCGCGCAGGATGATGGCCTGGTTGGGGTCGGGCGCGGTGCTTTGCTCAAGCGCGGCCCTGGCCTTGTCATAGGCCGCGGCGATGTCTTCGGCGCTGGCGTCGGTTGCGACGTCGAGCAGCTGATAGAGCGTCTTCTTCATGATCCGCAGTGTAGCGAAGTTCGCGCCATCATGGTGAATTCCGTGGTGCGGCGCCACCACAAAAGACGATGCCCGCCTCCGTGCGACGGAAGGCGGGCATCGTGGCGGCGCCTATCCTCGCACGGAGGACAGGGCCTTTGGGCGGGGATCAGCCCTTGCTGGCGGCGCGCACTTGCGACTTGCAGTTGGTGCAAGCCTGCGGTTCGCCCGTGGCCGGGTCGAGGTACAGCGTGGCCGAGCTCGGCGTGCCGGAGAGGTTCAGCATGTTTTCGATCGTGCCGGCGATGGCGTCGAACGAGCCGGTGATGCGTTGGCTGCTGAGCCAGTTGTCTTCGATGAAGCGCAGGATCGAGGACTGGTCGGTCAGCGTGTGGTCGATGTAGTTGACCTTGGCGTAGGGCGAGATCAACAACATCGGCAGACGCGGGCCGTAGCCGCAGCGGCCTTGGGCGTTGGCCGTGCCGTTGTAGCCGGCCAGGGCGGAAGTCGGCGTCGGCGTGCCCTGTTGCATGCCGCTGTTGCAGACACCGGTACCGTTGACGAAGTCGCCGTTGCCCAGAACCGTCACGCCGTTGCTGACGATGTTGGCGGTTGCACCGGCAGCGCCGGCAGCGCCTTCGGTCAAGTGCGAAGGATTGACGATCGGGCTCATCTGGTGGTCGTACCAGCCGTCCGAGTCGTCATAGGCGATGATGACCAGCGTGCTGCTCCAGCCCGGTTGCTGCTGCAGGAAATTGACGACCTGGGTCACGAATTCCTGTTCGTCGAGCGGGTCGGAATATTGCGCATGGCCGTCCTGGTAGCCAGGGGCCTTCAGGAAGCTGACCGCCGGGTAATTGCCAGCCGACACGGCATCGAAGAAGTCATGGATGTCGTATTGGTGGTTGGCCGGATCGACCGTCTTGCCGTCGGACTCCAGGGTGTTGCCGATGGCCGAAACGGCGCTCGGACGAGCGTGGGTCAGGTTTTGCGTCGTCTTGTAATACTGGAACGGCTGATGATGCGGGATATAGTCGGTCTTGGTCACGCCGGTGACGGCCGAAGTCGTCGAGCGGCTGCAGCCGGTGGTGCCGTTGGGGTTGGTGATGGTCAGGTCGAAGCCGCCTTCGAAGAAGCCCCAGCTGACGTTGGCTGCATTCAACAGGTCGCCGACGTTCTTGCCGCCCATTTGCACGGCGTCGCGGTTGGAGCAGGCGTCGCCCAGCGGTTGCGGGTCGGAGGATTGGGTGATGCCGCCGTTGCCGTCGTTCGACAGTTCATAGTCGATGTTGGTGCCGCCGCCTGTGGCTGCGGCGGCGTTGGTTGCGATCACGCCGTTGGTCTGGCCCGAGATCAGGTTTTGCGCGCCGACGTCCGAGGGGCCGAAGGTGGTGCCGAACGAGTTGTCGTTCATCGCGTAGTGCTGCGCGTAGTTCCAGTAGGCGGTGACGGTGTTGCCGTCATAGTAGCCCATGGCGATGCCGGTGGTGTTGAACGGCGCCTGCAGGGTTTCAGGGGCGCCGGTGTTCGGCGTACCGGTCGAGGCCGGGAACAGGTCCATGGCGCCATTGTCGAACGCCATCTGTTCGGCATCGTAGTCGTGGTTCTGGCTGTTCGGGTTGGCTTGCGTGCGGTCGATACGGAACGGGTTGATCGCGCCGGCGCCGTTCTTCGTGTTGGCGGCGGTCGGGTTGTTCGTCAGAAGGTCGACGCCGGTCAGTGCGGCAAAGCTCTTGGTGACGTCGAGCGGTGTTGCCAGCGTGTTGGCGACCGGCGTGCCGGTGGCGGCCTTGAAGCCGGGTTCGCCTGCCGGATTGGCAGCGTTCGGGTAGGTGGCGAAGTAGTGGTCGAAGGAAACGTTTTCCTGGAAGATCACGACCACGTGCTGGATCGGCGTGGCGGCTTTTGCGGCGGTGGTGCTGCCCGTGCTTGCCGACGAGTTGTTGCCGCTTGAGCCGCAGCCGGCCAGGATGGCCGCCGAAATGGCAAAAGCCAGCACAGCGGGCTTCAGGAAGCCGGTCTGTGCGGTTAGAGTTTTCGAATTCATTATTCCCCTCACTTAGGTGATTGAAGCCTGTTGCGATCGAAACCAACCGATGCGCAACCTGCAGTGCGGTGTTGAAGTTCTATGAACTTATTTGTATGAAACGCATCTGCCATTCCGGTCTTTCCGAGACGCTCGTTTGATCCATCGATACCGGCGCAAGCGGCTTGGGAAACAAGCCAATCTGCTGGATACCAGGGGATATCGAGCGGCAAATGAAGTGCAGCCACTGGAATAGTTAGCGGGACTGGATTGTAGGTTCGGCTTATTACAGGATGATGACCGTTTGATACCATCGGCACTGTTTGCAGGCGCGCCTGCGTCTTGTGCATGGCGGTGTTGCCAACCGGTCTTGTTTCATCAACATGACACATTCGCATGCTAAGCTCGCCAGTTTTTGTGTTTCCTTTCCGCTCGCTTGCGCCTGGTTTGAACGTGGCCTGGGCCGGATTCCTGCTGGAGCGTCGTCGCCATCTGCCTATGAATATCCGGAAAAAACGTCTTCCTGCCGTGTTGGCAATCGGCCTTGCTGCCGCGCTATTGAGCGCCTGCGGCGACAAAAATGCGAACCTGCCGCCCGCCGCAAAAAGCACGCCGGCTCCCGCTGCGGTTCAGGCAAAACATGACCCTGACGCGTTGATCGCTGCTGCCGCGCGCGCGCGCATCGAGGCACCGGCCGCGCCGTTGTCGGCGCTGGCCGAGCTGGGACGCAAGATGTTTTACGACAAATCGCTGTCGGGTTCCGGCAAGCTTGCATGCTCGTCCTGCCACAATCCGGAGCATGTCTATGCGCCGGGCAACGAACTGGCCGTGCAACTGGGCGGCATGAACATGCAAAGCCAGGGTGGGCGCGCCGTGCCTTCGTTGGCCTATCACGACCATGCGCCGCCGTTTACCGTCGGCCCGGATCTGAAGCCCGACGAGGACGACAAGCAGGCGGCGAAAGCCGCCACGGATGCGCAAAACACGGTGCATGAAGTGGCGCCGCGCGCCGCCAAGGCCAGCCTGGAACCTGTCGCGAAGACGCAGGAAATGGTGCCGCAGGGCGGCTTCGATTGGGATGGCCGCGCCATCAACATGACCGACCAGGCCAGCGGCCCGCTGATGGCGGCCAATGAAATGGCGAACAAGAATTCGCAAACCCTGACCGAAAAACTCAAGGCGGCGCCCTATGCCGCCGACATGAAACTGTTGTTCGGCCCCGGTGTATTCACTTCACCCAACATCGCCCTGGGCGAGGCTTATTTCGCGCTGGCGCGCTACCAGATCGAGGAACGCAGCTTTCATCCGTACAACAGCAAGTATGACTATGTCCTGGCCCACCTGGCGCAATTGAGCGAGCAAGAGCAGCGCGGCTTCGATCTGTTCAAGGACCCGAAGAAAGGCAATTGCGCTTCCTGCCATCTCGAAAAGCCTTCGCGCGACGGCAAGCTTCCGCCGGCCTTCACCGATTACCAGTTCGAAGCGCTCGGCGCGCCGCGCAACAAGGCGATCGTAGCCAATCGCGACGCGAATTATTTCGATGAAGGAATATGCGGCCCGTGGCGCAAGGATTACGAAAAGCAACTGGCGTATTGCGGCCTGTTCAAGACGCCGAGCCTGCGCAATACGGCAACGCGCCAGGTGTATTTCCACAATGGCGTGTTCCACTCGCTGGACGATGTGGTGCGCTTTTATGTCGAACGCGAGACCAAGCCGGAAAAATGGTATCCCGTGGGCGCGGGCGGCAAGGTCGACAAATACAACGATTTGCCTGCGGCACGGCGCGGCAACGTCGACATCACCGATGCGCCGTTCGATCGCAAGCTCGGTGATGCGCCGGCCTTGACCGAGGATGAGATCAAGGATGTGGTGGCTTTCCTCAAAACCTTGAACGATGGGTACAAGCCCGACGCAGCGCAGGCGGCAACGAAATAAGATTGCAGATGGCTTCTCTTCCGCAGGCGTTGATCATTACCCGCAAGTGCGTGCGGAAGCTTGAAACCTCTCTCCCGCAGGCGGGAGAGAGGCAGGGGTGAGGGGAGTCAGTAGCGCTACGACTTGCGGGCAATGATCAGTCTTTAAGCGGGAGAGGGAAGCTGTACCCATCCTGTCAACAATCACAGCTTGCCAGAGAGAATGAGCCCGCGCACCATGTCGTGCCGGTAGCATGCTCGCGCCCATCACCTCATTGTTCCCCGGGAGACTCCATGTTCGTCAAACAGTCCACCGCGCTCGCCTGCGCACTTCTCGCTACGCCGTTTCTTGCGCTACCGTCCTATGCCGATGATGCCGCGCAATGCCAGGCCAACCAGGGCAGTTTCGTGAAAGGTACCGTGGTCGGCACGCCGGCGTTCGCGTCCTCGCGCAGCAAGCGCCACGGCTACCCTTTGTCGCACACGCGCCTGAACGTGAAGACCGCCGACGGCAGCGTGCTTGAAGTCGATATCGACAACGTGTTCGCCTCCGGCTATAGCAAGAAGCGCCAGATTCCGAGCGGCTTGCAAGCCATCATCGAGGGCACCAGCCTGGAGCTGTGCGGCCAGAGCTATGCCGATCCGGGCGGCAAGAGCGGCATCCACTGGGTGCACACCAATTGCGGTGCCACGCCCACGCCGACCCAGCCCAACGGCTGGGTCAAGATCATCTCGTCGAACGGCTCGGTTGGTGATAATCTGGAAGGCGCGCAGGATCTCTGCAATATCTTCAACTGAGCGGCGGGTATTGCGGCAGGCGCGGCAGCTTCCGCTGCGCCGAATTCAACGGTAGCCGCTATAGGAGGGTGAAAGATGCAAAAAGTGTTGGGCATAGGCGGCCTGTTCTTTCGTGCGGAACAACCCGAATCATTGAGCAAGTGGTACGAAACCCATCTCGGCATCGCGCCTTCTCCGACCAGCGAAGGCCAGGAGCCGTGGCAGCAAGCGGCCGGACCGACGGTCTTCGCGCCGTTCAAAAAAGACAGCGATTATTTCGGCAAGCCCTCGCAGATGTGGATGGTCAATTTCCGCGTGGCGGACTTGGCGGCGATGGTTGCCCAGTTGCGTGCGGCCGATATCGAGGTCGACGGTCCGCAAATTTATTCCTATGGCAGTTTTGCGCGCCTGCACGATCCCGAAGGCAATCCGATCGAGTTGTGGGAGGATGCGCCGGGCCAGTAGCGAACGCGGCCTAGGCGCGGAACACGCCGATCCTGGCATCGGCCAACGGCAGGCAGATGCTCGCCGAAAACCCCGGCGGCGGGATCAGGTCATAGACATAGCTGCTGCCGGCGCTGCCATCGTCGGCTGCAACGGTGTGGGCGCTCGCTGCCTCGGTCGGCACAAAATGCAGGCCCGGCAGCGAAATCTGCAGCCCCGCGCCGCGCATCTTGCAATAGGCTTCCTTACGCGACCAGAGGCGGTAGAAGGCCGCGAGCTTGTCGGCTTCAGATAGCGCGTGCAGGCGGGTCTTTTCTTCTTCGTGGCACACCATATCGATCAGGCCGGGCAGGTCACGGCCGGTAGGCTTGATGAATTCGAGGTCGATGCCGATGGCGTGCGAGGAGATGGCGATCAGGCCCTGGTCCTTGCTATGCGAGAGGTTGAATTGCAGGCGGTGCTCGGCCAACTCGGGTTTGCCGTATTGGCCGTAACTGAACACCAGATCGGAAGCCGGGCGGTTGAGGTAGCGCGCCAGCACCAGGCGCAGGGCGCTGCGGCAGCGGCGGAAGTGCTGCTGCAACGGTGGCGTCGCGAAGCGTGCGGCGCGTTCGCGTTCGTCCTCGGATAACACGCTGGTGAACATGTCCCAGATGGGATTGTCGAGGCTGACATGCCAGACATGCGCCTCGCCGTATTGAAGTGAGCCCGCCAGACCCATTGGTATCCTTCGTTTTCCTCGTTTTATGCTTCGGGCAGGGGCATGCGTGGCCCCGCCTCTCGGAGTGGTATTACATCCCCCCGATGGTATACCGGCTTGCCCGGCTTGTTGTTGTTTTTATGCATGATTTTGCCGGTTGATTTGTCGGCAATTTTGTGGCTGGCAAAAAAAAACCCGTCAACTGTCGTCGACGGGTAAAACCCTAACTCTCTTTAAGAGGTTTGGCGGAGTTTTCGTTAAGCTCGCAACGCCTAGCGCCGCGAGCTGGAAAAGTGGCTGTTTCTGGGGCGCCCGAGCGAGAATTGCCTCAAATGCCGAAAAATCGATTGGTTCACTTCCATCGTCGCCTGCATGATCAGCAGATCGACGCCGCGCGCCGGGTCCATCGCGCGATCCTCGCCGATTGCGGCTGCGCCTTGTTGCGCGGGCACCGTTGCCGCTTCGGCGATCACGCCGCGATACACGTCTTCCAGCGTGATCGTGTTCGGGTCGCATATCAACTTCCAGCCACGGGTGGCGGGCTTGACCGGCGCGACCAGGCCGACCAATTGAAGTTTCTTGCACACCTGGTTGACTTCACGCACGCTGCGCCCGGTATGTTCGGCCAGCCTGGCAGAACTCAGTTCTTGTGAAGGATTGCTGACGAACTGTTCGAGGATTTCGGTGGTGACACGAAATTTCTGGTCCATCAACACATCTGCAAAAAGAAAATTGTCCGGCGCGGTCATGCTGAAGCTTCCCCCTGGTAAGGTCCCATCTGAATCCGTGGCGAGGTGTCCCGGATCCTTGTTATCGAGCTGAGGCTTATATGCCGCAGCTTCGTTTGACAGCCGACGATAGCAGCCGCAAGAAACTGAGATGAACTTTATTCGGAATGTCATAAAAAAGCGATTTCGCAAGCTGTTGCGGACTGATGCTCTTTGGTGCTAAACTAGCATCATGTAGCGTCATTCTGACAAATTCACAAAACAATTTGTAGGAAAAACTGAAAAAAACGACGCGGCCGGCTCCGGAAATTCGATTTTTGGACGGCTTGACCCGGAGGAGAGATTGATGGTGGTTCGCGCCTTGAAGAGCGAGGAGCAGGAAGTGCATGCCTCGCAGGTGGAGTTTTGTGAAAATTTGCGCATGGCCTGTGGGTTTTTCCGTTCCGTGGCCGAAGTGTGCCGCAAGCTGGAAATCAACCGTGCCCAGTTCAACCGTTACCTGAACGGCACGACCACGCCGTCGTCGTTCATCCTGCAAAGGATCTGCGACTTTTTCGGCGTCGAGCCGACCGAAATCTACCTGCCGCGCGAGCAGTTCCGCAAGATCATGGAATTGCGCCAGGAAAAGCGCCCGGCGGTCATGCCTTATACCGAGCATCTGGAGCGCCTGCATGCGCTGTCGCAGGGCAAGTTCGACCGCTACCTTGGCTATTATTTCGAGTACTACAACTCGATGACGGTGTATGGCCGCGTGATCCGCGGGCTGATCCGAATTTTCAAGGAAGGCGACGGCGTCTATTACCAGCGTTTCGAGCGCGTGCCGCGCGCGGCCAAGCTGGGCGAGGTGTACCGTTACAAATATCTCGGCTTTGCCTATTTCCTCAACGACCGCATCTTCCTGGTCGATTATGAAACCATCAACGGCAGCGAAATCACGCAGACGGTGTTGTTCCCCGACTACAAGAAAAAGCTGCAGCGCTTATCCGGCCTGACGCTGGGCGTGTCCTCCGGTAACCAGCGCCCCATCGCCTGCGCGCGCATCGTGCTGGAGTACCTGGGCGAGAACATCGACCTGCGCAAGGCCGTGCGCAAATGCGGCATCCTGGACCCCAAGGTGACCGAAATCGACCCCACGATTTTGCGCGTCATCGACAATTCCGTGCATATTAATCATCATCATTTTTGCACACTGCCTGACTAGAGTTCATTTCATAGATAGGGACCTGATGCATTTTCATCAAAAAAGGCGCTGGCAAGGCGTGCGACGCGTCTCGTAGCGGGGCCACGAGCAAGGAGTGCAACGCGGCCAGCGCTTTTTTTGATGAAAACCCGGAGGGAATGTGCTATTTGGGCGGTGCGCGTTGTGCGGGCCGGCGCACAGGGAATCACCCTGCGCGGTGCGACACGCCTAGCACGCCAACCCCAAATAGCGCGTTTGCACAGGCCCCTATCTATGGAATGAGCTCTAATGATATTGACCCCGGCGACGATTGCAATATACTGGATTTATGGCGAAGGCCGGATCCGGCTATTGCGTTCCGCTCGCCGAGCCCTGGCTGTTAACGCGCGCAGACGCGGCGGCCCGGCTGTGGTCGAAATGCACACTTTGGGGGACATCATGAAACACGTTGCCGGCATTGTGCTTTGCCTGTTGCTTTCCGCCTGCGCGTCGCAACCGCCAGCGCCGATCCAGGACCCGGTGCGGCCGTCGCTCTATGACGACAGCCTGTTTGCCCCGCCGTCGAAACCGATATCGGTCGACGACATTTTCGCCCTCAGCCCCGCGATGCGGGAGTTTCTCGATAACGATATTGCGCGCCGCGAGATGACCATCGGCAAGATCCACGCGCTGGTCGATACCTTGTACGACAAGGGCAAGCAAAAATTCAGCTACGACGCCAACGAGACCAACAACGCCGCCGGCGTGTTTGCCGTCCATAGCGGCAATTGCCTCTCTTACACCATCATGACGGCCGCATTTGCCAAGCAGATGAACCTGCCGGTGCAGTTCCATGTGGCCACCTTCGGCGAAGTGTGGGACCGCAACCACGATATCGATTTCCGTATCGGTCACGTCAACCTGACATTGGGCGCGCCCTATCTCCAGGGCCACGAATACGCGCAACTGGTCGATTTCACGGCCTTGAGCGACCTCCACGGCGAGCTGTTGGACGACATCGGCGAAGACGTGATCGTGTCAATGTACTTCAACAACCGCGCCGCCGAAGCGATGGCGCAGGGTAATCTCGACGATGCCTACTGGTGGGCCAAGGCTGCGACGCAAAGTTCGGTGTCCTTCCTGGCCGCCTACAATACCTTGGGCGTGATCTACCTGCACCACAAGGATGCGGTGCAGGCCGAGCGCGTGTTTGCACGGGTGCTGGAGCGCGAGCCGGAAAACACGCTGGCGATGTCCAACGAAGTTGTCGCCTTGAACGCCTTGGGCAGGACCGCCGATGCGCAGGCGATTACGGCCCGCCTGGCCCAGATTCAACCGAACCCGCCGTTCTATTATTTCAATCTTGGTGTGAAGGCGATGCAGGAAGGGGACTACAAGACCGCCAAGATGGAGTTCACCAGGGAAGTCAATCGCGCGTCGTACAACCACCAGTTCCACTTCTGGCTGGCGCTGGCCGACTACCGCCTGGGCGAAATGGACGAGACACGCCGGCAACTGACTTACGCGATGGAAAACAGCCCGAACGACCAGCAGCACGACCTCTATGCGGCCAAGCTGTCGGCCTTGCGGCAGAAGCATCTGAATGCGGACTAGAAATTGGTCCCTTGCGCGAGCGTGAAGGCTGCTGCGGCAGCCTTCATTGCTCGGGCGGTTTCTGTTCTCCGTCAGGATTTGCCGGCCATTGGTATTTCTTGAGTTGCGCCGGTTCATCTGCTTTCGGCATCTTTTCCGATCATGCATTGCCCGGCGTGATTCATCGTTGCAAGGCTGCCTGCAGGGCCCGCACGCCGGCTTCCCACTGCGGGTAGTCCGCCGCATTCTCCGCCCACAATTCCCGCAATTCGCTGTCCTCGGCCAGCACGCGCGCCAGCGCCGCGTTGGCATCGGGGAGCAGGGCGCGGATGTCGTCGTCGAACAGGCCGGCAGCCCAGATCTTGAGCAGATCGGGCGCGTTGGCAACGTCATGGCCTAAGGCCACGGCCAGCGCCGCAGCGGCGCACAGTATGCGGCAGCCGTCGGGCGCGTCGAGGTAATCGGTCCTGGCTGTGGCGAAGGCTTGCGCAAGCAGATCGGTGCCGTCGCTGGTGCACAGTTCGTCGAGCCAATCCAGGGCTTCGTCGTCATCGAAAATGCCTGTGCCCCATGCGCCCATGACTGCCTCCTGGTGTTGAGCCCCACTCCCGCAGGCGATGGCGTTCTTACAGCTTCGGTATCCTGATGCGGCTGATCATCAGCGAACCCGACACGGCAAACATCAGCACCAGCGGATGCAGGTGCTTGCCCAATATCTCGACCGAGCCGAACAGCATGTTGTCTTCGAACGTGCCGCCATAGACCGTGCCGGCCAGCACCAGCACCAGCACCAGCGAAGTCGGTATCGGCGTGCCCTCGAAGAACTTGACCTTGCCGCTGTCGTCGGTGAGTTTTTCGGCCGTGACGTTGTAGCGCGCCAGGCGCGATACGCCGCAGGCGACGAAGAACAGCAGCACCATGCGGTCGTACAGGCCCTGCATGCCGCAGGCATAGGCGATCGCCGCCGGGGCCACGCCGAACGAGATCACGTCGGCCAGCGAATCGAGCTCGCGCCCCATGGCCGATGTCTTCTGGCGCCAGCGCGCGATGCGGCCGTCGAGAACGTCGAACGCCAGCGCAAACGGAATCAGCCCGCAGGCGATATAGAGATGCATGACCAGGCCCGTCTTGAGATAGGTCATCGCGGAAAACAGCGAGCCGACGCCGCAGAAGGCGTTGCCCAGCGTGAACCAGTCGGCGAGATGGAACTCGCGGATCATGGAAAAGGGTTTGTTGGGTGTCTTGTCGTCCATGGGGCGGCGAAGAGTAGGGTTAGCGCTATGATAATGGAAGCGCGGGATGCCGTGTCGATTGTCGCGCGCAATGTGACGTTTGTCGATCCGCCGTGGATTCAGGGCATCGCCACAACCCGGTTCCTGCCTTCTTCCTTGGCCTGATACAGCGCCGCATCGGCACGCGCCACCAGCGTCGTCACGCTGTCACTTTCGCGGTAGCTCGCAATGCCGAAGCTGGCCGTGCAGCGGCCCACCGCCGAGCAGTTCGATTCCTCGATCAATCGGCGCAGGGTTTCGGCCACTTCGCCTGCGCCCTCGCTGTTGGTGGCGGGGAGAATCAGCAGGAATTCCTCGCCGCCCCAGCGGCCCGCGACGTCTGTTGTGCGCACGCGCGAATGCAGGATGTTGGCGATGTCTTTCAGGACCTTGTCGCCGGCCAGGTGGCCCAGGGCGTCGTTGATGGCCTTGAAGCGGTCGACGTCGATCATGATCAGCGAGAACGCTTCGCCGACGCGTTGGGCCACTGCCAGTTCGCGCGCCAGTGCGTGATCGAGGTAAAGCCGGTTGTAGAGATTGGTCAGGCGGTCGGTGACGGCGAGCTGTTCCAGTTCCTTGTTCTTTTCCTGCAGTTCCTCCGTGCGTTGTGCCACCTGCTTTCTGAGGTTTTCCGCCTGTCTATACAATTGCGCCACGCGCAGCCGGTAGATGGCGTACACCAGGAGGACCGTGGCGACCAGTGCGGCGATGACGAACCAGCCGGTTTGCCAAAACGCGGGCAGCACGGTGATGTCGAGCTTCAATTCGTGCGGGCTCCAGTCGCCGTTGCGGTTGCTGCCGCGCACCGTCAAGGTGTAATGGCCGGGCCAGAGGTTGCCGTAGCTGACGCTGCGGTGTTCGGCATCGGTATCGATCCAGTCGCGGTCGTAGCCGCCCAAGCGGTAGGTATAGCGGATCTTGTTGGGCGCGGTGTAGTCGAGCGCGGCGAATTCGATGGAGAAGTCGCGCTGGTCGGGCGTCAGTGTCAGGCCCTTGGCCAGTGCCGAGAGCGGTGCGTGCAAGCCGTCGATTTTCAGTTCGGTCGGCACCACGGGCGGTGCATAGCTCCAGGGCTGGAATTTGGCCGGGTCGATGATGGCCAGGCCCAGGGTGCCGCCATAGAGCAGCAGGCCGTCGTGGGTCTTGCCGAAGGAGTTGTCCCAATTGGTGCCGATCTCCAGGCCGTCCGCTTTCGACAGGTTGTAAAAGCGCAGGTGCGGCACGTCGATCAGATAGGAATCGGTCCAGATGCGTCCCTGCCGGTCTTCCATCGGGCCGTCGCCCAGGGCCATGCCGGGATGGCCGAGCATGGCGCTGATGTGCACGAAATGGGCGTTGGCGCCGTCGCGGCTCTTCAGCCGATCGAAGCCTTGTGCGGTGGACACCCAGAGCCGCCCGCTGTGGTCGACCATCAGGCCGGCGATGTCGTCCGAACTCAAGCCGTCGGGCTGGCCGTTGGCGTGGATCGCAAGCATGACTTGCGAACCCGGCTCGCGCAGCCACAAGCCGTTGTCGGTGCCGGCCCAGATGCGCCCCTCATGGTCTTCTTCGAGCGAATAGACGTGGGCGCGCATGGGCTTGCCGTCGGCGCCGCTAAAGGTTTCGAAGCGCTCTGTTCCGGAATTCCAGTGCGCCACGCCCGAATCGGTGCCGACCCACAATTCGCCCTTCGCGGTGAAGGTGACCTTGGATACGCCGATGGCGGGCAAGCCCTGCTCCACGCCGAATTCTTCCCATTTGGTGGAACCGGGCGCCAATCGCATCGCGCCGGCCTGCTTGGTGCCGGCCCACAGTGCGCCGTCGGCGGTTTTGCCGATGCCGAAGATGGCGGCGTCGGCCAGCGCGCCGCTTTGCCCGTTGTGCGGACGGTAGCCGCCGGTTACGCCGCGCTTGCGGTCGACGATGTCGATGCCGTTGGCATCGGTGCCGATCAACAGCGTGTCGTCGTCGTACTCGAAGACGCTATCGACTTCGGCCTGGCTCAAGCTTTCGGGCCGGATCGGGCTGTGGCGCATCACGCGGATGGCGCGATTCAAGGGGTTGTGGCGTTGCAGCCCGCCGCCCCAGGTGCCGAGCCAGAGCTGGCCCGCGCGGTCGCGCAGCATGGCGCCGATGCCGTCGAGGCCGATGCTGCTGGCTACCGACAGGTCATGATGCAGGCGCTTCTTGACGCGGCCGTCTTTCGCATCGACGATATCGAGTCCACCGCCATAGGTACCGATCCACACTTCGTCGTCGTTAGGCTGGTTGATCGCGCGCACCCAGCCGTGCGGCAGGGCTTCGGGGTTGGCGGAATCGACCGGCAACCAGTGCGGCGCTGTTTCGCCGGGCGCGATCCAGGCGGCGCCTAGCTTGCGCGTGCCGAACCAGATTTTGCCGTCGGCCCCCTGGAACAGGGCGCGGATGTCGCGCTCCTGCGCGGTATGCTCGCCTTCGGCAATGGTGTCGAAGCCCTTGCGGTCGGCGCGCAGACGCTGCAATCCGGCAGCGGTGCCGACCCAAAGCGCGCCGGACTTGTCGATCAGCAGGTTGTGTACGCGGTCGTCGGCCAGGCTGGCGGGATCGGCATTGTCGTGGTGGAAGTGGCGCCAGGTCTTGCCGCCCTTGGGCAGGTAGTCGAGGCCGGAATTGTTGGCCACCCAGGTGCCACCGCCATCGGCCACGATGGCCCACACCATGCCACCGCCCAGGCTGTCCGCCCTGGCGGGATCGTGGCGGAAATTGTCGAACTGTTCGCGCGCGACGTCGTAGCGCGACAGGCCGTCGCTGCCGGTGCCGATCCAGAGCGTGCCGTCGGCATCGACATACAGCGAGGAAATGTAGCCGCCGGTCAGCGAGTTGGCATCGGCCGCGTTGTGGACGAAGCGGCGGAAGCGGTAGCCGTCATAGCGCACCAGTCCTTCTTCGGTGCCGATCCAGATCAGGCCGCTGGCGTCCTGCGCGAGCGAAGTGACGACGCCGCTGGGAATCGAGTCGTTGTCGCCGACGTTCTGGAAATAGGGATCGATGAAGCCGAAATCGTCGCCTGGCGCTGCCGGGTCGGCATTGGCAGGCGTGGCAGACAGGGTCAAGCAAAAGAGCAGGCATAAGGCCAAGCACCAACCCGGCAGGACGGCAAGTACGCGGCGCGGCGCATTGTCGCGCTGACAAGCTAATGGGTCGGGGCTGACGGAATCAGAGAGCATGCGGGATCGTGGACGGCTTCGTCAGTCGGGCCGATGGCGCGCAACGCGGTTCCATATGCTTACCCAGTGCCTCTTTGAGCATTGACTATTAGTATTGGCTGTCGGTCGATTATAGCCCACCATAGTTGATCTGCATCAAGTTTCGGACCGGTTTTACGCGGCGATGCAACAGGCTTTGGCTCGGCTGGGCCTACAATGGAAGCCCGTAAGCTGGGAGGAAGATCATGCCTGTGCATACCCTGCGTTCCTTGACCGCCCTGGAGCGCACCAGCCAAAGCAATCAGCGCCTGGGCTGTGCACTGGCCTTTGTTGCCGGTGCAGTCAATGCGGGTGGTTTTTTTGCAGTCGGACAATACACGTCCCACATGTCCGGCATCGTCTCGTCGATGGCCGACGAACTTGCCATCGGCAACATCGCGTTGGTGTTGGCGGGCTTGAGTTCGGTCGGCTCCTTTGTCGCGGGCGCGGCTGTGTCGGCCGTCCTGATCAACTGGGGCCGTCGGCGCGAGGCGCGCAGCCGGTACGCGATTCCCTTGATGCTTGAAGCCATGCTGTTGCTATGCTTCGGCGTGCTGGGCACCATTCTGGAACGCGAGCGGGTGTTCTATGTGCCATTGACGGTCGATCTGCTGTGCTTCGTCATGGGATTGCAAAATGCCATGATCACCAAGATATCGCGTGCCGAAATCCGCACAACCCATGTTACGGGGCTTGTCACCGATATCGGAATCGAGCTGGGCAAGCTGCTTTACTGGAATGGCCGCTCACAGGCTGAGCCGGTGCTGTGCGACCGGGCGCGACTGTCGCTCCTGGCGTCGCTGTTTTCCATGTTCTTTTGCGGTGCCCTGGCCGGCGCGTTTGGCTTCACGCATCTGGGTTTTGTGGTCACGGTGCCGCTGGCCTGTTTGCTGGTGCTGCTGGCGATCGTGCCCATCATCGACGATTTGACCGAGGCGAGGAAATAGCCGCATAGGAAAACCGCGTCGGATGGGAGTTCGATCGAGCCCGCTTGCAAGGCAATATGGCGAGCAATGGGCTGCCGCCCGCCAAGTTCGGCTAACATAGGCGACTGTTCCACGAGGTGAGACATGGGCACCGACATCTACTTTATGTTCCAGAGCCGCCAGGCCGGCGGATGGGAAGACATTCCCTGCGAATACAACGGCTACTATGGCGGCCGCGACCGGGGATTGTTTGCCTGGCTCGGCCTGGGCGGCGGCAACAAGATGGGTTCGTATTCGATAGCGCCGCTTGCCGCGCCGCGCGGCTTTCCGCCGGACTTCGCCATCGTCGACCAGGTCTGGCACCCCATCAAGGACATCAAGGTCCTGCCCGAGCAGAGCCGCGGCTTTTTCCAGAAGCGCGACATGCGCACCCTCATGGGCGAATGGGGCTTTTCCTACTTTCTCGCCTATGAAATCCTGAAAGTGCCGCCGCCCAAGGCGAGTTGCGTCTTGTCGCTGCCCATCGAAGCGTATCGGCGCTGGGACGGACAGGGCGTGCCCGAAGGCGCGACCATGGAGCGCAGCGACTGGAAAGAGCACGCGTCTTACACCGACAAGCATTACGCCGCCCCGGACGAGATCGATCACAACACGCGCTTCGTGGTGTTCGAGACCGAATACGACTTCGCCGGCGACATCGCCTGGTTCCGCGAATTGCTGGAACGCCTGAGCGAGGCGCATGGGGAGGTGCGGTTTGTGTTCGGTTTTGCGTGAGAGCGGGCCATGACGGCAGGAGTGGGGTAAGATCGTCGCGCGATAGCCATTGAACGCTACAGCGTCGCGGATGACGCAGCGCCGACCCGAAACCCAACCCCGACCCCAGCACGCCATGCCACGAAGCGTACCGTTGAAACAGGCCCTGACCCTCGTTTTCCTTTGCTCCGGCTTCGCCGCCCTGTCGTACCAAACTTACTTCGCCAAAAAGCTCGCGCTGGTGTTCGGCAGCCAGTCGAGCGCGGCATACACGGTGCTGGCGATCTACATGGCCGGCATGGCGCTCGGTTCGGCCATCGGCGCCGTGCTGGCGCGCCGCGCGCGCCGGTCGCTGGTCTGGTATGCCGTGGCCGAAGCCGTGATCGCGCTGTATTGCTGGATCACGCCCGACATCTTCACCGGCGCGCATGCAATCTACGTTGATTTGGCGCAGGGCATACGCCCCGATGCGGCGCAACTGGTGCTGGATCAGGTGCTCTTGGGCGCGGCGGTGCTGGCGCTGCCCACGGTGCTGATGGGCGTGACACTGCCGCTCTTGGTGCGTGCCGTGGCCGGCGTGCAGGAGTGCTTTGCTGCGCTGGCCAACCTCTATTCGGCCAATACGCTGGGTGCGGCGGCGGGGGCACTCTCGGCCGGCTATTGGCTGATTCCGGCGCTGGGCATGCGCGGCACGCTGGGCGTGTCCTGCCTGATCGATCTCGCGGTGGCCGTGGCGGCGTTGCGGCTGGCGCGCCGGCTCGGGGCGGCAGATGCTGGCGTTGCGCCGATGGTTACCCCGCCGGTTGAGACCGGCGCCGCGGAACGGCAGAGCGACCAGCGTCATATCGCGCTGTCTTTCCTGTTCATCACCGGCGCGGTCACGATGATGCTGGAAGTCTCGACCATGCACCTCTTGGCGGTGGTGATCGGCAACAGCGTCTATGCCTTTGCGTTGATGGTGACGTGCTTCCTGCTGGGTCTGGGACTGGGCGGCATGTGTGCGGGCAAGGTCGCAGGTGCGCAGCCGTCGGCGCGGCTGATGCGGGCCACGTTTTGCCTTGCCGCCAGCATCCTGGTGTCGACTTATCTGTGGCAGGCAGCGTCGGGCTACTTTTTCTGGCTCGCCGGCTTGAACGTGCTGCACTCGTTCGCGCTGCGCGAAGCCTTGCGCGTGGTGCCGGCGCTGTGCATTGCGGTGCCGCCGGCATTCGCCGTCGGCGCGCTCTATCCATTGACGATGAGCCTGGCGGCGCAGGGGCGCCACGAACGCATCGGCGTGCCCAGCGCGCTCAACACCGTGGGCAATATCGTGGGCGTGCTGCTGGCCGGTTTCGTGCTCCTGCCCGTCATTGGCGGACTGGGCATCACGCTGCTTGCGGCGGCGTTGGCAGCCGGGATGCTGGTGCTCGCGCTTTTCGCCGCGCCGCAGCCGCCCGTGCGCCGCGCCGTGGCGCTGTTCACGATTGCCATGCTGGCGGCGGGTGCGCCCAAGAGCCTGGACTGGAGCCGCGTCGCCTCGGGCATCAATGTCTACATGGCCGTGCCTTACTACGCCGGCGGCAAGGTGATCGACCACGCCGAGAGCGCCGATGGCGGCCTGACGGCGATCTTCGGCCAGCAGTTCGCAGGTGATCCGCAACTGCACAAGACCCTGACCACCAACGGCAAGTTCGAAGGCAACAACGTCATGTCGCAGGGCGGCGAGATGGAAGCCCAGGTCGGTTTGGGCCTCTCGCCCCTGATGCACGTCTCGCATTTCGACAACGCGCTCGTGATCGGCTACGGTGCCGGCATCACGTCGATGACCATCCACGAAGCCGGCTTCGTCCACATGGACATCGTCGACCTGAGCCGCGATCTGGTGCGATTGTCCAATCGCCACTTCGATACCGTCAATTTCGGCGTCTCGTCCCAGCCGGACGTGACGATGTACTATACCGACGGACGCAACTACCTCGGCCTGACCGACCGCAAATACGACCTGATCGCCATGCAGCTCTCCTCGATCTGGTTTGCCGGCGCCGCCTCGCTGTACAACCGCGAATTCTATGCGCTTGCCGCCAAGCGCTTGCGCCCCGGCGGCGTGCTGCAGCAATGGGTGCAATTGCATCACACCACACCGCAGGATCTGCGCGCCATCTTCGCTTCAGCCGCGCAATCGTTCGATCACGTCTGGCTCTACGTCATCGGCGGGCAAGGCGCGCTGATTGCCAGCAACGGCAGCGAAGCCGAGCCCAACGCCGCCAAGCGCGAACGCGTGCGCGCCACTGCCGCCAAGCCACGGCTGCAACCGTTCGTCGCGCTGTTCAACGACGGCATCGATGCCGTGCTGGAAGGCGAAGTGCTTGCGCCCGACGTGGTGGCACGCTGGACGGCCGGCCCCGGCGTGCTGGCGTCGACCGACGACAACCTGTACCTGGAATACAGCACGCCCAAGGGCAACGTGCTGACCAGCGAGGCGGCGGATTCGAATCTGGAGTATTTGCAGGGGTTGCAGTAGCTTCGCCGGGAGGTGGGTGCGTTGGTATTCCGCCCGGATTTTGCAATTGGCAGGAATGAACGGTTGTTGCGACAACCATCCGTCGGTCAAGCTTCCAGCCGGCAGTCGATAGCCGCATCCATGTCGATAAACCGTTGCCACAGGAACACATTGTCCGGGCCTCCCTCGTAATGAGGTGGTATAGTGAGGAAAACAACTTCACTACGCCGGCGTCGAACAAGCGCTTTGGACGATGGCGGGCTCCTGGCAACCGTTTGCGCAGACGACTCTTACCACCAGCTCCTGCCGTATGTCGACCTTATTGCGCAACCTCGTAGCGTCTCTGGCAAGCACCAAAGCGGCTTGTGCCATGCTGGCCGGCGTGCTGTGCCTGGTCGCCGGCTCCGTCACGGTCCATGCCCAGTCGCCGCGCGCCCTGCGCTTTGAAAACCTGAGCGACCGCTACACCGGCGCGCCGTCGAGCGTGGTCACGGCCATCGTGCAGGACAAGCAGGGTTTCATCTGGATCGGCGCGCAATACGGCGCTTACCGCCATGACGGCCACCGCTCCGTCATCTACCAGCATGATCCGGCCGATCCGCACAGCCTGCCGGGCAATTACGTGATGTCGATGTTCCGCGACAAGCACGATCGACTGTGGCTCGGCACCAATAACGGCCTGGCGCTCTACGATCCCGAGATCGATGGCTTCAACACGTACCGGGCCGGACCGGACCCGTCGGAAGGCAAGGACGGAACGTCGGCGAGCGACGTGGTGGCGCGCGACTCCATCACCGGCATCGTCGATGACGGCGCCGAGGGGTTATGGCTCGGCAGTCGGCAGGGCTTGCAGCATTTCGATCCCGCCGGCGGGCGGTTTGAGCGATACCTGCACGACGCCTCGGACCCCGGCAGTCTGGGCAGCGACAGGATCGATGCCATCGTGCGCGATGCCAAGGGCGGCGTGTGGGCCGGCGTGTGGGGCGCCGGGATCGATTATCTTGCGCCGGGCGGCAAGCACTTCGAGCATTTCCGGCTTGACGACCCGGGCCATCCCGATGCCAAGTTCAATAGCGTGACGGCACTGTTGATCGACTCCGGCCAGCGGCTCTGGATCGGCAGCGAGACGGGCGTGCAGTTGTGGCAGCCGGGCAGCGCCTGGAACACGCGCGAGAGTTTGCCGGCACCTGCCGGCCACGATGAATTCTGGGTGTTCGGCATCTACCAGGACCCGCACGGCACCATGTGGCTTGCCACCCAGCCGACCGGCTTGCTGCAATGGGACTCCGGCACGCGCAGTTTCATCAGCTACATCCATCAGCCGGCGGACCAGCATAGCCTGTCGTCGAACCGCATCTACTCGGTACTGGTCGACCGCAGCGACACCTTGTGGGTCGGTTCGCGCGATCAGGGCATCGGGCGTGCCGACCTGGCCAGCGACGGTTTTGCGCGCTTCATGCCCGAGGCCGATGCGCCCAATTCGCCCGATGCGCTCAATGCCTTCAGCATGGGCAACGTGGTCGACAGCATGAGCCCCGCCGGCGGCAGCCGCGTCTGGCTCGGCGGCCCAGGCGGCCTGCGCCTGTACGACACCGCCACCCGGCATATCGTCAAGAGCTACCGCCACGAGCCGGGCAAGAGCGGCACGCTGTCGAGCAATTACGTGGTCGGGCTGTGGCAGCAAACCGATGGTCCCTTGTGGGTGGCCACGTCGGAAGGCTTGAACCGGCTCGATTCGCCCGATGGTGCTTTCCACGAGATCCACTTCCCGCAGAAAGAAGTCAACGCCATCCGCCAGATCACACCGGCGCGCGGCGGCGCGCTGTGGATGGGCACCGATGCGGGCGTGGTGCATTACGATCCCGCCAGCGGCGCCTCGCGGATCATTCCCTTTTCTTCCACGCCGGTCTCCGGCAGCGGCAACGACAGCGTCGGCATCTTGCTGGAAGACCGGCGCGGCCGCCTGTGGGTCGGTGATCCGCATGGCCTCGGCGTCGACGTGCTCGATCCGGCCAGCGGCAAATTCGTCAATTACCGGCACGACGACCGCGTGCCCGACAGCATGCCCAACGACTTCGTGCGTTGCCTCTATGAAGACAAGGATGGCGGCATCTGGATCGGCACGCTCGAAGGTTTGATCCAGGTGGTCGAAGGCAGCGGCGGGCGCCTGCGTTTCCGCGCCGTCGGCGACAAGCGTTTGGCGTCGGTCTACATCGAATCGATCGAGACCGACAACAGCGGCATGCTGTGGGCGGCCGGTGCGATCGGCACGGGCGAAGCGGCGCTGATCAGCATCGATCCGGTCGGCGGCAACGCCAAATACTACCTGGCGTCGGACGGCATCAATGGCGGCGATTTCTATGACGGCGCCACCATGCGCGGTGCCGACGGCACGCTGTACTTCGGCTCGATGCAGGGCTTTACGTCGGTGCGGGCGCAGGATGTGCGCATCAATTCCATTCCGCCCGAAGTCAAGGTGGTCGACCTGACGGTATCGAGCCGTTCGCTGTCGAAGCTGCCGCGTCCGCAACACCTGGAACTCGAAGGCACGGTCAACGACCCCAAGCGCCTCACGCTGCCATGGGACGAAGCGACCTTCTCGGTCGAATTCACCGCCACGCACTATGCCGACCCCGAACGCAACCGCTACATGTACCGCCTGGACGGCTTCGATTCCGGCTGGATTGCCGCCGATGCGGCGCACCGCGTGGCCACTTACACCAACCTGGCGCCGGGAAGCTACCTGTTCCACGTCAAGGCCGCCAACAAGAATGGCGTGTGGGGCGAGCCGGGGTTGCAGATGCAGGTCGTCGTTCCACCGCCGTTCTGGGCGACGTGGTGGTTTCGCCTGCTGGTGGCGGCGGTCGCCGTCGGCACGCTGGCGCTGATCTACCGGGCGCGCATCGCGCAACTGAACCGCAGGCAGTTGGAACTTGAGCTGTTGGTGCGCGAGCGCACCGGCGAACTGGCGCGCAAGAATGCAGCGCTGTCCGAAGCCTATGGCGCGCTGGAAAACCTGAGCGTCACCGATCCCTTGACCGGTCTGGGCAACCGGCGCTTTCTCGAGCAGAAACTGCCGGGCGACCTGCTGCTCACGCTGCGCCGCTACGAGACAGCGGGTGCGGAAACCCCGCCGAACGCCGCGATCCTGTTCTTCCTGGTCGACCTCGATCATTTCAAGCAAGTCAACGACCGCCAGGGCCATGCCGCCGGCGACCAGGTGCTGGTCGAAGTTGCGCGCCGCCTGCAGGACGTGTTCCGCGACAGCGACTACCTGGTGCGCTGGGGCGGCGAAGAATTCCTGGCCGTGGTGCGCGATACCGACGTCGCCCAAGCCAGCCACCTGGCCGAACGCGTGCGCACCATGATAGGCGATACCGACATCACGCTCGACGACGGCAACACCATCCGGCAAACCTGTTCCATCGGCTATGCTTCTTTCCCGTTCTCGCCGATCCAGCCACGCCTGTTGTCGTGGCAGCAGGTCGTCAAGCTGGCCGACCTCGGCCTGTATGCCGCCAAACGCAGCGGTCGCGCGGCATGGGTTGGCCTTACTTGCGGCGCCATCCAGGTCCGTGCGGAACAAGTGGATCAAATGCTGCAAACGCCCGACGTGGCGCTGCAGGCGGGTACGCTGAAGTTGCACGCCAGCGTGGCGCAAGAGGATCTGGTGCGCAACTGGTAGGCTTGCGTGCTGCGGATGCCGTAATCGGGCGCGAAGTAGCGTTATCGTGCCCTCAATGGGGATTTGCCTGCCCAATCCCTGCTTTTTGTATAAAGTGTGGATCAACATCACGCTTTGACCCAACACTCGTCGCCGGGAGCCATATTGAACCCCCCATTGAATCCCCATGTCCAGGCCAGCCTGGCTGAAGCAAAGCAGGCGCTCGATGCCCTGTTGGCGAATACCGACGCGCTGGCCGCCATCGACCAAGCCGGCGCCGTGCTGATCGATACCTTCGCCCGCAAGGGGCGCGTCTATTCATGCGGCAATGGCGGCTCCATGTGCGACGCCATGCATTTTGCCGAGGAACTGACGGGCCGATACCGCAAGGACCGCGCGCCGCTGGCGGCGGCGGCCATCGGCGACGCGGGCCACATGTCCTGCGTCGGCAACGACTACGGCTACGAGCAGGTGTTTTCGCGCTACGTTGAAGCGCACGGCCGTCCCGGCGACTGCCTGCTCGGCATCAGCACCAGCGGCACCAGCAAGAACATCATCCGCGCGGCGCAAGCGGCAAAGTCTGCCGGGATGCGCGTCATCATCCTGTCGGGCAGGCAGAGCGACGTGCTGGCCGCGCTGGCCGACGTATACGTCTGCACCCCGGGCGGTGCGTTCGCCGATCGCGTGCAGGAATTGCATATCAAGGTGCTGCACATTCTCATTGAACTGGTAGAGCGGCATTTCTTTCCTGAGAATTACGCCGATCAGGCGAGCTAGTGTCCTGTTCCGTTAATTCGCGAACAAAGTCGTTGAAGTTTTTCCAAAATGGAATCGGCTGTGGCGGTCCATTGAAATGGCTTGCAATCTTGGTTGTGAGAGGCAACAAAGTGATCAATTTTTGCAACTAGTTCCTTCACGCTGGCAAAGGAACCACGCCGAATTGCTTTGCCCGTGATCAGAGAGAAGAATCGCTCCACTTGATTCAACCAGGAGCTGTAAGTTGGAATGAAATGGACATGCCAGCGCGGTCGGCGCGCCAACCAAGCTTTTA
>OUWB010000102.1_pt1 | contig 35627 bp, 22 predicted proteins | sample 1779821 | NCBI WGS metagenome assembly OUWB01 (sample SAMEA3914806, study PRJEB12502) | metagenome | biome: forest; material: soil | place: Canada | collected 2011-08-03 | depth 0.1 m
TTCGGCCGTCCCGCCGATCCCAACGGCCTGGCCAATTTCGCGGCGGCGCTGCAGGCGGCTGGTGCGCCGACTGACGTACCGGGCCTGGCTGCGGCCTATGCCACCAATCCGGCAGTCAAGAGCCTGATCGACAGCTTCGGCACCAGCGCAGAATCGCAAAAGCTCTATGGCGGCGGCAGTACCACCGACTTCGTCGATGCCGTGTTCCAGAATGTGCTGGGGCGCGCACCGCAAGCTTCAGGACTTTCCTTCTGGGTCAGCTCCATCGACAGCGGCGCGGTCAGCCCGGGCGATGCCGCTCTGGCCATCATGTCCGGCGCGCTGACCAACACCACGGCCCAGGGCAAGCTCGATACCCAGCTCATCGACAACCGCCTTGCTGCGGCAGGTTACTTCACCGGCGCCGCATCGGCCGACACCTATACCGGCGCGACGGCGGCAAGCGATGCGCGCGCCATGCTGGCGACCGTCACCGCCACTACCAGCGCCAGCAGTTTCCAAAGCACGGCCGTCGCCGAAGCCCAGACGATCAACAACCAGACCATCTTCGAAAGCACCGCGCTGCATGGCGGCGAATGGTACGTCTACGACAATATTCCCTATGGCGGCGGCATCCTCGTGCCCGGGACGAATTATGTCTACGGCGAAGTGATCAACTCCCTGTCCGAGTCGCCATCGGATGGAGCGCAGCTCGCCAACACCTATTTCACCACGCTCGATACCGCCCTTTCCACACCCGGCTCAGGCGTGACGCGTATCCTGGTGGGCGGACAGGTGCTGCTGCGCCCGGTAACCGGATTACGCTCGGTGTCCTACGTCGGCGACGCCATCCAGGTACAGTACTATGATACGACCGGGCAAACCGTGCTGAACACATCGCAGTTCGACAACTACCAGACAGGTACGCTCAGTGGGCAAATGTCGCTTGCGCCGGAGATCGTGCAGGCCAGCGTGCCGATCAACCAATGGGTCACCTACCAGAATTTTTCCGGCTCGGCGAACTGGCAAAACGGCTCCGCCTACGTCACGCACCAGGCGCATAACGTAGGCAACATATATGCCTTGAGCGATTGCCTCAACGTCGCAAGCCCGACGTACACCTACGGCAACTCGCCGACGCCCTGCGTGAGCAATACGTCCCTGACGGCGGATATATTCCCCATCGCGCAGTATTCGGGAGACATCAACAAGCCCTTTGAGATCGACAACGCGAGCGACGGCAGTTTCGTTACCGTGCAAGGCTTGCCGATGTGGATTGCCAACAATCCCAGGCCGCTCGAAGAAGCAGGCGCCAACTCGGTATACCGCATCTACGTGCAGATGAACGGCAATATCTATTATGGTGCCATGACCGCGGACGGCGCGACCATCTACACGCAGCAGGCTGACGGATCGTACGTCAACTACACGCTCGCGTTGAATCAGACCGGGGCCAACAGCGTTTCCCAAGGCTTGATCACCGGCTCCGGCCAGGGTTCCAAGGTCGGCATCGCCGCGGCGGTGTCGAACACGGCCGACATGTTCGGCATCGGCGGCACGGGCGTCAGCGGCTCGCTCTCGCCAGCCGACCTGCGCACGCACTACAACGTACCGCCCACGCTCACGGGCGCCGGCCAGACCGTCGCCATCATTGACGCCCCGAGCAGCGCCGACGTGGCAGCCGACCTCACCACCTACAGCACCTACTACAACCTGCCGGCCTGCACCACGGCCAACGGCTGCTTCCAGCAATACACCTTCACACCGCCCGCGGATTCCACGGTCGACTGGGGCAGCGAACCGGACCTGGACGTGCAGATGGTGCACGCCATCGCCCCCAACGCAAAAATCGTCTTGATCACCGCGGCCTCCGACAGCGTGGACGATCTTTTTGCGGCAGCCCACTATGCGCTCACCTTGCCGGGCGTCACGTCCGTTTCGATGAGTTTCGGCGGCTCCGGCTATACCAGCCAGAGCCAGAGCGACTTCTTCAATGCCGCGACCACCGGCGGACCCGTCGCCTTTGCCAGCAGCGGCGACGGCGGCTATGATGTCGCACCGCAATACCCGGCCGTCGACCCCTGGGTGGTAGGTGTAGGCGGGACGCGCGTCAACTCGGTGCAATGGTCGTCCGGCGCCAGCGATTGGGGCTGGCAATTTTCGGGTGGTGGCACCGGCACCAGTTGGCAAGGCAGCACCTGGATGACCTCCGTGCAGCCGCAAAACATCGTGGGAGGCAGACGTGGCGTACCCGATGTGTCCGCCGTCTCGGACTTCCAGAACAGCGCCGTCTCGATGTATTACGACGACCGCTGGATACTCGAGGGCGGAACCAGCGCCGCATCCCCGCTTTGGGCCGGTATCGCCGCCTTGTTCGGTGAATCGGTTGGCGCCAACAACCAAAGCCTGCTATCCAAACTCGGCAATCCCTCGGGCGGATTCGGCGAAATCCTGTACCAGATGGCTGCAAACAGCAACAGCGCCAACCTGTTCTTCCGCAGTACGGCCGGTTCGAACGATCTGATCGGTGCATATTGTCCATTATGTACCGCCACCGGCACCTACAATGAAGTGACCGGCCTGGGCTCGCCCAACGTCGCCAACATGGTCGCCTATCTCGGCGGCACAGTGCCGGCCACGACCGCGATCGACAACCTCGGCAAGCCGCAATACAAGATGCAGCGCAACCGCACCATACAGCAACATGCGTTGATCCACCGCCAGCCGACCTCGCAGGGATATTGACGCCGTACGGTTTCGATATCGGCGGAGCCAACACTGCCGCGCCGTGCACGCAAGCTTGCGTGCCGGCTGCGGCAAGCGGGCACGGCTACTCGCCCAGCGTCACCACCACTTCCCGGCTATCCGCCCGCCCCAGCCCATCCACCACGCGCAAGACATACCTGCCCGCCTGCGGCGGCTTCCAGGCCAGCGCTTCCCCGGGTTTGCTATTGCCGACCAAGGCATTGTCGGCAAACCAGTACAGCGCTCCGGCGCCAGAGCCGGCTTCGGCCTGTAGATAAACCGGCTCCTGCCGTCCTACCCGCAGCACCTGGTCCGCGCCGCGCACGGGCGACACGATGCGCGGCGCCGATTCGTTGCCGCTGGTATTCTCCGCACCCAATCCGCTCAACCCGCCATCGTTCGGCGCCGCACCATCGCCGCAATCGCCCTCGGGCGGCGCACGCAAGGGCATGCCGGCACGCTTGAACAGGGAGCGCATATCGGAAGACCAATACTCCACCACTTCCTGCTTCGTATACGGCCCGGGCGCGCAGGCGAGCTTGCCGGTGCGCGTATCGATCAGCACCGTGCGATGCAAGGTGCTCTGGCGAATCGGCGACTTGCCGGCAATGAACCACGCCGGCGCCGTAACGGGGCATTCGGCATTGGGCAAATCGCCACTGGCGACGCAGACGTCGACGCGACGCAAATTGGGCGGTTGAGCAACGGCAATCTCGCCCTTGTCCAACCCTTCGGCCCGCAGCGCGTCGACGATGCGCAGGAACAATGGCGCCGCCGCTTCGATACCGACGAAAGCCGGATTGCTGCTGCCGTCAAAATTGCCGACCCAGACCACCAGCACGTAGCGCCCGAACACGCCGGACGTCCAGGCATCGCGAAAGCCCCATGAGGTGCCGGTTTTCCAGGCGATGGCCGGGTGCGCCGGCGCATAAGTGTCGGGCCGCGAGGTATGACGCAGCATATCGAGCGTGATATAGGAAGCTTCGGGACTCAGCAATGCCAGCGGCTGCGACGCCGGCCTGGCGCCTTGCAGATAGACCAGCGGCTGCCAGCGGCCCTGGTTGGCCAAGGTCGCATAGAGTTGCGCCTCTTCCTCCATCGTCACTTCGCCGCCGCCCAATACCAGCGCCAGGCCGTAGTGCGATTCGGGCGCCATTTTCTGCACGCCCGCCAGTTTGAGAAAATCGTAGAGATCAGGCTTGTTCAGGTGCGATGCCAATGCCACCGCGGGAATGTTGCGGCTGCGGATCAACGCATCCTGCGCCGGAATCGGGCCGGTGAAACGGCCGTCGAAATTTTCCGGCGCGTAGGTGCCGAAGCGGCTCGGCGTATCCTTGAGTATCGTCGCCGAATGGATCAGGCCCTGATCCAGCGCCAGCGCGTAGATGAAGGGCTTCAAGGTCGAACCGGGCGAACGCTTGCCGAATACGCCATCGACCTGCCCGGCGATCGCTTCGTTGCGGTAATCTGCCGAGCCGACCATGGCTTTCACTTGCATGGTGGACGTATCGAGCAAGAGTGCCGAAGCGTTGACGATGCCCACATCCATGCGCGACTTGACGTAGGCCTTCAGCACGCGTTCGACCGCGTTTTGCATCTTCATGTCCAGCGTGGACGCCACCTCGCGCGCATCGCTCGCGCGCAGCACGTAATCGACGGCATGCGGCGCAAGGAAGGGCATGCTGGCGCGGCTCTGGAACGCCAGCTTGAGCGCGGCGGGATCGGCAAAGCGCTTGTCTTGCGGATGACGCGTGGCCCAGCGCTGCGCCAGGCGCAAACGTGCGTCCCGCAGCGCCGGCGGCTCACCCGCCCCGTTGGCTTCGGGCAGGCGCTTCTTCGGATTTTGCGGAATCACGGCAAGGTTAATCGCCTCGGGCACGTTCAATTCGCGCACCGGCTTGCGCCAATATACGAGGCTGGCTGCGCCGACACCTTCCACGTTGCCGCCATAAGGCGCCGAGTTCAGATAGGCTTCGAGAATGTCATCCTTGCTGTAGCGCAGCTCCAGCCACAAGGCCGCCGCGCTTTGGCGCAGTTTGCCGGACAAGCTGCGGCTGTCGATGCCATAAAGCCGGCGCGCCAGCTGCATGGTGACGGTCGAGCCGCCGATACGGCGTTTTCCCGTGGCGGTGGCGGTGGCGGCGCGCGCCACTGCCCACGGGTTGATGCCGACGTGCCAGTAAAACCAGCGGTCTTCGTAAAGCAATGCCGCTTCGCGCAGTGATGGGGCGATGTCCTTGAGCGGGGTCCACAGCCGGTATTGCTCGTCCGAGGCAAGTGTCAGCCGCAGCAATTGCCCATCGGCCGACATGATGCTGCGGGAAGACGGAAAAGCGTCGGCCAACGGTGCTTTATGCCATAAACGCGGAAGTGCAAACGCCAACAACAAGAGCAAGGCCAGCGCGCTTCGGCGTGGTCGGCGGCGAAGGTGCTGCCATGCTTCCTTAGACATACTTCCAATCACGTTGCTCTTCTCATTGGAGTAATGCGACTTCGCTGTAACTCCCCTCTCCCGCAGGCGGGAGAGGGGTGGGGGTGAGGGGGACAGCGAGTTGGCTCGGTTCTTCAAACAACAGGGCCTCGCATATCCGTCAGTATCTTAACTACGCAGTCAAGGCACAACTCCCCTCATCGGATCGCCGCCCGCCCCAGCCCCTCTCCCGCCCGCGGGCGAGGGGTGCTCGGTAGTCGTCGCATTCCTATTTCGCCGGCACGATCTTGAAATTGCCCCCCGCCGACCGGGCAAAGATGCGCCGCTCATACATCGCCTCGCCATACGCCGAAGGCACCACAAAAGTCCCCACATTGGTCGCCTTCACCTTGTACGTCACTTCGGTCAAATTCGCCCCCACGTCGCCAAAGAAAATCACGCGATCCTCCCGGATGTCGGCATAGGTGATGACCCAACTACTCTTGCCGCCCAGGCGTCGTTGCCACAAAGGCGTATCGGGATTGTCGTCGTCCGAAGGCAAATTGAGCACCGGCTCCATGCCGCCCGGCAGCACATCGACCAGCGCCACCTGCTGCACCGTAGCGCGCTTGGGATCGGTGGCACGCACGCGAACCCGCACCGTCACTTCGTCGCCGACCTGAGCCTCGGTGATCACATTGCCCTTGGCGTCCGTGAATTCGTGGATGATTTCCAGGCCGTTGCCTTTGGCATCCGTGGGCAGATTGCGCTCATAACCCGATTCGGCCCAGGAATAGAACAGCGGCAGTTCGCCCTGGTTGCCCAGCTTGAGTTTCGCCGTATCGGGAGGCAGGCCGAACTTGGCGAGCTTGAATTGCACCGGCACATCGAGCGCCTTTTGCACGCCCTTCTTGTCGATCGCAGCGATATCGATCTTGCCCGCCGCTGCTTGCGCCGCCGCGTTGGCATAGGCATCCACCGCGAGGATCATGGTCGCAGCCGATTCGGTCTGGAACCAGCCGTCGGACACCGCCTTGGAAAGATTGTCCCAATAACTGGTCGGCACGTCCTTGAGCATCTTGGGGAAATGGCGCGCCACGAGCTGCATGGTCGAGGTGCGGTTGACCAGCGGATCGTAGTAATAAGACCAGTACCACGAGTTCCAGAACGGCTCGTTCGAGATGGCGTTGGCAAACACGGGCTGGATCAATTCATTGGCCACGCCATCCTGCTTGACCATCTGGAAGCTCGCAGCAAGGTAGGCCGCACCAAGGTCGCGCTTGATCCAGTTGCGTTCGCCATCGTTGCGCGCACGCTGCAGGCGCTCGCGGAAGCTTTCCTGCAGATTGGTCAGCGCAGCCGTCGTCACCACGCCCTGGCGCGTCAACAGGTAAGCCGCTTCGGTCGAGGTGCGCCATTGCCAGTCGTTCTGCAAGCCCTGGCCGAGATGGTTTTGCAGATACACGTTGGCCCGCTGCAGCATGTCGTTCGGCACCGGAAGCTTGCGCTCCTTCGCTTCCACCAGCAGGTTCACCACGTAGGTGGTGGCAAACATGTCGGACTGTCCGCCCGGCCACATGGCAAAGCCGCCATCGGCAGTCTGGCGCGAGCGCACCAGCGCCAGGTAGCGCGTCAATGTCTTGCGCGGATCGGGCGGTGCCGCATCCACGCCCTTGTCTGCCCCAGTCATGGCACGCTGATGCTTGAATATCTGCTGCGCCAGATCGGGCTGCGAACCGATCACCACGGCCGGCAAGGCCTGGCTCGTGATCTGCTCGGTACAGCCATAAGGATAGACTTCAAGATAATCCGCCAGGCCGCTGGCAAAGGCCCACGGCGAAGCAGAGACAGCCGCTTCGCTGCGCGCGAAGTTGGGATACATGTCGGCCTGCGACTTCAATTCGCCATTGCCCTTGAAGCTGCCGCTCTGCACCAGCGTCACATAGGCCGAAGCCGGGCGCACGCTCACATCCGTCGACAAATGCGCTTTGGTATCGCGCCACTGCGCCGTAAACACCACCGAAGCCGAACCCAATTGCGCCTGCGCGCCGGGCTTGGCGCGCACCGTGAACTTGGTCGACCCTTCCGAATTCTCGCTGATCTTCAAACTCTGTTGCGCATTGCCCACCACTTCCAGTCCACCCGTGACGGCCAGATTAAGGTTGACCGGCGCATCCTTGCCCGAACCGCGCGCATTGTTCGACACGCCCACACCGATCTCGACCTCGTCGCCCGGTGTGATCGCGACAGGCACGTTGGGCAACAGGATCAAATCGCCGCGCACCGTGGTGCTGGTCTGCGCCGCTGCGGCCGTATCGTCGTTGACCACCACGGCGAACACGTGCAGCGAGCCATTGAAACTCTCGGGCACGGTGTATTCGAAATCACGCGAACCATTGACGTCCACCACGCCCGACCAGTAAGCCACCGGCTTGTCGCGCTTGCGCTTGAACGGATTCAGGTTCTTGCCGACCGCGCCATCGGCATCGCCGCCCGGCGCCGCGCCGCGCATCAGCTTGGCGAACTCGGGGAGGATCAGGTCCAGCGTCTGTTCGGTCGTGACTTCCAGGGCGCGTTTCTGGAAGAAGAACTTCAGCGGATCGGGTTGCTTGTAGCGCGCCACCTGCAAAATGCCCTCGTCGACGGCAAACACCACCGCACGCGTCGGCACTTTCGATTCGAGCGTAAATTTCACCGTCTGCCCCGGCTTGACCAGCTCCGGCGCATGCAGCTCCACCGGATTGGTGCGGCGCGCCTGGCTCGTCACGAACGGCACCACGCCATAGCTCATCGGGCTCATGTAGATTTCGTCGGACGCGATATCGCGCGCGAACTGCACCGAGACATAACCATTGCCCTCGAACTCCTTGGGCAGCGTGATCTTCTGTGTCGATGCCGTGTCGGTAGTGCGGAACCACTTGTGCGCCACCACGTGGTCGCGCTCGATGGTGATCAGGCCGGCGCCGGCATAGGGCGCGCGGATGCTGACCTCGATCTCGTCGCCGGGGTTGTAATCCTTGCGATTCAAGGCCAACTGCAATTCGGCGTTACGGTCGAGCGAGCGCGACACGTTGCCGTTGCCCGCCACGCTGTATTCGACACGCGCCAGCTCCAGTCCGTTGGCATCGCGCACCGCATAGGCGAAGTTGCCCGGCGTCTGGGTCGACAGCGGAATCTTCGCACCCGCTGCCGGGATCGTGAAGGCTTCTTCATTCAACACCGTTTCCTTGGGGCGCGACTCATACTTGAGCAAGCCGTTGGGCTGCTTGGTCAAGACCGACACCACACGCCGCTCGATGCGCACCAGCTTCAGGCCGCTCTCGGCCGCTTTCTTCGCCTTGGGATCGATGGCGATGATGGACACGTTGCGCACGCTGCCGCGATTGACGTAGCCGAGATCGCCATCGGCCTTGTAGCCGACCAGGAAAGGCCGGTCCGACACCAGCGACACCAGCTCGGCCGCCACACTGCGTCCACCCTCAGGCTCGAACGCGTTGACCGTCAAATGCATTTGGTAGGTCGCCTGCGTATAGCGTTGCAAGCCAAGCGGGATTTCCACGTTGCCTTTGTCGTCGGTCTCGCTCTTGGCCAGGTCGTCGTCGAACTTTTCCTTGGCGTGCGCCGGATCGAAGAATTGGTAGTCGGGGTAGGAATGGAACGCCGGATACGCAGGCGTCAAGCTCAGGTGCGCATCGACGCGCCGTTGCGGCGCCGGCGTGCCGAACAGGTTTTGCACATTGACGCGCGCCGTCAAGTCCGCCGGCGAGACCCAGCCCTCTTCCGTTTCGGAAGACAGGTGCGCCGCCACCTTCATGCGGTCGGGCAGGAATTCCTGCACCTTGACCGACACCGAACCAAGCAGCAGAGGCGGCGTCTCGGCCGCGCCCGGCGCCGCCGTGCCGGTATCGCGCGCCAGGTTCAGGTTGAAGGTCATGTTGCCCGTGGGCGTGGTGTCTTCGGTGGCTTGCGTGAATTCCGCCATGCCGCCCGCGCCGAGCTTGAGTTTCTCGCGCCGTATCGTCAAACCCCGTGCATCCAGCACTTCCATCTCCACCGGCAGATCGGCCAGCTTCTGCGCCCAGCCCTGCGACTTGGCGATCATGCCGATGTTGATCGTGTCGCCGGGACGGTAGATGCCGCGATCCGAAAACAGGTAAGCCTGGATCTGGTTCGGCAAGCCGGAGGAATGCAAACCGCCGACGTCGAAGCGCGACATGTCGAGCGTGCGGTCGCGGTTCAGCGGCAGGAAACTCAAATCGCCGGCCTTCTTCACCACCAGCACCACGGGTGCCTTCTCGCGCACGAAACCGGTCAGCGAGGGCAGATGGGCACCGCCTTCGGCGTCGGTCGTCTGCGACACCAGCACCGCACCGTTGCGGCCCCAGATTTCAACCGAGGCGCCCGCCACCGGCTGCCCGCTGGCGATCGACTGCACGAACACGTCGCGCGAACCATCGATGGCCGTCTTGGAAACGATGCCGAGGTCGGTAACAATGACCAGGCGCCGTTCCACCATCTTGGTCGGATCGATTTTTTCTTCGTCGTCGCCATCGGCATTGGCGTCGCCCTCGTCGCCATCGCCCTGGTTCATGTTCTGGTCAGGCTGCTGATCGGCATCCGCGGCATTGGCGTTGGCCGGATCGTAGCCCTGCACGGTCAGCAGGAAGACGCCGCGCCGGTCGGCCGGATCGGACTTCAGGTAGTCGCCGAAGTCCACCGTCTCATAATGCGTCTTGCCCGGCCGCAGCGAGAGCGGCAGTTTCTTCTCGAATCGTTCGGTCAGATTGTCCGGCGTGATGCCGTTGTAGAACTGCGGATCGGTCATGTCGCCCTGGCTTTGCGTCACCAGGTGTTGCAATTGCTGCGGCAGCAGACGTCCCAGCTCGATGCGCACGCCGGGCAGGTCGCGCACCACCAGCGGCAGCTTCTTGTCGCCCGACAGCGCCAATAGCGAGCCCTTGCTCATGATGGCAAGTTCAGGCGCGGAACGCTTGATGCGGAAGATTTCGTCACGCGTCGCGCCCAGTTCATAGCCGCCCGCCGACTTCAAACCCTTGGCTATACGCACGAACAGGAAACGCCCCGGCTCGGCGGCGAACTTGAACGAATGCGCGTCGGTGGTCTCGCGCTCGGCCGGCACGGTTTGCAAGGCAATACGCTTGGATTGCTTCAGCACGTCAGCAGTCACGTCGGCCGGATCGCTCCACGGGTCGTCGCTGTCGGCCTTCTTCTCCGGCAGGAGCCAGGCCGAGGTCACGCGTGACATTTCCTTTTCCGAAACAGGCATGCCGGTCGTCACCTGCAGGATGTTTTCCGGTTCGCCCGTGTCGCCGGTCACGATGACTTGCTTGAGTTCGACGATGTCCAGGCTATAGAGGCCGGGAATCGCCAGCGCCTGCGTCACTGCGTCGGGCGTGGCATTGCCGCCCTTCTGCGCCACAACGCCGGCATCGATATTGAGCGAAACGCTGGTGGTCGTGGCCGGAATCGCCATCGGTTCCGAAATCACGGTCGCCTGCAAGCGGAACTTGTCGTACGTGACCGTGAGTTTCTTGTCGTCGCCCGGATGGACGAACAAGGCCGCCGCGCCCGAATCGGCCACGAGCTTCACTTTTTTCTCGAACACTTCCGGATTCACCGGCTGGGTGAAGTTGACCTGGAACACCGCCTTGCGCAGCGTGAATTGCACCGGATCTTGATAGAAGCTCGGGTCGCCCGGCTTCATCTCGAAGCGCGGCGAAGAGAACGTCACTTCGCGCTCCACGTCCACATGCGGCGCCAGCGCCTTGGCACCGAGCGTGACGGTGTATTCGACGGCAATCGGCCAATCCGTCGTCGGCGTGAATTCGAGCCGGTTCGCCTCGCTCCAGATCCACTTGCCGGCAATCGCAGGTGTCATCGTCACGTCCTGCGCTTCCTTGCCCACGCGCGACAGCGGCGCGGCCGACGCCGAAAAGCTCAGCACCACCGGGCGCGGCTTGCCGTCGCCTTCGATGGGCGTGCGCTCGGGCGCCGTGACCGTAATGCCGGCAGTGGTCTTTTGCCCGTCCGGATGGATGGCCGAGAATTGCGCCAGCCAGCCGTGCCAATCGACGCGCGCCAGCCGCGGCGCCGCCAGCGCACCGATCGCAATCAGGACGGCCAGCAGGGTAAATGCCGCATAACGCGCCGCGAGCCGGCCCGCGGGTGCCGCCTTTTCCGCGCCCCAGGTCAACCAGCGCGGCGCCTGCCAGTTGCCGAACACGGTCTTGAGCAGCCAGCCGAGCGGCTTGAAGACGAGGGAAAGGAAACGCCAGATTGCCGCAACGCCGCGTACAACCAGCCCGTGTAGTTTGCCCATGCCTGCTCCCTGTGTGCCTGTCTTTGCCCGATTGCTGCGGTGCGGCATGGGCAACACTTATATTGATGACAAGTTACCAAGCTTACCGACGCCGAAGACGACTGTCCAGCGTACTTTTCACGTTGCAGCCAGGGCCGGTGCCATGCATAAACGTGCCCGCGCAAGCATTCTGCTCCAACGAATGTGCAGTCTGTCGCAATCCGCTGGAGCAGGCGGACGCAGCGTCCTACTCTACCCTCACCGAAACAGGAAAAACAATTTCAGAGAAAGGACCATCATCATGAAAAACGTCTTCACCTACACCATCAGCGCCCTCGGCTTGGCCATTCTTGCCGTCGTCGCCATGCCTCTCGCTTTGGCGCTCGGCATCATGCTCCTGATCGCCGCCTGCCTCGGCGCCGGCGCCGGTCTTGCGGGTCTCGCAGTGCTGTTGATCGTCGGCGCCGTGTTCTGCTGCATCGCCTTGCATGTGCTGCTGCCGCTCGCGATCCCGGTGTTGATCGTGCTTGGCATCATCTATGTGATCAAGGCGTTCACGCGCAAGACCGCTTGAATCGTTTGAACCAAACGGAACCACGATCATGGACACCGCGACGAACCTGCTGAAGCTGGAAAACCTCGGCTTCCGCTATCCCAACGGCCACGTCGCGGTTTCCGATTTCACACTCGAACTCGGCCCCGGCATCCTCGGTCTCCTAGGGCCGAACGGCGCCGGCAAGACCAGCCTGATGCGCATGCTCGCCACGCTTTCCAGGCCAAGCTCGGGCCGGGCGCTGTGGAAGGGGCAGGACATCGCCAAACAACCCGATGCGCTGCGTGCCGAACTGGGCTACCTGCCGCAGGATTTCGGCACCTATCCGGCCCTGTCGGCACGCGAATTCCTCGGTTTCCTCGCCGCCGTCAAGGGCTTGCCGCGGCGCCGGTCGAACGAACGCGTGCAAGAATGCCTGACGCAAGTCGGCCTGGCCGAGGTGGCCGACAGACCCCTCAGTTCCTACTCGGGCGGCATGCGCCAGCGCGTCGGCATCGCGCAAGCGCTGCTGAACGATCCGCGCCTCTTGATCGTCGACGAACCCACGGTCGGCCTCGATCCCGAAGAGCGGCTGCGCTTTCGCCACCTGCTGACCGACCTGGCCGATCACCGTCTCATCATCCTCTCGACCCACATCGTGTCGGACATCGAAGCCAGCGCCAGCGAGATCGCCGTCATGAGCCAGGGCAAGTTATGCTTCTTCGGCACGCCTGACGCGATGCTCCAGTCTGCCACCGGCAAGATCTGGGAACTGGTGATCGCGCCGGAACAATTGACGGCCATGCGCACCCACCTGCGCGTATGCCATTCGGTGCGCAAGGCCGAAGGCGTATTGATCCGCGTCGTAGCCGCGACCGCACCGCGCGCCGACGCGCAAGCCGTCACGCCGACGCTCGAAGACGCCTATATGGCGCTCTACGACAGGCAATAAGGCCATGTCCAGCCTCGCCTCCCGCTTGCGCTGCACCACGGCGATCGTCCATGCCGATCTGCTCATGCGGCTGCGTTCGCCGCGCTTCTGGATCGTGCTGGGCATACTCGCACTGGCCACCTGGAGTTGTTTTCCCGGCCCCGACGGCCTGTTCACCATGGCCTCAGTCAACGGCCGCTATCGCAGTGCCTACAGCAGCGCCTGGATCGGCATGGTGCTGGCGCTGACCTATTCAATCCTGCTTTCACTGGCCGGCTTCTACGTGATACGCGGCACGCTCGCACGCGACATCGATACACGCGTCTGGCAATTGTTGGTGGTCACCACCATGACGCGCCGTACCTACCTGTTCGCCAAATGGTGCGGCCACATGGCGGTGCTGCTGCTGATGGCGCTGCTATCGCTCGCCGTGGGCCTGTCCATGCAATGGCTGCGTGCCGAAGACCGGCAACTCGACTTGATCGAGGCGATCAAGCCGCTCATCCTGATCGCCCTGCCTGCGCTGGCGCTGACCGCAGCCGCCGCCATCTGGTTCGACATGCTGCCGTTTTTGCGCCGCACCGCCGGCAGCGTGCTGTTCTTCGTCGTCTGGATCAACGCCATCACCGTCGGGGCCGCGGACAAGGCGGCATGGGAAAACCCCAATGGCGCGAACGCCTTAATCAGTGACCCGGCCGGCATCGTGGTGTTCCAACGCGATCTCGCGCGCAATGTGGCGCCGCAACTGCCGCAAAAGAAGATCGACGGCTTCTGTCTCGGTTGCGGCAGAATGGCCGGCGACGACACCGGCCGCTTCATCTGGAAATCATGGCACCCGCGCGCGCTCGACATCCTTGGACGCGCCTTTTGGCTCGCCGTGGCAATGGCCGCTGTGGCAGCAGCCTCGCCCCTGCTCGACTGGGCCGCCTCGCGCGCCGGTTCGCCCGTGGAAGCAAGCGGCAAGAAGATTCCGCGCAATCGGCCGCTGCGCCTGATCACGCGCCTCTTCGAACCCTTGCAAGCCAGCTTGCTGGGCCGCATGGTCTCGGCCGAACTGCTCTTGATCCTGCGCCAGCGCCGTGCGATCTGGTGGCTGGCGCTGCTCGTGGCATGCGTGCTGCAAGCCGTAGCACCCACACCCGTCGCCGCGATGGCCGCCTGTCTGGCTTGGACGCTCTCGCTCGACATCCTGGCCCACACTGCGCTGCGCGACGAACAAGCCGGCACGCGCGAACTGATATTCACCGCGCCAGGCGCGACCGGGCGCGTCCTCTTGGCGCGGCTGATCATGCTGTTGGCCATGACAATAGCCACAACGCTGCCGGCCATCGCACGCTTTGCCGTCGCCGCCCCATCGGTCGCGCTGGCTCTGATCGTGATCGCCACGTCGCTCTCCGCCTGGGGCATGGCATTCGGCACGCTGTTTCGCAATGCCCGCGCTTTCGAGATCGTGTTTTGCCTGCTGCTCTACCACGCCTTGAACAACGGCGCGATCCTGAATCCCGCCGCCGATCCGATCGCCACCAGCGTCTGGCATGCTGCCTTGCTACCCCTGGCCGCCGTCATTTTGTGGTGGCGCTGGCCGCGCTTGGCATATGGTTGAAGAAGTGCGGTTGAAGACGTACGGTAATGAAATCCAATTGAATTGACATTTGTTTGCGTTTCCCACTGTCAATTCGTGTTGCTTTTTGAGCCGGGGCGATTGCATAAGCTGCCAATAAGCGCGAAAGTGAGCGTGTTAACTTTTGCGCGAGGCGACAAGGATGAAATCCGTACAACAAGAAGTCGATGAACGCACCAACCTGACCAGTTCCAACAAATTCGAACTGCTGCTGTTTCGCCTCGGCGGCGACGAAAACGGCGAGCATTCCGAGCTGTACGGCATCAACGTCTTCAAGATCCGCGAAATCGTCGCCATGCCGACCATCACGTCGGTGGCCGGCTCCGGGCCGCACATGATGGGCGTGGTCAACCTGCGCGGCGCCATCATCCCCGTGATCGACCTGTGCGGCGTGGTCGGCTGCATTCCCAAGACCGGACGCAACATCATTCTCGTCACCGAATTCGCACGCACCACGCAAGCCTTTGCCGTCGAATCGGTCGAGGAAATCGTCATGCTCGACTGGAACCAGGTCCTGTCGGCCGAAAAGAGCGCCGGCGGCGGCATGGTGACCTCGATTGCCCGCGTCGACGGCAATGTCGACAATACCCGACTGGCCCAGGTGCTCGACGTGGAACAGATTCTGCGCCAGATCACCCCGCCTTCCGGCCCGGATATCGACGAAACGGCGATCGGCGCCAAGATCCAGCTCCCGCCCGGTTCCATCATCGTGGCAGCCGACGATTCCAGCACGGCACGCCTATTGATCGAAGGCGGCTTGAACGCCATGGGCGCGGCCTATTTCATGGCCAAGACCGGCAAGGAAGCCTGGGAGAAACTGCAAGCCATCGCGGCAACGGCCAAGACCGAAGGCAAAAGCGTCAAGGAAAAGGTGGCCCTGGTCTTGACCGACCTGGAAATGCCCGAGATGGATGGCTTCACGCTGACGCGCAAGATCAAGCAGGACCCGGCCTTCACCGGCATCCCCGTGGTAATCCATTCCTCGCTGTCCGGCTCGACCAACGAAGACCACGTCAAGAGCGTGGGTGCCGATGCCTATGTAGCGAAATTCGACGCGCAAGAGCTGGCTGAGACGATCCGCAAAGCGTTGCGCTAAGCGGAAAACAGCCGCACCACCTCCGCCGCCGTATCCGCAGCACGCAAATCATTGCGGAAGGCCGTGCTCGACATCTTTTCAGCCACCTCCGCCAAGATCAGCAAATGCATCTCGGTCGCATCCGAAGGCACGGTCAACACGAAGAAATCGCCCACCGCCACTTCGTCAGGTGCGTCGAAGTCGATCGCCTGCTTCAGGCGCACGAAAGCCGCTACCGGCTTTTCCAACCCCTTGACGCGCGCATGCGGAATCGCCAGACCATGCCCGAGGCCGGTCGAACCGAGCTCTTCGCGCACGGTCAAGCCGGCAACCACTTCCGCCTCGTCCAAACCATTGTTCTCATGCCATAACCCGGCGACGGCATCAAAAATCTCGGCCCGGCCGCGCGCGTTGAGCTCGAGCAACACGTTGTCGACCGTCAAGATCGAACCCAGCAGATTGACTTGATCTTCCATGGCTTCACCTCGATACCGCAATGCAGCAAACTTCATTGTAGCCTATTCCTTGAACCAGTCATCTCTTGTTTGTTCGAGCACCTTCTTGGCTTGTTCCTCGACATAAGGTATACGACGCGAGAACAGCAAAATCAGGATAGGCAGCACAATCAAGATCAATGCAGGCGCCAGCAAAATGCCGCCCACCACCACCAGCGCCAACGGGCGCTGCACCTGCGAACCGATACCGGTCGAGAACGCCGCCGGCAACAGTCCCACACAGGCGACGACGCAAGTCATCATGACCGGACGCATCTGCACGCGGCAGGTCTGCACCACGGCCGCCAGGCGGTCCATGCCGTCGCCGATCAACTGGTTATAGTACGACAGCACCAAAATGCCATCCATCGCCGCAATGCCGAACAAGGCAACGAAGCCGATCGCCGCCGACACCGAGAACGGCGTGCCCGTTACGACCAGCGCGAAGATGCCGCCTATCAGCGCCATCGGGATCACCGACGCCGCCAGCAGCATGTCGCTGACCGAGCCGAAATTCATGTACAGCAGCACGCAGATCAAGAGGATGGACAAGGGCACCGCGACGGCAAGACGTTGCAATGCTTCCTGCAGATTGCCGAATTCGCCCACCCATTCGAGATGGTAGCCGCCGGGCAGCTTCACCTGCTCCTCCACCTTGTGCTGCGCTTCGAGAACGGTCGAGCCAAGGTCTCTTCCGCGCACGCTGAATTTCAAGGGAATATAGCGCTGCTGCTGTTCGCGATAAATGAACGACGCGCCCGACACCAGACTGATCTTCGCCACATCCTTCAAGGGCACCTGTATGATGCCGTTGCCGCTCGGATTTTGCGCACCCACCGTGATGCGCCCGATCGCATCGAGATTCTTGCGATATTCCGGCGCAAGACGCACGATCATCGGGAAGTTGCGGTCGCTGCCCGGTTCATACAGATTGCCCGCAGGCTGTCCGCCGATCGCCGCCTGCACCACGGTATTGATGTCGCCCGCGGCAAGCCCGTAGCGCGCAGCCTGTTCGCGGTCGATATCGATCTTCACCGTCGGCTGCCCCAGCGACGTGAACACCGAAAGATCGGTCACGCCGGGAATGGTTTCCATGATGCGCCGGATCGAGTCGGCCGTCTTCTCCAGCGTCGCCAGATCGTTGCCGAATATCTTGATCGAATTCTCGCCCTTGACACCCGAGGCCGCTTCCTCGACGTTATCCTCGATGTATTGCGAGAAGTTGAATTCCACGCCGGGAAAGCGATCGCTCAACTGCTTCGTCATCTGGTCGGTCAAGGCATCCTTGTCCACGCCCTTGGGCCAGGTATCGAACGGCTTCAAGGGCACGAAGAATTCGGCATTGAAGAAGCCCGACGTATCGGTGCCGTCGTCGGGCCGGCCATGCTGCGAGACAGCCAGTTGCACTTCAGGGTAGGCCTGGATCATCTTGCGCATCTCGTTCACATAGCCATTGCTTTCCTCGAGCGAGATCGAAGCCGGCATGGTGGCGCGTATCCACAGGTTGCCTTCTTCCAGCTTGGGCAGGAATTCAAGCCCGAGCGTGCCGATTGCAATCGCCGCCAGCACCAGCAGCACGCCCATGCCGCCCAGGGCCAGCTTCTTGTTCTCCAGGGCCCAGCCGATGGCCGGCGTGTAAAGCTTGCGCAGCCAGCGCACTGCGAAGGTTTCCACCTCTTCCAGATGCTCGGGCAGGAAGATTGCGCTCAAGGCCGGCGAAACGGTAAACGTGGCCAGCAAGCCGCCCGCGATCGCATAGGCATAGGTCTTGGCCATCGGGCCGAAGATATGGCCTTCGATACCGCTCATGGTAAACAGCGGCACAAAGCCGGCGATGATGATCGCGGCCGAAAAGAAGATGCCGCGATTGACCTCCATCGCCGAATTCGCGATCACGGCGAACTTGCCGCGCAAGCCGATGGTGCTGCGCACCGTATGCAGCAAGCCGCCGCCGGTGCGGCGCGCCTCCGAACTCTCGGCCAAATGGCGGAAGATGTTTTCCACCATGATCACCGACGCATCGACCACCAGCCCGAAGTCGATCGCCCCGACAGACAGAAGATTGGCCGACTCGCCGCGCAAAACAAGCAAGGCGATGGCGAACGAAAGCGCGAACGGAATCGTCAGCGCCACGATGACGGCGCTGCGCAGATTACCCAGGAAAGCCCATTGCAGGAGGAAGATCAGCAGGACGCCCTCGAGCATGTTGTGCAGCACGGTGTGTGTCGTGACGTCGATCAGGTCGCTGCGGTCGTACACCTGCTCGATATGCACGCCGGGCGGCAGAATGTTGCCGTGATTGATCTTGTCGACCTCTTGTTCGACGAGCTTGATGGTGGGCAGGCTTTCGCCGCCGCGCCGCATCAGCACGATGCCTTCGACTATGTCGTCCTCGCCGTTGAAACCGGCGATGCCAAGGCGCGGCTGGTGCCCCACACTGACCTTGGCGACGTCGCCCAAAAGCACCGGCACGCCGTGGTTGGACGCCAGCACCATCTTCCGGATATCGTCCATCGACTGCACCAGGCCCAGCCCGCGCACCACCGCCGATTGCGGCCCGATATTGACGGTCTGACCGCCGACGTTGGTATTGCTGTTGTTGACCACCTGCAGCACCTGGGCCAGCGTCAAGCCGTAGCCGGCCAGCTTGTTCTGGTCGATTTCGATGTCGTAGGTCTTGGTCTTGCCGCCCCAGCCGGTCACGTCGATCACGCCCGGCACCGACTTGAAGCGGCGCTCCAGCATCCAGTCTTCGATGGTCTTCAAATCCGTCACCGAATAGCCGGTCGGGCCGACCACGCGATAGCGGTAGATTTCGCCGGTCGGCGAAGTGGGCGAAATCTGCGGCTGCGCGCCGTTGGGCAAAGGCGGCAGCTGCGACAAGCGGTTGATCACCCACTGCTGCGCCTCGTCGTACGTCATGTCATAGGTGAATTGCACCTTGACGTCGGACAGGCCGAACATCGAAATGGTGCGCACCACCTGCACGTGCGGAATGCCCGACATGCCGATCTCGATCGGGATCGTGATGTAACGCTCGATTTCCTCGCTCGACTGGCCCGAGCTTTGCGTCACGATATCGATCAAAGGCGGCACCGGATCGGGATAGGCCTCGATGTTGAGCTTCCAAAAGCTGACGCCGCCGATGGCGAACATCAGCACAAGCAGCACTGCCATCAGGTAGCGCTGCCTGAGCGCCAGTTCCACGACCCGATTCATGTTCTTCCCTAAGTATTATTCGACTTGCGAACCGGTCCAGACCCGGCTTTGCGATGTGTTGAGGTCCCGGTTCCACCACCCGCCGCCGAGCGCCTGGAACAGCGCGGCGGTATCGGCATAGCGATTGGCCTGCGCCTGCGCCAGGTTCAGTGCCGCCTGCTGGTAATTCTGTTCCGCACTCAAGAGCGTGATGTAGGCCATGTCGCCTAGTTCGACCTGGCGCCTGGCAATAGCCAGGCTGTCGGCCGCGGCGCGCTCGGCCGTCGCGGCGGCTTGCAAGGCATCGGCGTCGGCATGCAAGGCCTGCAGCGTATCGGCCACATTCTGGAACGCCGCGATCACGGTGGCGCGGTATTGCGCGGCCGCCGCATCGTAGGCCGCTTCGGCAGCGCGTTTCCTGTGCAGCAGCGTGCCGCCCTGGAACAATGGCTGCGTCACACCGCCGGCCAGGTTCCAGAAACCGGTGCCGGACTTGAACAAATCGGAGAGTTGCGTCGCCACGCTGCCGCCGCCGGCGGTCAACGAGAATTGCGGCAGCATATTGGCCGCGGCCACGCCGATGTCGGCGCTTGCCGCATGCAGATTCTCTTCGGCAGCGCGCACGTCGGGCCGCTGGCGTACCAGTTGCGAAGGCAGCGAGAGCGGCAACTCCTGCGGCAGCTGCAGCGCCGACAGCTCGAAGGTTTCGTGCGGCATGTCGACCGGCAGACGTCCCGCCAGCGCGGCGATCAAATCGCGCTGCTGCGCCAATTGCTTTTGCAGGGGCGGCAATTGCGCCTGCGTCTGCGCCAGCACGGCGAGTTGCGCCGCGACGGCAGCTTCCGGCACCGCGCCGAGCTCGCTCTGGCGCTTCGTCAGGTCCAGCGTTTCCTGCTCCAGCTTCACCATCTTTTCCGTGGCCGCGATCTGCGCCCGCAGCGCGGCTTCCTGCACTGCCGCCGCCACGACGTTCGAGGTCAAGCTCAAGTAAGCCGCTTCGCGCTCAAAGCGCTGCGCATCGCTTTGCGCCTGCAGGCTTTCGACCTGGCGCCGGTTGCCGCCGAACACGTCGGGCACGTAGGAAATATTCAGTTGCACCGTGTGCAAGTTGTACACGCCCGCCCCCGACGCCGCGTTCGACGTCACGGTGCCGAGCGCATCCTTTTGCCGCGAAGGCGTGAAGTTCGCCGACACGCTGGGGTAATACGCGCCCTGCTGCGCAGCCACGTTCTCCTGCGCCGCGCGCAACGCCGCTTCGGCTTGCTGCAAGTTGGGATTGTTCTTCAGCGCCTCTTCGATCAGGCTGTTCAAGGCCGGCGAATGGAACAGCGTCCACCATTGCGCGGGAATGTCGCGCCCGTCGACTATGCGCTGCGGCAGGCCAGCGGCGGCTTGCGCCGATGCAGTCGTCGCCGGCAAGGCCTGTTCCGTATAGCGCGCCGCCTTGGGCGCATCCGGCGTCTTGAAATCGGGGCCGACGGCGCAGGCCGACAACGCCAGCGCCGGCAACAGCGCCAGTTGCAAGCCTTTACGAAGGTTCATGCTAGTTCCCTTCGACCGCGCGGTCGATGAACAAGGCGCCGGCCGACACGACTTTCTCACCCACCTTCACGCCGCTCACGGCCTCGACCATGTCGCCGCTGCCGCGCCCGATCTCGATCTTGCGCATGACGATGGTCCCATCGCCGTTCAACACGAATACGCGCGTCTCATCGCCTTCGTGCACGATGGCCGATTCCGGTACACCGGGTGCGTTCGATGCCTCGCCCGTGGCGATGCGGAAGCTGGCGAACATCGAGGGCTTCAATGCGCCGTCGCGGTTGTCGATGTCGGCGCGCACCGACAAGCGATGCGTATTCGGGTCGACCGTCGGACCGACCCAGGTCAGCTTGGCCTTGAACACGCGGCCGGGCCAGGCGGGCGTCGTCACTTCAACCGGGGCGCCGGCTTTCATCAGCGGCGCATCCGCTTCGCGCACATTGGCCAGCAGCCACACCGACGACAGGTCTGCAATCGTATAGACCGGATTGGATGCGCCGGCGGCGGCGCTTTCGATATTCTGCCCCAGGCCAACCTGGCGCGCGATCACGGTGCCGGCAATCGGCGCGCGCAGCACGGCTTCCGGATTCATCTTTTGCGCCGGGCCGGCCGCTTCAAGCGCCGCGATTTCCTCGTCGCTCTTGCCGAGGATGCGCAAGCGGTTGCGCGCCGCCGCCAGAGCCACTTCGGTGCTGTGCAAGTTGCCTTGCGCCGTAGCGAGATCGGCCTGGCTTTGCAGCCAATCCTTCATCGCCCCGCCACGGGCGAGATAAAGCTCGTGCTGACGCTTCTCGGTCGCTTCCGCCACCCTTGCCTGGGCTTGCGCTGCCGACAAGGCGCCTGCCGCCGCGATCAAATCATTCTGCCCCTGGACGAATTCCGAAGCCTCCAGCGCCATCAGCGGCGCGCCTTTCGCGAGCTTGTCGCCGATCTTGCCATAGAGCTTGGTGACATGGCCGGAATACGGCGAAAACACCGGCGTCGTCGCGTCGTCGTTGGTCGCGATGGTGCCGTCGGTCACCCGCTCGCCGTGAAAGGCGATGGCTTCCACCACACGAATTTTCAAACCCTCAAGCTGGCTCTTGGTGGGGCGAAAGCTTCCCGCCGGTGCCGCTGCCTGCACCGGCGCCTTGTTTTCAGTCTTGCCGCCCAGAAAGTGAAATGCGGCAAAACCAAGGACGGCTACAAGCGCAAGGCCTGCAATCGGCTTGAGCGGGAAACGCGAACTGCTGCTGGGGCTGGATGCATTCATGTTCAAACGAGTGAAATCGATAGGTAGCGGGCAAGAATTCTACGGCAAAGACCTGCGCATCACCGCACCATAGGAGCGGATGACACGAGTTGTTACAATTTTCCCCGCGGCCGCAAATGGCTAGAGGGAGATTTGCACCTATTTGGTCTGGCTCGCCGCGGATGCCGCCTTGGCGGCTTCCTGGCGTGCGCGCTTGACGGCAGGCGTCACCTGGGCGCGCGGACCATGGTCGAGCGCCAGTTGCGACTGGGTAGGCTGGTCTTTCTTGGGTGTCGGCTGTTGATCTTCCGCATGAGCTGTCACGCTCGCAAGCGCGAAAGACAGCAGCAGGGTAACGGCAACGGTTTTCATGAATAAATTCCCCTCATCGGCCGAAGGAGTCGATCCCCCGGCCTTGTAAATGTGTTCGGTAAAGGTCGGTTACCAGTGGAAGATCACGTCTCCCGACAAGACCGTTTCCGAAGTCTTGTCGGCAGCGATGCCCAGGTTCGAATTGCCGTTGAATGCCGCTGAGCCGGCGTGGTAATAAGCAATCTCCGGGCGAATCTCGATCTGCGGCGAGAACCAATGCTGCCAGCCCAGTGCGAAGTTGTGGTATGTAGTCGGCGTGCCGGTACGCTGGCCTTGCCCATCCTTGTAGATTTCCGGGCGGATCGAGAAGTTATCCAAGGGGTTCGGCGAATAGTTCAGGTAAGTCACAAAACCGGTCGCCCTGGCCGTGCAGGTCAATACCGCCGGATTGGAGCAATACGCCATGCTGGGCGCATTGAACGGCATGATGTTCGGCGAGAACGGCGTACCTGCGCCGGTTGCCACGATATTCGTCTGCACATAGGCATTGTTCAGGTTCGGCACGTTCTTTTGGTGCTCCTGATACAGCTCGGCCGAAATATGCCAGTGGTCGTCGAACTGGTGGTAGAACGTCGCGCCATACCATTGCAGGTTATTGTAGCCCCACTCGCCGTTGTCGATGCCGTTGGCGCAAAGATTGACGTCGGTCTTGCCGTCGTCCGAGTTGTAGCGTCCGCACAGCGTCCCCGCCGGCCGGGCGCCCGGGTCGCGCCTGAACGTGGTGCCGGGATAGAGTTCATTCGGATTGACATTGGGGATCGTTTGATAGGCGTGCTGGAACGTCGCCTCGGTACCGATGGTCACGCCGGCTTGCACGATGACATTCTTGTTGAGCTGGTAAGACGCGACGATGCCCTCGTTCGTATAGTTGTCGAACGTGTAGGTCATCGAGTGCGAATACATGTAATTGTTCGGCGCCAGTTGCGCCTCGATGTCCGGCAGGGAAATATAGCGGCCGACACGGATATTCAAGCCCTGGCCGACAAACGGCGTATACCAGTCGACATACAGCATCGGCATATCCCAGCCGTTGGCATTGTTGCGTCCCAATAGCTGATAGCTGCCCAGACCGTAGGAGGTCGTGTAGCGGTAGTCGGAACCGTAGATGCCGGAAATCCGGAAGCCCCAGTCGTTGTGATCCTTCTGCACCATGTCGGGCACACGCTCGATGTACTCGACGATCTGGTTCAGGTCGAAGGCATTCGGGTTGTAGTCGTAGGCTGCGGGGGCATTGCCGCCGCGCACGCTGCTGGTGCTCAGGTTTGCGCCCACGTCGATCCAGCCGTAGGTCTGGATGTTATTGTCGCTCATCCATTTGCCAAGGCTGGTATCGGCCAGGGCGGTCATGAGCGGGCTGTCGGTCGCATTCGGCAGCGACGCGCCCAGGGGCGGCGTGCCGCCATAGGGCCATTCGGTAAAGGGCATCGGCGGCGCAGTTTGCGCGGCAGGCGGAATGTCATCGCGGCGCGACGGCGGCGCCTTGGGATCGGCAGGGGCGGCTGCTTGGCCATTCTCGAGACTGTAATATTTAGTCAGACGTTCCCAGAAGCCTGTTCCCAGGTAGCTGTCGAGGCAGGAGTAGTCCTTGTACGGATCGCACGCCCCAGGCGCATTGGCAGCAGGCGCGGCCGGACCGGTATCGGCGGCATACGCAAACTGCGTTCCCAATACGCCGGCAACCGCCAGTGCCATGGCATGGCGAGCATTGAAGAACCCCACTCCAGGGATCGTCTTCTTGTGACTGAGTTTCAGTGAATTACTCATAGCATTCCCTTGCTAAAAAGAACCAAAAAATCCTGCTTGTCGATACATGCGCAACCATGACTGCCCGCACGAAATACCGTTAAACCATCTGTGTATTGACCTCGCCGTCGGCAAGATCAAGAATGTCCATGTTGTTCGCGATCAGTAGGGCAACGTTTGGCCCATATCAAAATTCGCCGCAATGCGCGAGAACTCGCGAATCGTCGTGGTGTGCATCGCCGTGCTGCGTCTTGCACGAACCCAATACACGCCAACCAACAACCTTGACACAAATTCCGAGACAAAAGCCGTCCCCAGCCAAGGAGCCGGAAAGGCGCCGCAGCTTGCATATTGCACGCATATTGTTCTATCCCTGCATTAACTTCGGCTACTGCAAAATGTCGTTTTGCCCCGCTTCCTCTATTCCTAGTAATCGGGAGAAATCATCAGCAGCAACGGTATGGAGCGTACCACTTGAGATATAAAAATCTTGTAAAAATTGTGGGATGCAACATAAAGAACTCACAAAAATACAACGAGAATTTGATACCCTATTCTTCCCTATGAAAATCATGCACCTTCACAGCACAGATTCTTCTGATTCTGCACAAAACGTGAGCTCATCTGCGCCTTTTTTGTGCGCTCGCAAAAAATCATTTATATGATTTCCTGGCTGCGACATCTCGGTCGACGCAAAACCAACAATCAAGGGCCATATCTTGCAATGATATTGAAGCGATGACGCAATCAGCCGGCGCAAGTGGACGCATTCCGGCACAGGCTGACTCATGGTCGTAGTGTGCGACGCCGTCGCCGAAATGTGTCTCGCTCATGAAGTAGAAATTGACGACGCGCGGCGACCGAATTTCCCTAGACTAGCAGGGCTGACGTAAAGATTTCGTAAAAACGACTGAGGGGCAATGCAAAGAAACCATGAAAGTCAGGCTTTTCTGCGATACAGGATGACCGTTGCGATCAGCCCGCAGAACGCGGCAAACGTCATCCACCAGCCGACCACCGCCTTGTCGTTGGTCAACGAAATCAGCCAGGTGGCAACCAGCGGCGTCAAGCCCCCTATCGTGGTGGCAAGGCTATAGGCAAGCGAAAATCCCGTGGTACGCACGTCGGCCGGCATCACCTCGGCCAACGCCACCACCATGGCGCCGTTGTAGCTCGCATAGAGGAAGGAAAGCCACAACTCGACCGCCAGCATCTTGCCGAATGTCGGCGCGGCAACCAGCCACCATAGCACCGGGTAGGCCGTGAGGATGGTCAATACCGTGAAGCACAGCAGGATGGGCCGGCGCCCTATGCGGTCGGACAAAGCGCCCATCACCGGCAGCCAGAAGAAATTCGACACGCCGATGCAAAACGTCACGGCCAGGCTGTCAAGCGTGGAAAGCTTCAGCACTTCCTTGCCGAAGGTCGGCGTATAGATCGTGATCATGTAAAACGACACCGTGGTCATCAGCACCAGCATCATGCCGGCCAGGACGATGCCCAGGTTGGCGCTGATCGATCGCAGCATTTCCGGCAACTCCGGCCGGTGCGTGCGCGCCTTGAACGCTTCGGTCTCCTCCAGCGAGCGGCGGATGACGAAGATGAAAGGAATGATCATGCAGCCGACGAAAAAGGGAATGCGCCAGCCCCAGTCGGCCACCACCGCTGCGGGAACGAAGACATTGACCGCATAGCCCAGCGCCACGGCCACCATGATCGCCACCTGCTGGCTGCCCGACTGCCAGCTCACGTAAAAGCCGCGATGTCCCGGCGTGGCCATTTCGGATAGATAGACCGACACGCCGCCAAGTTCCACGCCGGCGGAAAACCCTTGCAACAGTCGCCCGGCCAACACCAGCAAGGGCGCCGCAGGACCAATGACGGCATAGCCCGGCACAAAAGCGATCAGCACCGTACCGCTGGCCATGATGGCCAAGGTCACGATCAAGCCGCGGCGCCGGCCGATACGGTCGATATAGGGACCCAGCAGCAACGCACCCAAAGGGCGCATCAGGAAACCCGCGCCGAAGGTGGCAAAAGTCGACATCAGCCTCGCAAAATCGTTCGCTGAAGGGAAAAAGGCGCGCGAAATATATTCCGCGAACAAACCGAACAGGAAGAAGTCGAACATCTCGAGAAAGTTGCCGCTCGTGACGCGCAAAACGGTTCCTACCTTGGAAGATGCCGGTTTCTCAATTTGCATGCGTGGGCTCCAAAATAAATCCATTGCGAGGGGTCAACCTGCGCTTGTTCCATCCGTTATATAGAGGCGTGGCGACCATTATCGATGCTTTTGCTGCTTGCAGGTGTAACAAGCACAAAGCGCGAACATGATGCGAGTCACTATGCTGTTCGCGCTTTGCAATCGATGCGGCGCGAACTAGTCTGAATGCAGGAGGCCACGATGAGCACGAATCACTATCCGACCAAGCAGCAAGTGCGCAACTGGCTTTCGCAACGCCTGGTACAGCATAAGCCGCTACCCGACATCAAGCAGATTCGCCGCGAACTGGGCTGGGATCTATTGAAGGGCACGCCGCCGCGCTGAACCCAGCAAGGGCGCTTGCCACATCGCGGTAGCGCAGTCGCACGCCCAACTCTTCCTTGATGCGTCGGTTGCTCAGCCGGCGCGATTCCGACATGAACGACAACAGTATCGGCGACACCTGTGCCTGCAACTCTGCACGCGGCACTCGCGGCGGCAATGGCAGATCGAACGCCGTCGCCACGGCGTCGAAATAGTCGCCCATCTTCATGTCGCTGTCGTCCACCGCGTGATACACGCGATTGGCCATGCCGCGCGCAAGCGCAAGTTCGATGATGCGCGCCAGATCGTCGGCATGGATATGGTTGGTGAATACGTCGTCTTCCGCGCGCAAGGCCGGCGTGCCGTTTTGCAAACGTAGGATGGGCAAGCGCTCGCGCGCATAGATGCCCGGCACACGCAGGATGGACAGCCGCGCACCGCTTCGCTTGGCCCAGGCGCGCAAACAGCGTTCGGCGTCGACGCGACGCCTGGCGCGCGCGTTTTGCGGATTCGGCCGGCGCGTCTCGCCAATCAACTCACCAGCGCAATCGCCGTAGACGCCGGTGGTGCTGACATAGACCATTTGCGCATGGCGCGGCAGGAAAGCAATCAGGTTGCGCGTGCGCGTATCGCGTTCGCCGGAGGACGGCGGCGGCGCCAGATGCACGATGCGGCGCGCCAGACGCGATAGACGCGCCAGCGTTGCGGGCCGGTCCAGGTCGGCAACAATGGGAATTGCGCCCGCCGCGCGAATGGCTTGGGCATGCTCGCCATGCCGGGTCACGGCGAAGATGCGATAGCGGCCACGCAGCAGCGCCAGCAGACGCATGCCGATATCGCCACATCCGATCAAGAGCAGGCGCGGTTTGTGATTCATCATGTCAAAAGCATAAAAACGGGTCGCGCCATTATCCGATAATTCGCTCAGACCGTGGTTTTGCGGCCCGGCATGCCAAAAAATGCGAAAATGCGTGATTAGCTGCGAGAAATCGCACCACGATTCACCTGCAAAATCAATCGCTTATCCCGCATCCACTTCCATCATGAGCTTTCAAATCAGCGTCCAACCGAGCGGTCACCAATTCACCTGCGAAGCCGACGAAACCGTGCTCGCCGCCGCCATCCGTTCCGGCATCGGCCTGCCCTATGGCTGCAAGAACGGCGCCTGCGGCAGTTGCAAGGGCAAGCTGGTCTCGGGTTCGATCGAACTCGGCAAGCACCAGGAACGCGCGCTGTCCTCCGCCGACCAGACCCAGGGCCAGACGCTGTTCTGCTGCGCCACGCCGCAATCGGACCTCGTGATCGAAGCGCGCGAAGTGGAAGGCGTGGGCGGTATCCAGATCAAAAAGATGCCGGCACGCGTTGCCAAGATCGAAAAAGTGGCAGACGACGTAATCGTCCTATCGCTGCAATTGCCGGCCAACGAGAGACTGCAATACCTGGCCGGACAGTACGTCGAATTCCTGCTCAAGGATGGCAAGCGCCGTAGCTACAGCATGGCCAACGCGCCGCACAAGGAAGAGCACGTCACGCTGCACATCCGCCACATGCCCGGCGGTCTGTTCACCGACCACGTATTCGGCGCCATGAAGGAGCGCGACATCCTGCGCTTCGAAGGCCCGCTCGGCACTTTCTTCCTGCGCGAAGATTCCGACAAGCCCATCGTCATGCTCGCCTCGGGCACCGGCTTTGCGCCGATCAAGGCCATCGTGGAGCAACTGGAACACAACAAATCGTCCCGCCCGGTCACGCTCTACTGGGGCGGCCGTCGCCCGACGGATTTGTACATGCACGCCTTGTGCGAACAATGGGCTGCCACACTGCCGAACTTCAAATACGTACCCGTGGTGTCGGACGCCCTGCCCGAAGACAACTGGAACGGTCGCACCGGCTTCGTGCACATGGCGGTGATCGCCGATCATCCCGACCTCTCCAGACATCAGGTCTATGCCTGCGGCGCACCGGTCGTGGTGGAATCGGCCAAGCGCGAATTCTCGGCGCTGTGCAAGCTGCCCGAAGAAGAGTTCTACGCGGATTCGTTTACCACCGAAGCCGACATCAACGCCGGCTGAACGGACTCAATGGGTACTAATGAGTACGTTGTGCGCCCGACGGCGCCACCTCGCCAACGGAAGCCTGGCCCGCATCGCTCGGCCGCTGCTGCAGCGCCCGCTCGGCCTGTTCCGCACGCCGCTCCAGATCGGCATTGAGGGCGCGTGTCGCGGCCAGCGATGCTTGCAACGCTGCCGCGGCTTGTTGCGCCGCCTTCAATTTTTCCGTAGCGACCCGCGCTTCCGAAGCGCGGCCGCGCTGTTCCAGACTGATCGCCTCGTTCAAGCGCAATTCGCGCTGCTTGAACGCTTCGACCTGCTGCATGGCATCGCCCATCCTGCCTTCGAGCGCGGCGCGCGCCTCTTTCTCGGCGCCCAGGGATTCCTGCAAGTCGTCGTTCTGCTTGTGCGCGTAGACCAGCTCGCGCGCAGCCATCTGGTCGTAGGCGTCGATGGCCTGGTCGGCGCGCGTCTTGGCCGCCTTCACCACTTCCTCGTTCTTCGTCTGCTCGGTGCGCAGGGCTTCCTGCAGACGGCGTAATTCGGTGGAAAAAGCCAGGCTCGCCTCTTCCTGATCCATCTGGAAGCGCAGCAATTCGGCGGCCAGCGCCTCGTCGGCAGCATGCTTCACCGTGCGCAGCACTTCCTCGGCATGCGCCTTCTGCGCCTCGACCGCCACTTCACTCTTCAATTGCTCCGACCACAGTTCGTGATCGGTCTTGATTTTTTCCTCGGCGCGCAAGTCTTCCAGCCGCTGCACCTCCTGCAAGGCTTGCAGCCGCCCGATGCGCTCGGCCTTGCGGCCGCGCGCGCTCAGGTAAAGCGCGAACAACAGGATCAAACCGAGTGCAATGGCGACGAACAAGGCATCGAGGAAATATCCCGATTGATCGTCGCTGCCGAGCTTTTGCAGGCGCGCCGCGGCACGCTCGCCCAACGTACGCGGCTTCTTGAGCGCAGTCGGTACAGCCGATGCGACTTGCGCCGACGCAGCCCGTGTGGAAACCGTTCCCTGAACCGGCTGCTCGACGCTTTGCCCGGCGGGAGCCGGCGCTTGCGAGTCCGCCAACTTCTTCGCCGCTTCTACCGGCGCCTTGGCCGGTACCTTGGTTGGCATCACCGTGGGTTCCGCCGCTTTCGAGGCAGCCTCGTCGGAGGCATCGAGCAGGCGATCGTGGATATTCGCGATCGTCATGCCAAAGCGGGAGACTTCGAACAGATGATTCAGTTGCAGGCCATCGATGCCGCCCTGGCTTTGCAAGGCTTCGAGCGAAGAGCGTACGCATACGCGATTGGCCAGTTGCTGGCACACCAGCGTGCGCCGCACCAGCGCGGGCCAACGTGCCGGCACCTTGTCGATGCTGCCATAGACCGTTTCGTAGTCCGTCAGTAGCGCCAGGCGGGTCGCGCGGTCATCGTTGAACGAAGCATGGGCAATATGCGCGGCCAATTGCAACGTTGCGCCCTGGTCGGCGGGAGCCTCGGCTGCCAACGCGACAGGGGTGCCGAGCAAGAACAGCCAAAGCAAGCCGCCGCACCATGTCAGAAACATGGCGGCCCAAGCCGACGTGGCAGGTCTCGCGCGGCGCATCGAATCCGTCAACAACTCCCCCATCAAAAAATCCGTTCTTTCAACAGCATCATACAGGCACAGCAAGGCTTTGCGGCCGGGAGTCAAGGATATCTTGCCGCCACCCAATTTTTTACCGAAAGCCAGGCCAGGCGCATCGCCATTCGTCGACCAGGCACCGGCATTGCCCGCGCAAGCCACACATTGGCCTCAGGCAAATATGATATGCCTGATTTTTCCCCAACGGAAACGCCTCAACCTGTGGTTGTTTCATCCAAGCCTCATTCCCGGCATTTTCCCCCAAATATGCTGCGCCGCACCTAGCATTTTTGAAAACATCGTCCTAGCATGCACAATACCGAGCAAACGCTCGGTATTGTGAAGTCATTTCAAAAATGCAGCCGGCGATTGCCAAAATCGGCCTCACGCATTCTTGAAATGACTTCTTGTTTGCAGCATCTGGTGTTGCCCTAAGAAAAGCGGTGAAAACGTGCTCGTCAGAAGCGCGCTGAAGCAAAAATGCAGTGCTTACCACCATAAAAATCTTGGAGACGAATGATGAAAACTTGGAAACTCGTGCTGGCAGCGCTGCTGTCGGCCCTGCTGTTCTCGCCCGCTGCCTGGGCAACCGGTTACACCCAAACCAAATACCCCATCGTACTCGTGCCCGGCCTGTTCGGGTTTGACAACATCGGCCCGGTCGAATATTTCTACGAAATTCCCGAGGCATTGCGCTCGGGCGGCGCGCAGGTATTCGTCTCTGAGGTATCGGCCACCAACAGCACCCAGGTGCGCGGCGAACAATTGCTGGCCGAGGTGCAGCAGATCCTGGCCGCCACCGGCGCAACCAAGGTCAACCTGATCGGCCACAGCCACGGCGGCCCGACGGCGCGTTACGTCGCTGCGGTGCGGCCCGACCTGGTCGCCTCGGTCACCACGGTAGGCGGCGTCAACAAGGGCTCGGCCGTGGCCGACGTCCTTCTGGGCGTCGCCCCGCCCAACTCGATCTCGCGCACGGCGCTGACCTCCGTCGCCACCGGCCTGGGCGACTTGATCGACTTCCTCTCGGGCAGCCCGACCCTGCCGCAAAACTCGTTGGCCGCCGCCCAGTCGCTCTCGACCGCCGGCTCGGCCGCATTCAACGCCTCCTACCCCGAAGGCGTGCCGACCACGGCATGCGGCTCGGGCGCGGCCCAGGTCAACGGCGTCTACTACTTCTCGTGGAGCGGCGCCCAGCCCGCCACCAACATACTCGACGTCTCCGACCCCTTCCTGGTCCTGACCTCGCTCGCCTTTGCAGGCAGCCCCAACGATGGCCTGGTCGGCACCTGTTCGAGCCACCTCGGCACCGTCATCCGCGACAACTACGGCATGAACCACCTCGATGAAGTGAACCAGACGCTAGGCCTGGTCAACATCTTCGAAACCAGCCCCGTGACCGTGTTCCGCCAGCAGGCCAACCGCCTGCAAGGACTCGGACTGTAAGCAGCGCATAAAAGGGCAGGCTCGCCCTGCCCCATCGCCATCATGAAAACACGCCATCTCCTGGCTTCGGCGGCGCTCCTTGCCGCCGCTTTTTGCCTGTTCCAGCATTTCACGTCCGCCCCCGACGCGACGCCGCAAGCCAGCGCCAAGCGCGACGATAACCCGTTTGCCTTCGTCAAATCGATGCAAGGCACCGAACCCGACGGCAAGCTCAGCGTCAGCGTCGACAGCGTGGTTGCCAATGCCGAGTTGCGCCATCTGTTCGATTATTACCTCGGCGCCGTCGGCGAAAAGACCCTGCCGCAAATCCGCGCCGAGATCGAACTGCAACTGACGCACCAGTTGCCACCCGCCGCCCTGCCGAGCGCCAAGCAATTGCTGGAGCGCTACATCGCCTACAAGACCGCCCTGGTCGACATGGAAAAGACGCCGCAACAGCCGACCGACGCCAATCCCCTGCGCGCACGCCTCGTCGCCATGCGCCAGGTGCGCGAGCGCTTTTTCTCACCCAGGGAAATCGCCGGCATGTGGGGCTTTGACGACGCCTACGACGACGATGCCGTCGCGCGCTGGGAAATCATGCAAGACCCGCATCTGACGGCGGAGCAAAAACGCGCCAGGCTGGCCAAGCTCGACGCCAACATGTCCCCCGCCCTGCGCGCAGAACGCGAAGCGCCGCTCAAGGTGGCGAAGGAAGAAGACCAGGCCAAGCAGATGCGCGCCGCAGGCGCCGGCGAAGACGATATCTACCGCATGCGCGCGACCACTTTCTCTCCCGAGGCGGCGGCGCGCATGGCGGCAGTGGACCAGGAAAACACCAATTGGAAAAACCGGATCGCCGATTACCTTGACCAGCGCAACAAGGTGATGGGCGACACGACCTTATCCGACACAGATCGCCAAGCGAGCTTGCAGCAGTTGCGCGATGCGCGCTTCAGCGTGAATGAGCAGAAGCGGCTGGGGGCGTACGAGTAGCGCCGCTTGCGGCGACATCGCGTATCCCTCCCAAGACGGCCGATGTGCCTCAAGCCGGCGCATCGACCGGCCGCCCACCGCCCCCTGCGCGGGCACATCACCAGCTCACAGGGTGAGTGCGTTCGAGCACCTGATGCACGTCATAGCTCATCACCGCCAGGAAAGCGGCCAGCGCGAGGTAGAGCACGCCATAACTGATGCGCGTGTCGAGCGGCACCTGATAATAGCCCTCCGGCAAATTCGGATTGCCCTTGAATACCGCCTTGATTTGCGGATAGGCCATGATGCCGATCAGGATCAGCATCGGGCTGGGCCGGTAGAAAAACAGCGCGACCAGCAAAGGCACGCCGGCCAGCCAGACCTTGGGCGAAATCACGGCGGTGATACGGCCGCCGTCCAGCGGCGACACCGGGATCAGGTTGAACAGATTGATCATCAGTCCCGAATACGACAGCGCCAGCAATGTCTCGCTGCCGTATTGGTTCGACAGCCAATAACACCCGAGCGACGCAGCAGTGCCGAACAGCGGCCCCGCCACGCCGACATACGCCTCGGTTTCGACGTCATGCGGCATCGACTTGAGCTCGACCCATGCGCCGACGAATGGAATAAAGGTCGGCAAACCGACTGCCAAGCCACGCTGGCGCGCCGCCAGATAGTGGCCCATCTCATGAATGAACAGCAGCAGCACAAAGCCGACTGCATACCACCAGCCGAAGATCATGCCATACAGCACGATGGACAAGAGCATCGTGCCCGCAGTAATGCCAACCTTGCCCAGCTTGCCGGCCGCGAACAGCCACATCAGCAATCTACCCATCTTGCCCTTCCCATGTTGTTTTTTGTCGCAGCCCAAGCCTAGCATAGGCGTGCCATCGCGACCAAGCCACCGTGACCGCATGGTATCGCGCCGAACCATGGCGCATGGCAGGTCGAAACGGGTGCGCAGCAAGGAAGGGGAAAGCAGGAGAATCGACGCCAGGCAGAAGCGGCACTACGGAATCCCGAAACGCAGAAAACGCCGGTCGCGACGCATCGCAACCGGCGCACCTGACTGGATCAGTGTCCGCGCAAAACCTTCACCGAGCCGGCCGGAGTAAGCGTGCCCGCGCCGATGCGCGGCGCACTCGGCGCCACGGCGACGGTCGTGTCGCCGGAAACCCAGTGGATCTGGCCGTGCAAGGCCGGCGTGGCGCCTTCGCAATGCTGCTCGAAGCGTGCATCGACAGCGGTCAGGCTGCCGCTGGTATAGGTAATGTCATCGATCACGAACCAGCCGGTCAAGGTATTGCATCCACGGCTAGCGTCAGTCCAGGACAACCCGCCCAAGGTCGCATTGTTGAACGGATAGCGTTCCAGGCCAGGGTAGTAGCCCGGCTGAAGCTGGGTGATCGTATTCATTCCATCGAGCTGGCCGACGTAACTGTCGCCAGTCGTACTGTCGCTGACGCCTACGTTGAGCAACACACCCGAAGCGGAAACGCCTATTGTCGAGTTGGCCAGCGTAAAGAGCGTGGTGTTCCCAGCCCCAATATAGTCGCCGGTGTCGCTTTCCATGTAGACATAGTTGCCATCGCCGGTGGGCACGGTACCCGTGGCAGGCGCCCAGAGGTTGCCCGGCGGCGGCGTGACCGGCGGCGGCGGTACCGTAGGATCGCCCGCAACCCAGTGAATCTGGCCATGTAGCGCGGCCGTCGCGCCTTCGCAATGCTGTTCGAAACGCGCATCGACGGAAGCCAGGCTACCGTTGCTGTAGGTGATGTTGTCGATCACGAACCAGTCGGTCGAGGTGTTGCAGCCCCGCCCGTCGCCTGACCAATCGAAGCCGCCCATGGTCGGATTGTTGAACGGGTAGCGCTCCAGGTTGCCGTAGTAGCCAGTCTGGAGCTGGGTGATCGAATTCATTCCCTCGAAATCGCCAGTCCATGTATCGTTGCCGTTCACACTGACCGCCAGCAAGTTGCCGTTGGTGGAAACGCCTATCGTGGCATCTGCCTGGGTATAGGTGTAAGTGCCTCCGGCGCCGACGTAATCGCCCGTATCGCTTTGCAGATAAATATAGTTGCCGCTGGCAGGTGTGCTGCCCGCGGTAGGTTGCCACAATCCGGCCGGCGGCGTGGCGGGGCCGGCCGGCGTCGAGGTATCGCTGTTTGTCCAGTGGATCTTACCGTGCAAGGCAGCCGTTGCGCCTTCGCAGTGCTGCTCGAAGCGCCAATCGATTGCCGTCACGACGTTGTTGGTATAGGTCACGTTATCGACATTGACCCAACCGGTCACCGTATTGCAGCCGCGTCCCTGGCCGGACCAATCGAGACCACCGACCGTTGCCGTGTCGAACGGATAGCGCGTCAAGTTGGGGTAATAGCCCGGCGTCAAGACCGACAGCGTATTCGGCCCGGCGAATTCGCCGGTCCATTGCTCGTTGCCATCGACCGTCACGCTGACTTCATCGCTTGCCGTCGTAAGACCGATCACGGCATCGGTATTGGTGTACAGATAGGTATTGCCGGCGCCGATGAAATCGCTCGCATCGCTCTCGAGGTAGATGTAATTGCCGCTGGCCGGTGTCGAATTGGCCGGCGGTTGCCACAGGCTAGCGGGCGCAGGCGTTGGGGTCGGCGTCGGCGTCGGCGTCGGCGTCGGCGTGGGTGTCGGCGTGGGTGTTGGCGTGGGTGTTGGCGTGGGTGTTGGCGTGGGTGTTGGCGTCGGTGTCGGCGTCGGTGTCGGTGTCGGCGTGGGCGTCGGTGTAGGGGTCGGTGTAGGCGTGGTTCCGCCCTGCAGCGTCAAAATAGTCTGGTTGCAGCTGGTCTGGAAGGTACTGGTATTGGTA